>ERZ1292629.2254-Hain-H43-01um-R1-2254-length-16654-cov-4_pt1 | contig 16654 bp, 14 predicted proteins | sample MGYA00564399_ERZ1292629 | MGnify/ENA primary metagenome ERZ1292629 (study PRJEB36523, sample SAMEA6512636) | groundwater metagenome | collected 2019-01-08 | study: AquaDiva: Metagenomics assemblies of 32 groundwater samples
ATCGTATATTATACCCGTTTTTTGACAAAACATTCATTGCAGATTCTTTTTCTTGCCGAAATAACAAAGGAGCGCATAAAGCAATAAATAGGTTTGAACGGTTCGTACGAAAGGTATCAAAGAATAATACAAGGCAGTGCTGGATTTTAAAGTGCGACATCAAGAAGTTTTTTGCGAGCGTTGACCAAAATGTTTTGATTGAGATATTAAAAGAACGAATTAACGATGAAAACACTTTAAATTTGTTAAAAGAGATAATTTTCAGTTTTAAACCGAACGGTTTGCCTTTGGGCAACTTAACCAGCCAGCTTTTCGCAAATGTTTGTCTAAGCGAATTTGATCAGTTTGTAAAACATATTTTAAGAATAAAATATTATGTCAGATATGCTGATGATTTTGTAATTTTTTCTGAAAATAAAAGCTATCTCGAAAATATAATTCTGCCTATAAACATATTTTTGAAAAGCGAATTAAAATTAAATCTGCATCCAGACAAAGTTTTTATCAAAACGATATATTCTGGTGTTGATTTTTTAGGTTGGGTTAATTTTTCAGGCTACAGAGTTTTGAGAACGAAAACAAAGAAAAGAATGTTAAAAAGAATAAAAAATAATTCAAGCGCTAAAACGTTAAATTCTTACTTGGGATTATTGGGGCACGGGAATGGTCATAAACTGATAAGTAGGATAAAAATTTAAAGAATTTTTTAAGAACGGGCTTTTTGGGGCGGGGTTTTAACTTATCCACAGATTTTGGCTTTGAGGTGGGGCTTGACCTGCTTTTTGGGCGGAGTAAAATGGAGTAATTGAAACTTTAATATTAATAGTTTGGACTCGCTGCGCGACAACTTTTCATCGCCTGGAAGAATTGTCAGGCAACGAGTTTAACAAAAGGCGTAAGGCCATTTTTTTATCCCAAATTTTATGGAGGCAGAAGTAAAAGAAAATAAAAATCATATTGAGAAAGTCCAAAAAAGAGATGGGCGGATTGTTGAGTTTGACGAGGTTAAAATAGCTAATGCAATTCACAAAGCGGTTGTTGCCACAAATCAGGGCGATGGAGCGGTTTCAAAAAAAGTTGCAGATAAAGTTGTCCAGCTTTTAAACCGCAGATTTAAAAAAGGAGAGGTTCCAACCATTGAGCAGATTCAGGACATTGTTGAGGAGGCGCTGATATTGGAAGATTTGGTTGAAACAACCAAGGCGTATATTTTATACAGAGAACAAAGAAGGGCGATCAGAGAAGCTTCAAAAATTGCTGATGACTCTTCAGAAAAAGTGGACAGTTATTTAAAAGAAATAGATTGGCAGGTTAAAGAAAACGCCAATATGACTTTTTCCTTGCAGGGGTTAAATGAGTATGTGGGCTCATATATTTCAAAAAAATATTGGCTAAATAAAATTTATCCGAAAGAAATCAGGGATGCCGGAGCCAATGAAGATTTCCACATTCATGATTTGCAATTGCTGGCGCCATATTGCGCCGGCTGGGATTTGTATGATTTCTTGGTAAAAGGTTTTGGGGGAGTCCCTGGAAAAATAGAATGCAAACCTCCAAAACATTTAAGAACTGCCATGGGGCAATTGGTAAACGTTTTGTTTACTTTGCAGGGCGAAACCGCCGGAGCAAACGCTGTTTCAAATTTTGACACGCTTTTGGCGCCGTTTATCAGATATGACCATTTGGATTACAAACAAGTAAAACAAATAATGCAGGAATTTTTATATAACTGCATGGTGCCCACGAGAGTCGGTTTTCAAACGCCATTTTTAAACGTTTCTTTAGATATTAAACCGGCAGCATATTTGGCAAAACAGCCCGTTATTATTGGAGGAGAGCCTCAGAAAGAAACATACCAAGAATTTCAGCCCGAAATGGATATGTTTATAAAAGCCTTTTATGAGGGGATAATGGAAGGAGATGCTTCGGGCCGCCCGTTTACATTTCCCATTCCGACAGTTTCAATTACAAAAGAATTTGAATGGGATAACCCAAACCTAGATGCCATGTGGGAGGCGACGGCAAAATATGGAATAAATTATTTTTCTAATTTCATTCACTCTGACATGAGCCCCGATGACGCAAGGTCAATGTGTTGCCGGTTAAGATTGGACAACAGAGAATTATATAAAAGAGGGGGAGGATTATTCGGCTCTTCTCCAAAAACAGGTTCAATCGGAGTTATTACAATTAATTTGCCGAGAATCGGGTATACCTCAAAAACCAAAACAGAATTTTTTAACAAATTAGGCCGCTTGATGGATTTGGCAAAAGAAAGCCTGGAGATTAAAAGAAAAGCTTTGGATAACTTTATGGAAAAAGGGCTTTACCCCTATTCAAGATTTTATTTGCAGGATATGAAAAAAATGCGGAACACTTATTTCGGAAATCATTTCTCGACCATTGGAATAATTGGAATGAACGAAGCCCTGCTTAATTTCTTAGAAGAAGACATTACAACTCCAAAGGGCAGAAAATTTGCAATTGAAGTTTTAGATTTTATGCGCGAGCGAATGATAAAATTCCAGGAAGAAACAGGAAACCTGTATAACTTGGAAGCAACTCCGGGCGAGGGCACAAGCTACAGGCAGGCAAAAACAGATAAAGAAAAGTATCCGGACATTATTACGGCCGGCACGGCCGAGGCGCCTTATTACACAAATTCAAGCCAGCTGCCGGTGGGATTTACAGAAGACGTTTTCGAGGCTCTGGATTTGCAAAATGACCTTCAGACAAAATATACGGGAGGCACGGTTTTGCATATATTTTTGGGAGAAAAAATTTCAGACCCCCAGATGGCAAAGAGTTTAATCAAAAAGATTTTTGAAAAATACAGCCTGCCATATGTTACTTTAACCCCGACATTTTCTATCTGCCCCACGCACGGCTATTTATCCGGTGAGCACTTTGAGTGCCCCCAGTGCACAATAAAACAGCCATGCGAAGTTTATTCAAGAGTTGTGGGCTATATCAGGCCGGTGCAGCAATGGCATAAAGGAAAGCAGCAGGAATTTAAAGAAAGGAAAGAATATGTAATGCCCGGAGAAAAAATAGCCGTAGAAAAAGTGGACGAAAAAGTAACGGCGTAACTTAAAATAAAAAACCGCTTTATTATGAAGCGGTTTTTTGATAGAATGGGTTTATGATAATAGGAGGATTGCAGAAAACAACTTTAATTGATTATCCGGGCAAACTTGCCTGCACGGTTTTTTTAGCTTCCTGCAATTTTAGATGCCCATGGTGTTATTCTGCTGAACTGGTTTTACCGGCTAAAATTGTAAAACAGCCGAGAATACAAGAAAAAGAATTTTTTGATTTTCTGAGAGAAAGAAAAGGACTTTTAGAGGGCGTAGTCCTCTGCGGAGGCGAGCCCACCGTAAATAAAGAATTGCCCGAATTTACCAGAAAGATTAAAAATTTAGGATTTTTTATAAAGCTCGATACCAACGGGTCAAATCCAAAAATGTTAAAAGATTTGGTTGACACGGGTTTAATAGACTATGTTGCAATGGATATTAAAGCAACAAAAGAAAAATATCCGGTAGTCTTTACGGAAGCGATAAATATAAAAGACATTGAAGAAAGCGTTGATTTTTTGAAAAGAGGAAAAATAGATTTTGAATTCCGAACAACCGTGGTGCCGACGATGCATAAAAAAGAAGATTTTCCGATAATTGCAAAATGGATAGGCGCGAGCAATGTAAAATATTATCTTCAGGGATTCCGCGCAGAAAAAACCATTGACCCGGAATTTGAAAAGGTAGAGCCATTTAAAGACATTTATTTAAAGGAAATAGCGAAAGACATATCTCCATATTTTAAAACCTGCACGATAAGATGAGCCCGTCCAAGTTGCTTTTTTATTTTTGCATTTCGTTTGTCGTTGGAATTTTTGTGGAATCCTTATTTAAAACACCTCAAAGTTTTATTTGGGGTTTTTTAATTCTCGGAATTTTAATAATTTTTTTCTTTTTATATATAAAATGCTCGGTCGGACATTTTATATATGATATGGATTTCCTTGGTGTTCTAGGTTTTTGCGTGCTTGTTTTTGTTCTAGGGATTTTGCGAATGCAAATTTCAGAATTTAATATCAAAAATGATGAATTAAGCAAGTTAAATGGCGGGCCGGAAAATATTATTTTGACCGGCGTAATTTTGGGGGAGCCGGACGTGCGAGACACATCCCAAAAATTAAAAGTTGACATTAACGGAAGCGCTGTTTTAGTGACAACAAGCCGTTATCCGGAATATCAATATTTAGACAAAATAAAAATTACCGGGAAATTAAAAACCCCTTCAGAGACAGAAGATTTCAGCTACAAAAATTATTTGATGAAAGACGGAGTTTATTCTGTAATGGATTTTCCCAAAATTTCTGTTTTAGGCAAAGAAAGCCCAAATTTTTTTCAAAAAATTTATTCTGGCATCTTGCGGGCAAAACAAAAAATAAGAGAAAGCATTAAAAATAATTATTTGCCTCCTCAAAGCTTGATTCTAGAGGGTACGATACTCGGCAGCAACGGAGTTTTGACAAAGGACTTAAAAGACAAATTGAATGCAACGGGGCTTCGGCACATAATTGCGGTTTCAGGCACTCATATTGTTATTCTGTCTGCAATCTTAATGTCTTTGCTTTTGGCACTTGGTTTTTGGCGGGGCCAGGCATTTTATTTTTCAGTGTTTCTAATTTGGTTATACATAATTTTAATCGGCATGCCCCCGTCTGGCGTTAGGGCCGGAATCATGGGTTGTGCATTTTTGCTGGCACAAAAATTAGGCAGGCAAAATTCGAGTTCAAAAATTGTAGTTATTGCGGCGGTTCTGATGCTGGTTTTTAACCCCCTGCTTTTATTTTATGATGTGGGATTCCAGCTTTCATTTCTGGCTTCAATGGGAATAATTTACATTGAGCCGTTTTTCAGGAATTTGATGAAAATTTCGATCGTTTCTACAACTTTTGCGGCGCAGATTTTTACTCTGCCGATAATGGTGTTTAACTTCGGGAACATTTCATTGGTTTCGCCAATTACAAATCTTTTAATTTTGCCGATTGTTGAGCTGCTTATGATTTTTGGGTTTTTATCCGCTCTGGTTGGGATGGTTTCTTCTGCCTTGGGGTGGATATTTTCCATTCCTTGCTGGATTTTGCTTTCGTATTTTGTAAAAATTATAGAAATTTTTTCACAGCCCTGGGCGATAAAATCATTTCAAAATGTTCATTGGGCTTGGCTTTTGATTTCTTATTTATTAATAGGAATTTTGGCAAGATACGCCAAAAAGCTCCAAAAACCCGATTTTTTGTAAAAAAAAGCCGTGAACAACTTTGCCCGCGGCTCGCGCAAGTGCCTCGTTGAGGCCTACGAGATTCGTTCAAATGAGATCTCTCTCCGTTCCGGGTCAGTGAATTCAGCGTAGAAGGTCTCCACGATTGCTCCTTCGGGAACAATCAATCTTAAGAGGTCTTTAGCAACCGGAAGGTCGCTTCTTTCCCTCTCCTCTGACTTTTCATCGGTCGCTGCTGGGACGATGCCGTAGTAGCCACAATCTTGGTGGCCTATTATGTAAACCCGCTTTATTGTTCGGAAATGATTGCAAGTGAACATAATTTGTCGAATCATGTTTCGGCATCTATGAAACATCTCTTTTGGATGGGCCAAAGGTGCCGGACCGCCAGCGACAATTAGAGGGATAAATTCCCACGGTTTTAGTCCGAGTTCCTTCTCGATAAAGTCAAAGAAGGCCACCCTGAACCTGGGGTCAAAACAAAAAATTACGATAGCTTTTGGTTCGGGGTTTTGGGTTGCAGGGTACGTCGTTACGTTCATTGCCGTTGCTCCATTTTCAAGGTTCCACCTTGTTGAGCCATCCGTTTCTCGGCTGCCTGCCGGCAGGCAGGGCTCAACCAAATTATATATTAACACAAAAAAAGAGCTCGTGCAAGCACGAGCCGGTTCAGGCCGCCTTCATTTGGCGAACTTTGTTGGCAAGATGCTGTTGTCTCTCGGCTCGCCAAGAAATCACGAGATCATAGACCACAAAGGTCGCTGTCGGCGCCCAAAAAGCGAGGGCCAGGTAGGGCATGAACCCTTCACCTCCTGTTTCGTTTAGTAAAAGGAACGCGAGCATTACTGGTCCGATGAGTAAAAACCAAATGGGTCGTTTGCGATCGAACCAAGAAGCGATATTTGAAGCGGTCCTTTTCAGAAAGCTAATCATTTGTTCGATTCCTTTCCTCGGAAATGGGTAAAATGGTAATACGCCCGCTCTCCCCCCGTTATTCTGATATTATCAGAGTATTAAAAAAAATCAATAAATATGATAAAATCAAGCAATGCTGAAAGAAAATGAAAAAAACAAAAAAGCCTGGGTTGTAGCAGTTGACATGGGCTATGGCCACCAAAGGACCGCCTACCCCTTGAGGGAGTTTGCTTATCTGGGCAAAGTTATAAATGCCAACAGTTATCAGGGAATTCCAAAAGAAGATAAAAGAATCTGGCAGACAACAAGGTCTCTTTATGAGTTTGTTTCCAGATTTAAAAGAATTCCATTGCTGGGAAGCATGATTTTTTTTGCTTTAGATAAATTTCAAAAAATTCTTACATATTATCCGAAAAGAGATTTGTCAAAGCCCAATATCAGCTTAAAAAGCACCTTCTCGTTTGTTGAAAAAGGCTGGGGGCGGGATTTGATAGAAAGATTCAAAAAGAATCCCTTGCCGATAATAACAACATTCTTTACCCCGGCTTTTATGGCAGAGAAAATGGATTATCCAAACGACATTTATTGTGTCATTTGCGATGCCGATATAAACAGGTCATGGGTTTCTTTAGACCCTAAAAAAAGCAGGATTAAGTATTTTGCGCCCTGCACATGGGCAAGAGACAGGTTAAAACTTTATGGCGTGAATCCGGAGAATATATATTTAACAGGTTATCCGCTGCCAAAAGAAAATATTGGCGGGGAAAATTTAGAAGTTTTAAAAAACGACTTGCGGCACCGAATTTTAAATTTAGACCCCAAAAAAAGATACAGAAAAATGTACGAGCCTTTGGTGCAAGGTCTGCTGGGAAAATTGCCGGAAAAATCAGACCATCCGTTAACTATTATGTTTTCGATTGGAGGAGCGGGCGCTCAAAAAGAAATATGTTTGAGCCTGATAAACAGCTTGAGAGAAAAGGTGAAATCGGGTAAAGTAAGAGTTATTATTGCCGCCGGAGTGAGAGAGGAATTGGCAAAATATTTTGCAGAAAATATAAAGGGGCTGAAATTGGACCACGCGGTATCTATGATATCTGCAATATCAATTGACCAATATTTTGAGGAGTTCAACAAGGCATTAAGGGAAACAGACGTATTGTGGACGAAACCCTCGGAACTTTCTTTTTATGCCGGTCTTGGAATTCCTATAATAATTGCTCCGCCAATCGGGTCACAGGAAGATTTTAACAAAAGATGGCTTTTGCATGTCGGCGCCGGAATTCCGCAGGAAAATCCAAAATACACAGAACAGTGGTTTTATGATTTAATAAATGCCGGCGACTTTGCAGAGGCGGCAATGCAAGGGTTTGTGGAAATTGAAAAATTGGGCGCATATAATATAGAACGGATAATTTCTAATGCGTAAAATTTTTAGAATATTTTTTTTGATTATAATAATAGCAGTTGCCGCTGCGGCTGTTTTTTGGGGTTATTTTTTCCTGGGGTCGGTTAAAAAAGCGGACAAAATAACATGGGGCGTTGATTTTTCGCAAATGCAGGCGGAAACCTTGGGGCTTTACTGGAAAGACGCCTACTTGGCAATATTTGATGATTTGGGAGCAAAAAATATAAAATTACATACTCAGTGGGACTGGATTGAAGGTAAAAACGGCAGTTATTATTTTAAGGACATTGATTGGCAGATACAAGAAGCCGAAAAAAGAAATGTAAAAATAATTTATGTGTTGGGCCTAAAAACAGGGCGATGGCCTGAATGCCATATGCCTTCATGGGCCAAGAGCTTGTCGAAGGAAGACCAGCAGGCAGAATTGTTAAAATATATGGCAGAAGTTGTCATGCGTTATAAAAATTCAAAAGCCATTATTTCTTGGCAGGTGGAAAACGAGCCGCTTTTCAGGTTTGGCGAGTGCCCGGCGTGGTATTATAAAAACGACAATTTTTTGAAGGCGGAGGTAAGCCTGGTAAAAACATTAGATGTTCAAAGACCGATAATTATTTCTGATTCGGGCGAGCAGTCAAGCTGGTTTGGCGCAGCAAAAATTGCCGATGTCGTTGGAATTACTATGTACAGAAACGCATGGGCCCGCCTTACAGACACTTTCGGGTTTCAGGTTTATTCTTTTTTGAACCCCGTAACATATGCCAGAAAAGCCGGAATAATTAAAAAAATGTTCGGCAAGAAAGTAATATGCATAGAGCTTCAGTCAGAGCCCTGGGCGTCAAAGCCTTTTGCCGGCTCTCCTTTGCAAGAGCAGTTAAAGTCAATGAATCCGGAAATGTTCCGTGAAAATATTAATTTTGCCGAAAAGACCGGCTTTGACACTTTTTACTTTTGGGGAGTAGAATGGTGGTACTGGTTAAAAACGACTCAAAACAAACCCGAAATTTGGAACGAAGCAAAAAATTTGCTTAAATAGAATTAAACTTTAAAATTTTTATGTTTAATCCAGAATCTAGCTCGCGGAAACCAGAAGAAGATAAGGGTATTGATTTAGAAGAGCTGGGCAATAGCGTCCAAAAAGAAGCTGAAAAATTAAGCAGAGATGTCTCTCAAAAAACCGCTGGCGAAGAATATATTTCAGAATACCAGACTAGAAAGTCAAAGATACGCGGTACAGAAATTGAAAGAGGGGCCGCTTTTCGTTTTGAAAGAGGGCAGATATATAAAGCCTATAAAATTTTAAGAGCAGATATACGAGAAGCAAAAGAAGGGAGTGGAGATACGACTTCCAAAAAAGAGTTGTTAAGGACAATCAGAGAAAAAGCAAAAGCAACGGAAAAAGATTTAGATGAATTAAATCGTCAATTTTATGAAAACGCGAAAGATATTGAAATTGAAACAGAATATGGGAAGTTTACAATGCCGGTTGTTGAATTAGATTTAAGAAAAGATATTGATCCAAGTGAAGATAAAAGAACTCCTTACGTGTTTTTAGGGGGCATAGGGTCAGATGCCATAAAGGGCGCGGCATTTTCTATGGCTTTGGCTTTGCATGGACATAAAGTATATGCAACTCAGCAACCAGAACAACCGTGTGTGAAAAAACCAGAAAATTTTAGGCAGATTTTGGCCGAACAAGGGGATATGAAAATTCACGCGGCGATAGCAAAGCAAACCATTAGGAATTTGGGCTTAGAGAATATAAATTTGGTTGGGTGGTCTACTGGAGCTACGACGGCCTTAGAAATAGCCTGTGATCCAGATTTCAAAAGCATAAATGACTTAATAGCTTTAGAACCCTTGGGTTTTGAAGCAAAAGGTTTGCCCAAATTAGCTAAGGAGGCTGCAATAAAATTACCCCTGGCGGCTTTTCCATATTCCGAAACCAGAATAAAGGGATTTGCCCAGGGCGCTGAAGCTGGTCAGGCAGATTTAGCATTGATGTTTGAAACTGGTAAAATTTTATCCAAAAAGCTTCTTTCTCCAGAAAGAATGAGTAAGATAAATCCAAAAGGCCGTTTTCAAGTTTGGATGGGGACTCGGAGTTCTTATACAAATGTAAGGGTGTCAGAAAACGTACTTTCAAAAACTGAGGAATTGCGACAAGAAAACAATCCTGGCGCTTCTCCGTTGGAAATTTATGAAGTTTCAGGTAGCGATCATTTTCTTCCACTAGTGAACGCACTTGGTCTTGTTGAAACAATGTCTCAGGAAAGACCTGATAAATCGATTACGAAAATAAAAAAGTCAGATTTAAAAAATTCTGCTGTACAGGAAATCTTAACGAGCCACGAGTAAATACGATAGTAAAACAAGATAAGTGAAGTGCAAAAATAAGTCGGTTGGATTGGCTCTAAAAAAGAATAATTCTCCTGCACTGCTTGATATGCTTTGCCCGGAAACTATAAATGCCCAAAAAATCGCCGCTGCCAGAAAAATAATAAAAGCCAGCAAAACTTTTTTTGTTTGAAAATTAAAAAGCAAAAAAGCGCCGCCAATTATTTCAAAAATAACAGCCAGCCCGGGCAGGTAGGTTGAATCGAGTTTCAATTGGGAAAATTCTAAAACAGCCCCTTGCCAGTGAAACAAACGATAAACTCCCGCAGATAAGAAAACCAGCCCCAAAAAAATTCTCAACAATGTTATGGCTTTAAATTTCATTACTTGATTTTATCATGCAAAAGAAAAAAATTCTAATTTTATACGTCCCTTTGGGCGCAGGCCATGGAGCTGCGGCCAAAGCCATAGAAGAGGCGATTGCTAAAAAATATCCTGAAACTGAAGTTAAAAACATAAGTATTTTGGATTTTGCTTTTGAAATATTTAGAGCCGGCATTCCTGGCGGATTTAATTTTATAACTGCGAAAATCCCATTTGTGTACAAATTGATATATCATGGCTTTAACAATGCAGGCCATATGGCCATAAACCGCACATCAGACGCTTTTATAAAAAAATCTCATTTTGTTGAATTCATCAAAAATTTCAACCCCGATTTTATTCTGTCAACAAACCCTTTGCCAATGCAGCTGGTTTCTTTGACCAAGCAAAAACACATCATAGACATCTTGTCTGCAAACGTTTGCACCGATTTCGGCTTTCACTCCATTTGGCATAATCCCGATGTTAATTATTATTTCGTTTCAAATGAAGACGTAAAAGAAGCCTTAGAAAAACACGGAGTAAGTTCAGATAAAATAATTGTTTCCGGGTTGCCGACGAGCCTAAGGTTTCAAAAAGAAGTTAGTCGGCAAAAAGTTTTTGATTCTTTAAAATTTTCTCTTAATTCGCCCGTTTTATTAATTGTGGGAGGAAAAATAAAATACGGAGCTGTTTTGAAAATCGTGGAAAAAATAGAAGAAAAAATTTCGGCGCAATTTATTATCGTTGCCGGAAGAGATAAAAAATTGCGCGAAGATTTGGAAGGGTCAGGCCTCTATAAAAAGCCAAATGCAAAGATTTTTGGTTTTGTCGATAATTTAGAGGATTATATGGCAGTGTCTGATTTAATTTTAACCAAGGCTGGAGGCCTAACTATTGCTGAATGCATGGAGATGCGCTTGCCCATGGTGATAAATGATTTCATACCCGGCCAGGAAGAAGACAACGTTAATTATTTGGTAAAAAACGGGGCAGGACTAAAGGTAAAAAATACAAGCGAGGCAGCAAGGTTAATAACAGACCTCCTTTCTCATCCAGAGAAATTATCTGATATGAAGGAAAATTGCAAAAAACTGGCAAGGCCGAAGGCAGCAGAAAAGATTATTGACTTTATTATGGAAAAAACTAAAATATAAGTGAAAACGTATTAATTTTATGTACGAGTTACCAAATTTAGATAATTCAAAAATAAAAAGAGTGATTGTAAAAATTCTTACAGATAAGGGCCTGTGGATGGGGATTCTTTTGCTGGCGGTTTTTATTGCAGCCGGTTTTTATAGCGGCGCCTTTTCAACAAAGTATATTTCAGACCAGGTGCAGTCTTTCGGCAAAAATTTTCAAATAGGCCCTATAAATTCTAAAATCACATCTCAGCAGGAAATAATTCCTTACACATCCAGCATTGCCTACGAGCAGGCGATTATAGATGCGGTAAAAAGCGCCTCGCCTTCGGTTGTTTCAATTATTATTTCAAAGAACATGCCGATTTATGAACAACAGTTTGTAAACCCCTTCGGGTCAAATTCTCCTTTTGATTTTCAGATTCCCCAATATGTTCAAAAAGGCACGCAGCTTCAGGAGGTGGGAGCCGGGTCCGGTTTTATAGTTTCTTCCGACGGATTGGTTTTGACAAACAAGCACGTGGTTTCAGACACAGCGGCGGAGTACACTGTTTTGGCAAACGACTACACGAAATACACTGCTAAAGTTTTGGCATTAGATCCAGTTCAAGATTTGGCCGTAGTAAAAATACAATTAGGCCTGCCTGCGCAGGCAGGTAAAACTTTTTCTGCAATTAAACTTGGAGACTCTTCGGGCATTCAAATAGGCCAGGGAGCCATTGCCATTGGAAATGCTTTGGGCCAATTTTCAAACACAGTTTCAGTGGGAATTGTTTCTGGTTTAGGCCGTACAATTTCAGCATCTGACCAGGGCGGAGGGTTTTCTGAAACCCTTGAAGGCATCATTCAGACAGACGCCGCCATAAATTCAGGAAACTCGGGCGGGCCTTTGTTAAACCTAAAAGGCGAAGTCATTGGCATTAACACGGCAATGGCTCAAGGGGCCGAAAACATTGGTTTTGCAATTCCCATCAACACCGCTAAAAAAGATATTAACCAGGTTCAAAAAACAAACAAGATAGTTTATCCGTTTTTAGGCGTGAGATATGTTTTGGTGGATGAGGCAGTAAAGCAGAAGTACAACTTGTCGGTTGATTATGGGGCGTTGGTTTTAAAAGGCAGCAACGGAGAGCCTGCAATAACAAAAGATTCGGCTGCTGAAAAAGCCGGACTGAAAGAAAAAGATGTTATTTTGGAAATTAACGGAGAGAAAATTAGCACTAGCAATAAAATGTCTAATATAATTATAAAATATAATCCGGGCGACAAGGTGGTTTTAAAGGTTTCAAGAGGCGGAAAAGAAATAAATGTTGATGCCACTCTGGGTGAAAAAAGCTCATAGCTTGACACGGCTTTTTGCATTTGCTATAAGGGAATATAGTATGAAAACAGCAACCAACCAGACATTTTTCTTTTACTTTAGCTTCTTTTTGAAGGAGGTTGGTTTGAGCATTCTAAAATAAAAGCAAAAACTTAGAAAATTCAAACGAGCCTCTTTCTTGTCGAAAGAGGCTTTTGTTTTGTTCGTTGGCAATTTAAGGAGATTCTGCCGTGTTAATTACGTTAAAAAAGAATGTTGGACTGCACATTCTGGACGGCATTGTAAAGACGTTGGTTGACAAGAGGTTGGAAGTGTATGTTATGAGGAGAAGAAGGCCTTTCTTGGTTGCTGTTTTTGGAGAAATTGACTTCGATATTTTTAGCCTTTTTGGAGTAGAGTCAGCCGAAAGGGATGCTGAATTTTTCCGGGAACATCGGCACGAATTTGAAGATGCGCGGTCTTATTTGAGCGCCGCGTAATTTCGCGCGCGGTTTGAGTTTTCAAAACTTGAGCCGCTTTTTTTATGTAAAAAAACAGCCCTTCACCAGCGCTCAAGCAATGAATGCTTTTGCAACTGGCGAAGGGCCTTATGCGCTTCGGCGCGAAGTCGCGCTAGGCGCAGACTGCACGGAGCGGTTGCTTTTGCGCCGCTCGCGAATAGTCTTCCTGCATTATCTTGGGAATACCGCCGTCTTGGCCACGAATCCGGCCGAGACATGCCCAAGCCTCTCCCAGGTTGCCAGTTTTCAAACTCTCGTAAAACTGGCTTACTGTTGCGTTTGCTGCCGGGCATCGCCTTTGCAGTCCGGCCAGCGCTTGCTGGCGGGCTGCTTCGCGCTCTTCCCGTTCTTGCTGTTTGCGTACTTCTTGAACTAGCCTGGCCCGCATTTCAGCAATTGCCGCAGCGTTTTCCTTCTCGTACACAACTGCTCTCTCGAGGCCGGGGATCAAAGCACGGAGCGCTTCTGCCCGCGACTGAAAACCCTCGAGAATCGCCTCAACAGTCGTTTTCTTTTTGCGGGCGACTGCCGGAAGTCCGACGTATTGCACATGCGGTTTGATGTCGCTGAGCAGCTTGCAGACTCTTGCCGGCGCGCTACTAGCTGAATTTAGCCGTAGCGCTATCGACAAATTCTCGTTCTGGACGTTTGCCTCCGCCGCTTCTAATATCTCGTTGATTCTGTAGACGAGCAATTCCGCGGCCTCTTTGCTGTTTTTGTTCAAAACAGCGTAGATCTGCGCCAACTTTTGCTCAAGCGCTTTTCTGACCCGCGAAGGCAAGCCCTCGTTTTTCAACAGGTCGCGGAAGCGGCACAGCGCCGGAATCTTGTAGCGCGGGTCGCGCTCTCTGATCGCGTGCTCGGCAATTTCTCGAAGTTCCTTGACCAGATGGTTGCCAAGTTCGTCTTCTGCTGCCCTAAGCGCACTCCACTCTTCCTGGGGGAAGCGCCGGCTTTTTTTGAGCTGCACGAGGCGGCCCATCAGGCCAACGCAGTCTTCTGCCATCCAGAAGAAATGGACGGCGTTGTCAACATCTTGCTCTACGCGCTCAATCTGTTCGTTCATTTTCCTCTCCTTCTTGGTTGAGGATTGTAGTTGCCCCGCTTAAGCGGGGAAGTCAAAGTTCAGTGTACTCTATTAATTATAGCATATACAAGCTACCTTGTCAATACATACCCTTGACTTTTAACACATTATCAAATACAATGAAAATAGTTTTACCCCGTTCCAACGGCTTTTTTGTTTGGAGGAAAAATGAGCAGATTAAAACGGATGGCGGAAATGTGGAACAGGAGCATAACAGGCAAGTCGTACTCGATTAGCGATGTTGCGGAAATATGCGACCTCGCTTCTATTAGGGAAGCATTGAGGTTGATTCGTAATGGCGAACTCGAGCTCCGGCCCCACAGAGAAGCCCATTGGCGCAGGGCATTTCACCGCGTGCCAATTAGGGTTTTGGTCAGATTTATGAAGACGAGAGGAATTTCGCTGGACAGGCTAATGAGGCGCGACCCAGAAGCAAAAGAGTGGCTGCTGGAACATCAGGCGCTAGAAGTGCCTAGCTGATCTTTGAAAATTCAGCAAGAGAGCAGAGCGAGGCTTTTGAGTCTCGCTTTTTTTTATGCCTGGCCTGCCAGCAGGCAGGCAACTAGGCTTGATTTTTAGCAAAATTTGAACTAAAATAAAGCTACTTGGCGTATAAGTTATATAAATAAACAAAAATGAACGGAGGAAACAATTTTACAAATAAAGCCCAGGATGCAATAACGGCTTCCCAGCAATTGTCGCAGGAAAAGGGCCAGCAGCAAATTGATGCATTGCATTTGCTGTCTTCTTTGCTTTCGCAGGAAAACAGCATTGTAATTACTGTTCTGCAAAAACTTGGGGTTGATGTGGACGGATTAAAAAAGAAAATTGATTTTCAGATTGCAAAAATTCCTGTGATTTTGACTCCGCAGGCTTTCGGCCAGTTTTATTTGACGCAAGACATGGCAAAAGTGTTAGACAGAGCCAGGCAAGAGGCATTAAAAATGAACGACGAGTTTATTTCTGTTGAACATTTGTTTCTGGCAATTTTGGACACAAAGTCAACTGCAAAAGAACTTTTGGAAAAGGTGACATTTTTAATTCCGGGAGAGGCCAACACTTTAAAACCCACAAAATTAGATTATGACGAGGCTTTAAAAATTTTGTCTCAAATAAGGGGCGGGCAGAGAATTACCGACCCGGAGCCCGAATCAAAATTTCAGGTAATAGAAAAATACACAAGAAACCTGACCAATCTGGCGGCATCAGGAAAAATTGACCCGATTGTGGGCAGGGATAATGAAATAAGAAGATTGATGCAGATAATTTCAAGAAGGACAAAAAATAATCCTGTTTTGATTGGAGAAGCCGGAGTTGGAAAAACCGCCATTGTTGAGGGTTTTGCCCAAAGAATTGCAAGGGGAAATGTGCCCGAATTTTTAAGAAACAAAGAAATTATTTCTTTGGATTTGGGAGCCATAATTGCCGGCACAAAATACAGGGGAGAATTTGAAACAAGGATAAAGGCTTTATTAAAAGAAGTTTTAAGGGCCGCAGGAAAATATATTTTGTTTATTGACGAGCTTCACACTTTAGTCGGGGCAGGGGCGGCCGAAGGCGCGATTGACGCTTCAAATTTATTAAAACCGGCTTTATCGCGCGGAGAGCTGAAAGCAATCGGGGCCACAACTTTAAAGGAATATCAAAAGTATATTGAAAAAGACCCGGCGCTTGAAAGAAGATTCCAGCCGATTTTTGTGCAGGAGCCTTCGGTTGAAGACGCAACAGCGATTTTAAGAGGGATTAAAGAAAAATATGAAGTTCACCACGGGGTGCGCATTAAAGATTCTGCAATTAAGGCGGCGGTTGAGTTGAGCTCGCGCTATATTTCTGACAGGTTTCTGCCCGACAAAGCAGTTGACTTAATGGACGAGGCGGCTTCGGCTTTACGGCTGGAAATTGAATCAGAGCCCCAGGAGCTCGAAAAATTTGAAGAGGAAATTACAAAGCTTGAAATTGAAAAACAGGCCTTGAAAAAAGAAAAGGATTCCGACAGAAGACTGAGGGTAATTGCCAGAGAGCTTGCCGACTTGAAAGAAAAGACAAAAGGATTGAGGGCAAAATGGGATGCAGAAAAAGAGCTTATTAATGAGATAAAAAAAATAAGAGAAAAAATTGACGCCCTTTCATACCAGACGGAAATTGCCCAAAGGGAAGCGGACCTGGAAAAGGTGGCTGAAATAAAATACGGAAAAATCCCCTTGCTTTTGAAAGACCAAAAATCAGCTGAACAAAAATTGATAAAATTGCAGAAAACCCATCATTTCTTGAAAGAAGAGGTTACAGAAGAGGAAGTTGCCA
>ERZ1292629.2257-Hain-H43-01um-R1-2257-length-16628-cov-5_pt1 | contig 16628 bp, 15 predicted proteins | sample MGYA00564399_ERZ1292629 | MGnify/ENA primary metagenome ERZ1292629 (study PRJEB36523, sample SAMEA6512636) | groundwater metagenome | collected 2019-01-08 | study: AquaDiva: Metagenomics assemblies of 32 groundwater samples
CGCCGACCCACAGCGGGCCGCCGATGGTCGCGGACTGGGTCGTGGAGGCGTTAACGAACGTAGCGACGGTGCCGGAAACGGTCATATTGCCCGTCGTGGTCAGCGCTCCCGATATGGTCGTAGAGCTGGCTGTGGAATTCTTTATGGTATCGCCAGAGAGGAGCGTGAATTGAGTGGTTGACGCGCCAGCGAGAAATGTCGCAAGACCGGTAACGCTAAGCGTGCTTTGCAACGAGAGAGCGCCGGCGGCGGTCGTGGTGGCGTTCCCGCCGACCCACAGCGGGCCGCCGATGGTCGCGGACTGGGTCGTGGAGGCGTTAACCGCGGTAAGCGATCCGCCAGTGGTTATACTCGTACTAATCGTCGTGGCGGCCTGGGCGATGCCGGCGGCGAGGAAAAGCGCAAATGTTGAAACGACAATCACGCGGCCCGTTTGCCCGAGCCGAGCAAGAAACCTTTGTATGCGAGTCATGAGTTATAAGGATATACAGCGATTAAGACGGCGAGCGTGCCGTTAAGGTGTATTGTAACGCCTTATTAGAAGGAGTTGTCCCTAACTTGGGGATAACTTTTAGTACCCTTGCGCTTCCAGCTGGGATAAATCTGTCCTGGCATTGGCGTTTTCCGGGTCATACCGTAGGATTTCTCGCAAGAAGAAAGCGGCATTCGGGAGGTCCAGCACGCTTTCGTAGTAGCTTGCCGCGCGGTTGGCGGTCTCTAAATCTCCTTTGTAGTATATCTTCCCTTCTGCGGCCTCTAAACTTGCGGCGGCACGGTCGCCGCTTGCGTACTCAAGCTGGGCGAGAATGAAGTGCGGCTTCGCGAGAGAAGGGACGAGCGCGATATAGCGCTTCAAGATATCCTTCGCCGCCGCATATCCTGCGAGACGCTCCTCTGATCCGATCGGATAGGTATTCGCCTGTGCGATAGAAAGGTTGGCCAAGACGTACCACGGTTGAGCGCGCTTGGGAGACGCCTCTATGGCGCGGGCGAGCGCCTCAAAAAGCAGAACATTGTCCGGCACAACACCAGGAGGCGCGGCGGCAAGTACTTGCATGAGATAAACGGCTGTCCGCGCATCATAGGGATACCGCTTGAAATTACGCTCAAGGACTCCTTTGGCGTTTTCGTATGCGACGTGCAGGATGTCTCCTGTAAGCCGGTTTATCTGCTCCTCCGTGTACATAAAATAAGCATTGTAGCCGAACTCCAGGTCGGCGTAGGTCCCGAGCGTCAGGCCTTTTTCCGTTGCCGCATTCGCGCGCGGCACATCCACTATTTGGTACAGATACGCTTCAAAGGCGAGCAAATTCGCCCGAAGCGGCTGTAAGGCGACTGGAATGACAAGCAGGAGAAGCCCAAACCCCAATAGAGCGCCTGTAGCTGGGCGAGGATTTAGAATCGCAGTCGGATTCGCCTCGCCCGCCAAAGCAGACGCACGGACAAAGCAGACGGCGAGGAGAGCGAGTAGCAGCCAGAGCGTCATCGCAGTATCAAAGACGAAGAAGTTCTGCAGGGCATAGACGGCCGCGAGAGAAATAAGGAACGGCGCAGAAGTATCGCCTAATTTTTGCAATCGCACACCCAGATAGACGAGTGCTCCGACTAAACCGATGTAAAGCAGAGCGCCGAGGACGCCGAACTGCACGAAGTAGTCCAGATAGGCATTATGCGAACGGTCAAACCATTCTTCCAGGATGGCGCTTGGGTCATATACTTTGTCAAAAGCGATGGCGATGTGCTCGGCGCCATAACCAGTGATCGGCCGCGCGAACGCTTCGCGCGAGATATTCTGCCAAAGGAAGAGACGGCTTGCGACCGTTGAGTCAGAGAGCGAAATGGAAGCGAGCCGGCGCACCGGTTCAAACGGCGCTTGCGCAAGTTCGGTCCGGAACAAGAAAAAAAGCCCTGAAAGCAAGAGGAGAACGGCGAGCGCAGCGCGCGCGTATCGGCGTCTATTTTCGTTTTCTTTCCATGCGGCATACACGAGCCATAGGCCTCCGACTAGAAGTAGCGCGAGGATGGTGCCACGGGTGGCGGTGAGCAATATTGCGAAGAGTTGAAGGATTGCACCGCTTATAAACCATGGTCGTAATTGCGAACCTGCATCTTTTAGGGCGGCGAGAGTGAGGAAAAAAGTCATGCCAAGATACGCGGCGAGGAAGGCCGCGTTCCCCATCGTGCCGCCGATGCGGCCATTCGGTTTTACGATGAACAAAAAATCCATACCGCTGGTAACAACCAGCCACTGCAGGACCAAATAGAGCGCGGCCAGCGACCCGACCCAAGCAATTATTTTCAGGAATCGCGGCCACCATGAAGATTCAACAGAAAGCAGTATGAAATAAAAGTACCCGACGCAAACCGAGAGAGTGAGTAGCCCGTCGCCGCGCTCAAAAGTGGACCAAAAACTGCGGTAAAAGTCTGTTCCGAAAAGAGACGAGAGGTATGCGACCGCAAGCAATGCGGCGGGAATCCACGTTCCCCGTATACGCAGACGGCTAAAGTAAAAAGACCGTCCGGCAAGCGCCAGATAACTGAAGAGTGCGAGGGCGATGATGCCAAACGCCCGGAGCGCGAGCGTCTTTGGCGCCATGAGGGGATACATCATCCCCTCCACATAGAAGAGCGGCAGAAACGCCGGCGCAAGTAGCACCCATCCGTAGAGTTTTGTGGCAAGTTTCATTACTGATTCACTTCATCGGGAAAATGTGCGGAGAGGAAGTCGGCAAGAACGCGCTGGTATTGCTCTATGGTCTGCGCCGCGGCCGCGCGTTCAAAAGCAGTGCGAGCTGTGGTATACGCCCCGAAGCGTGCGAAAAGCTGACCGGCATTGTGCCAGGCGAGCCCGGTTGTGGTCGCGTCTATGACCAACGCTTTTTCCAGATACGCAAGCTCGTTCTTGCCGTCGCCCTTGAGGTCATACTCGTTCGCGATGCTGACGTACAGCATATAATCCGGATACTGCTTCTTGCCGAGGAGGCCGGTGAGGCGCCGTATCTCCGCGTCCGCCTTTGCTTCTAGTTCGGCATTGCCGGTGTACGCGCCTTGGAAGTCCCAGTTCTTGATTTCTTCTCCACTCGCAATGTCAATATGAAATGGCGGTATTTCCGTTTTGCCGCCGTTCCATTGCCAAAGGCCGACGCCGAGAAATATAAGTAACACGCCCGCAACAATTATATAAATCTTTTGCATGCCGGAATGATAGCACCCCAGTGAGATGGCCGTCTACAAGCGGCCTCTCACGGGGCAGGCACAACGCAAAAGCCCCTCCGAAAGGAGGGGCTTTGGCTGTCGGGCCGAATTCCCGACTGGAGCTACGCGAGTGAATCGCGAGAGCCCTGAAGAATTAGTGCACCGCCGAACGGGTGCCGATGGTGAGCGGCAAACTCTTGACGAGGAAGTCGCCCATCCAGTCGGTTGCTGTCGTCGCCGTGGTCGCGTGATTGGTCGTGTCGGACCAGTCGGACCAGGCGAACGAAGCCGCCGAACTTATACCGATCGTACCCGCCGCCGAGGCGAAGGCAGCCGTTGACGAGGCCGTCGTTTGCGGATTGGCGATGGAGACGCTCAAGTTGCTGGTCCCGCTCGTCTCCGAGTCCGCCAGCGTGCCGCGCAGTTCGTACTTGCGCGTCGTACCTACCGAGACCGTCTGCACGGTGGTCGGACGGAAGTGCAGGAGACCGGTCGTAAGGACGCCGAAGGAGTCAAGGCCGCCGAGCAGGTTACCTGTCGTCGTTGCGAAGGTGCCAGCCACCGACGATGCTGCGCCGCTGGTGATGTCCCAGAGAGCGACGGTCGTGGTGGCGCCGAAGGTGACGCCATCAACCTTGGAGATGGTGAAGACCACCGAACCCCAGTCAATGTCGTCTGCCGCGTCCGCGGTTACGTTGAAGCGGCCGAGGACTTCGTTGGCGCCGGCAGTAAGCGTTCCGCTAGGAGCTGTGCCTGCCGAGAGCGTCGCGATGGAATTGCGCACGTACATCGTGCCCCTGCCGCTCGTGTCGGTGGAAGCGACATCGTTGGTGGCAAGAGTCGTATCGGTCGTGCCGGACGAATCAGTCGCGTTGAAGCCCTCAACGGCGTCAAGCGTTACCGTAATCGCCGTACCGGAGGTCGCGCCGGACGTAACCGTCGGCGTATTCACGTAGACCGTGAGGTCGCGATTGCTGTCCGCCGGGATATAGAAGGTGAGGCCGGTGAAGGTCGCCGTCGAATGTGTCTGCGCCGCGCCCGAAGAGAGCGTGAGCGCCTGCGTGGCGGTTTTCGTCGTCTCTGTTGAATCCTTGTACTCTACAACGACTGCAGAGACGGAGGTCGCGGCATTTGCCGTAATCTTCACCGCCACCTTGTCCACGGTATACGGCGAGTACTGCGTGGTGAAGCGGAATGTGCCGACCTTCACCATAGAGGAACCCGCGATGACATTCGTGTCGTTCGGCGTGGCGCCGGCGTTCTGCGTTACCGTGAGCTGTGCCGAGCCGACCGTCATGGTCTGCAGGGTCGCCGCCGTACCGACAGAGATCGAGCTACCGGTTACAAGGCCGGTGCCGGTCGTGTTGGTTGAGACGGATATCGCCGGAATGGCGCCCGCGCCCGCGCCGGTCTTGACGTTCGCATAAATGTCAAACGTCTTGGTGCCGGACGCCGAGACATCCACGCTACCCGTGAACGAACTCGGGTCGCCGACCGTTGCCTTAGACGTGCCGAACTGCACGTCATCGGATGTGGCTGTAGTGCCCATCGTGTCCTTGATGACGAGGTCGGATATCGTCGTGGAGACCGCCGATGCGAAGTCAATCTCAATGGTATTCACGTTCACGCCCTCCGTAGAACCAGCCGAGAGGGTGAACGCGCCGAGCTTTACGTTCTGCGCGCCCGCTATGACCGTCTGATTGCCGTAGTAGGAGGCCTTGGTGGCCGAGAGCGAGGAGGCGGAGACCGTGATGCTGTTGCCAGTCACGTTCGCCGTCGGCACATTGATGCTCCCGAGCGAGACCTGACCTTGCGCGTTGGACGAACCGATCGCGAGGTATATCTGGACCGTTTCGTTCGCCGTGAGGTTCGCCGCGGCCGTCGTCTTCGCGTCGGCGTAGATGTCCACCACCGCCGTCGTGCCGACCTTCACGATGAAGGACGAGCCGAAGGTGTAGTTGGTCGTCGTGCCGCCGAATTCGGCAATGTCCTTGGTGGAGCCCACCTGGGTCCCGTTCAAGAACACTTTGCCGTTATCCAGACCTGAACCCGAGGACGAGGTGTCCGCGGTTACGTTCAGGTCGGTAACCTTCACATCTTCGCCGTTGGCGATGATTTTGAAGGTCGCCCACTTCACATTGGACGAGGCGTTCGCCACTGAAGCCGTCGGAGAATCCGTAGAACGGGTTACCGACGGAGCGGACGTGGAGACCGAGTTGATGGTCTCCGACGTCGCCGAATGCGCGGCAAAGGTCGCCGTTGTGCTTGAGCCGCTACCCGTAATCAGGACCGGCTGATTCAAGTCAGTGTCAATGAAGATCGCGTCGGTCGCTTGGCGAAGCGACATCTGGAAGGTGCGCGAGGCGCCACCGACGACGTCCGCGAGAACCTTAACCACGCGGCCGCCCGTCTCCAGTTTGACCGGAGCAGCCGAGAAATCCCAGCTGACGACATTATTCGCATCCAATTTCGCGATGGTGTCGCCAATCTTCACGCCGTCCACATAGAGGCGGAAGTTGATGACGTCGCCCGAGAGGATGGAACCGATGTTCTTAAGCTGGAATGACTTGAAGTTCACTGCGCGCGTGCCGACCGTTATCGTGTTCTGCCAGACCACGTAATCCGCCTGCGGGTCCACCGTGGTGGCCGTCGGCGATACGGAAGTAGCGAGCGAGACCGTTGCCAAGGTCGCCGCCGAGACCGTCTGGAGTCCGCCCGAGATCGGGAGGGACACCGACGAATCCAGCGTGCCGTCTGACGTTACTGCCGTCAGTTTGGCGCCGATCTGCTGGCCGTTCGCGGTGCTTAAGATATCCGAGCGGACGGACACTGTGTAGACGCCGCCTGCCGAAACCGTGAAAAGCCCTGAAGAATCGTTGAAGTTATAGGCCGTGCTGGATACGCCGGCCGAATCCGTAATGCGGATTGCGCCGTTGTAGAGGTACACGTTCGTCATTGTCGCGTCGTTGGACACGCCGATGCGGTTGAACGCGAGGTTCGTAACCTTGATATCGGTAGCCGTCGGGTTCGCGAAGGTGAACTTCACGAGCTCCGCGGCCGCCTGGCCCTGTACGAGGGACACACCGCTCGGAGAATCCGATGCGAGCGCGACCTTAAGGCCTGTGCCCGTGCCGGCGGTTACCGGAGCGGGCGTTGTGTCGCCCGTGGTACCGGTCGTGCCGGTCGTGCCGCCCGTGGTGCCGCCGCCAAGATTAAAGGCCGCACGCGACTTCGCACCGAAGTAGCCGGCCGTCGGAGAAACGCCTGCCGCAGTCTGCCACGCCGATACCGCCGCTTTCGTCTGAGCACCGAAGTACCCGGTCGCGCCGGCAGGAATGGAATAGCCGCCCGCGATGAGCGCATTCTGGAGGCAGGTTACGTCCGTTCCCTTTGAACCGACCGTGAGGTCCTTCGTGAAGGAGCAGGCCGTAGCCGTACCAACCGTTGTACCGCCGGTCGTACCACCCGTCGTCGGCTGGCCCGTAAGGGCCGCCTGGACGTTCGCAATCGTATCAGCGCCTGCGCCGAACGAAGTGAGGAGGCCGAGGATGGACTGGACCTGCGCGTCGGTCAGAGTCGCCGCGTGCGCTACAGGCGCAAGCGCGAGCATTGACGTCGCCATTGCAAGTCCGGTCGCTACGGCCGCAACCTTTGCGGCCGCTTTTGTAGTTACTATTTGCATGATTGTTAATGATTTTAGTCGCACATAATAATCAAGTTTGATTTCGCACCTTTCGTTAAAAACATCACACAAAGCACATTCACTTTCACACTACCCCACACCGCACGGCATCGACCAGTGCGCCATGGGTTAGTTGGCAAGAGTTGACTCCCGCTCTTTCAAGAAATTCAAGAAAGGGCGGGACTATTCGGTTATCAAAGTACGCCCTACGCGAGAACGAGCGTCCTCGCAAGGACTGCCCCCTAGTATACAGCGGAAGCAACTACCCTATTAGCAGATGTGTGGATAACATTTCAGGATACAGGCGCCAAAAAGAGACCGTTTCCGGCCTTTTTCTTGCCCTATACTTGGATAGCTACCACAGGCCGTATAGTAGCAAAGATGAGAATGGGAGTCAAAATTTTCCTAAACGAGTAAATAGGTGCTCCAACGGCGCTCTCCACGTTTCAATACAATACCCTTCCTGATGAGCGCTGAAAGTTCGCGCTGAATGGTTTTTTCAGAAACGCCTCTGATAACTGTGGATAAGTCCTTTATACTTGCTGTCTTTTTGTTTCTCATAACAGACAAAATTGCCTCGCGTCTGTCTTTTATACGGATGTCCGATACTCCTACTATGTCCTTTATATGTCCTTTATCGGCACGCGCGCGCTCACCGGTGTCAGGGTCAAAAAGGTATTGGTTCTGTTTTTGCGCTTTTGTTTGGTATTTCTGGTTTTTGCTTTGGAACTGAAATATTCCTTGCGAGAGCGCCCGTTTAGCAAGAACAGAGAGGGTCGGAGTCTCCGCAAGAGACAGCCGCGGCTCCTCGTATAAAGCAACTTCTGAAAGAAGTGTATGCGCTTCACGAGCGATAAGTTCGGCATTCATCGGGGAAAGCAAGTTCCCCGTGTGCGCGATAGAAAGGACACTTGAAAGCGCGAGAAGTTCGCGGGAAAGTGCCGCGCGCGAGTTGCCGGGCGGCAACATTGCCGCATCAATGAGGCCGACGGCTATTGCGTCAATACGGTTCTTTAAGGACACCGTATCAGAGAAAGCCGGAGTGATGAGGTAGAGGGCTTTTGCGAGCCGCTCAGCTTTTTTATACATAAAAACTCTTCGTATGTCCTTTTCAAATATGTTATTAAATATCCCTTTTTCTAGGACAAAATCTTCAAAATTAGCATATTTCCCCGTAGTATTGATATTACGCACCCCGATGCTATGACCTTTATCCAATCGTTCGTGTCCCATATCGTATGAGTATATACCTTCACGTTGGCGCTCTGCAAGTATGCTCGTACATGACCGCAGTGTTACAATATGCAGTATCATGGCGCGCCGCAATAAAAACGGAAATGCACGATATGCGCACGCGCGCGAACGTGAAGAAGACGTGAGGGAATATGACGCGCTTATTCGGTATGCTTCGGCTATTGTCTTGCTTGCTGCCGGTGTTTTGCTTCTGCTTGCGGTCTTCGGCGCGGCAGGACCGGCGGGCGGCGCAGTATTCGCGTTTTCCTATGCAGTCGTCGGTATCGGCTCGTTTCTTCTGCCGCTCGCTCTTATCGCCGTCGGTCTCTATGCCGGTTTTGGCCGTCCTGCTATTGACCTCTTGACCGCTTCCGGACTCTTGCTCGTCGCCGCGTCCGTGCTCGCGTTCGCCGGACTCTTTCCCGGCGCAACCTTCGGCGGCGCGGCGGGCACATGGCTCGGCGAAATATTCGCCGGATTCTTCGGCTTCTGGGGCGCCGTGGTGCTGCTTATCGCGGCGCTCGCGGTCGGCATCGCGATCGTGACCGATATTGAAGCGCTGGTTATGCTTATGACTGAAAATGTGATTTCCATTTGGGAGCGTTTGCGGTATCCGCGCGCGCGCGAAGACGACGAAGAATGGAGTGATGTTGTCGGCGTACCGCAAGACGATGCGGAACTCGCGGTACATGAAGATGCGGAGGAAGAGCTGCAGCCGCCGGAACGCGAGCTCGTGGTTAATACGTTCAATCGTCCGGCGGAAGTGCGGACCGGAAGCGGCCTGACTGCACAGGCAGGCATCGCGAACTTTGACGCCGAATATGATTCTCCCCCATTGTCCATTCTCGGCGCCGATCGCGGGCGCCCGGGCACGGGTGACATCAAGGCGAACGCGAACATTATCAAGCGCACTTTCCAGAATTTCGGCATTCATGTGGAGATGGACGAAGTGTCGGTAGGGCCGACGGTTACGCGGTATGCAGTGAAGCCCGCCGAGGGCGTGCGTCTCTCTAAAATCGTTTCGCTCGCGAATAACCTGGAGCTCGCGCTCGCCGCGCATCCAGTGCGCATTGAAGCGCCCATTCCCGGCAAGTCGCTTGTGGGTATTGAAGTACCGAACACGATCAAGGCACTGGTGGGACTTGGCGGGCTTCTCGGCTCGCCCGAGTGGGCAGAGAGCACGAAACCTCTCCTCGCGGCATTAGGACGAAATATCAGCGGCACGCCGCGCTACGTGAATATCGCAAAAGCGCCGCATGTGCTCGTCGCGGGCGCCACGGGCTCCGGCAAGTCGGTGGCCATTCACGCGCTCATCATATCCCTCTTGTACCGCAACGGCCCGAATCAGTTGCGCTTCATTATGATAGACCCGAAGCGCGTAGAACTTACCGCTTACAACGGCATCCCGCACCTCCTCGCGCCCGTCATCACCGACCCGAAAAAGACCATCCTCTCGCTGAAGTGGGCGGCCAAGGAGATGGAACGCCGCTACAATATCCTGGAAGCGGAGCACGTGCGCGATATTGGTTCCTACCACGCTTCCATCTATGAACCCGCGAAAAAGGGCGGCGCGGATATACCTGAAGCGTTGCCGTATATCATCATCGTTATTGATGAGCTCGCCGACATCATGCACTCCTACCCGCGGGAGCTCGAAGCGTCCATCGTCCGCCTCGCGCAGATGTCGCGCGCGACCGGCATCCATCTGGTCCTCTCCACTCAACGCCCGTCGGTCAACGTCATTACCGGTCTTATCAAGGCCAACGTGCCGACCCGCATGGCGCTCCAGGTCGCCTCGCAGATTGATTCCCGCACCATTCTTGACGGTTCGGGGGCGGAGACCCTGCTTGGCGCAGGCGACATGCTTTACCTTTCAAGCGATATGTCCAAGCCAGTGCGCATCCAAACGGCGTTCATAGCGGAAGGTGAAGTGAAGAAGGTGGTGAACTACATTAAGCGCCGCAATGCAGGCGACCTTTCAAACATTGACCTTGGAGGAAACGGCATCATAGAATCAGATGTCATCGGCCTTACAAACGGCGACTTCGGCGACGATATAACAGATGATGACCTCTATGAAGACGCCAAACGCGCCGTGGAAGAAGCCGGTCGCGCTTCCACCTCCTATCTTCAGCGTAAATTAAAAATTGGCTACTCCCGGGCGGCACGGCTTATGGACGTGCTTGAAGAGCACGGGGTCATCGGCCCCGCCGACGGCGCAAAGCCGCGCGAGGTCTTCACGGTCGCGGCTTCCAACCGGCAGGAGGGAGCGCGCGGCGACACTTCTCCGAGGAGAGGCACGGATGACGAAGATAACTTCTGACAAAGCGCATGGCTACTAACTACCTTATCGCCGCTGTGCTCGTCATCCTTGCCGGATACGGCCTCATGAAAGCATGGCCGCTCCTTGCAGGTCCCTCTCTCTTCATCGTCTCTCCGGCGGAAAATGCATCGTACTCGGATGGAATCGTTACGGTGCAAGGCAGGGCCGCGCGCGCTGCGGCGCTTACCTTAAACGGTGCGCCGGTCCTGCACGAAGAAGACGGCAAGTTCTCGTCAACGCTTACCTTTCCGCGCGGTGGCTCTATACTTACTTTTGTGGCCACCGACCGCTTCGGCAGAACAGTGACTGAAACACGCTCAGTTTTCGTTCCCTGATTTCCTTGCAACTTACCCCTTATAACTTACACCTGTATTTTATGGCCTTCGGAAAACCAAAAAAAGAAAAAGTGCTTAAGACCGTTATCGCCGCAAGCACGGACAAAAACGAGAAACAGAAATCCATTGAGCAGGCGCTGAAAGAGATTCGCACGAAATTCGGCGACGAGTCAATTACAACGTTCGGCGCGGGCGCGCCGCAGAAAATTCCAGTGATATCAACCGGCTCTGTCGGGCTGGATGCAGCGCTTGGGGTCGGCGGAGTTCCGCGTGGACGCATCATTGAAATATTCGGACCGGAGTCATCCGGCAAGACCACCCTAGCCCTGCACGTCGTCGCAGAGGCGCAGAAGGCCGGCGGCATCGCCGCCTTCGTGGACGCCGAACATGCGCTTGACCCGGAATACGCGCGGCGTATCGGCGTGAAGCTCCAAGAACTCCTCATATCCCAGCCGGACACCGGCGAACAAGCTTTGGATATAGTTGAATCTCTAGTCAGAAGCGGGAACGTAGACATTATAGTGATAGACTCCGTCGCGGCACTCACGCCAAAAGATGAAATAGAGGGCGAGATGGGCCAACAGCACGTGGGCAAGCAGGCGCGCCTTATGAGCCAGGCGCTCCGCAAGCTCACCGCTATCGTCTCAAGGAGCAAGACGATTGTCGTTTTCATTAATCAAATCAGAATGCAGATAGGCGTCATGTTCGGCAATCCGGAGACAACGCCGGGCGGCAAGGCTCTTAAGTTTTATACTTCTGTCCGTCTTGATATCCGCCGTATCGCATCTATAAAAAAGGGTGAGGAAGTTGTCGGAGGTAGAGTGAGGGTGAAAGTAGTTAAAAATAAAGTCGCCGCGCCATTTAAGACAACAGAATTTGACCTGCTCTACAACGAAGGCATCAGCAGAGAAGGCGAGCTTATCGCGCTTGGCGAGAAGTTCGGCCTCGTTGAAAAAGCTGGCGCCACCTACAAATTCGGCGGCGAGAAACTCGCAGTAGGCTACGACGCAACCCGCACCTTCCTCGCCACAAACAAAGACATTTCCAAAGAACTCCTGAAGCAGATAAAGGCGAAGCTTTCCGAGAGCTAGGCGCGGCCCGTCACACTTGCAAGTGTGTCGGGCGGGCGGGGAGGAAGAAACGGACGGTCTCACGGATGAGGAAAAGAAGCGAGACGAGGGTGAAAACGGCGAGCGCCTGCACGATAAAACGCGTGTGCAAGAAGGCGCTTAAGAAGAATTCTGGAAGAAAAGTGAGGTCAACTGGAGCATTCTGAAATACCTGCGCGACCCAGACCTCCCTGCCGATGCCCCAGAGCGCCGCAACAAAGGTCAGTGCGGCGAGCGCCGCCGTGGAGAGCACGAGCGCGAGGATGCGAATGAGGTGCACGCGGCGCATCACAACTTGTTCAATGCGAGATTGGTCATTCATGGCGTTGTTCATAGTTCGACATACTCACTATAAGTCATTCTGCTTATCATACGCTTGTTTAAAAAGTTTTTTAGCTCGGTGCACGCGCGTCTTCACGGCAGGAATGGAGAGTCGCTCTAACTCGGCTATTTCTTCCTGACTCTTCCCTTCTATGAATTGCAACCGCAGTATCTTCGCCGCGGTCTCGGGCAGTTTTGCGAGTGCGGCAAGCACCTCGTTCCGAATGGAAAGATCCTCAAGGAATTCAGCTCGCGCATCGGGTAGCGATTCATAATGCTCCGGCTCAAGTTCAGCGACCCTTCCTCGTTCTATAGTCTTCGCGCGGTACTTCGTGTACGCGACGCGATTGAGAATCGTATACATCCACGAGGAGAAGCTGGCCCCTTCCTGCGGGTGGTATTTGTCGGCATAGAGAAACATTTTGGTGAAGGCGTCCTGCACGGCCTCTTCGGCGTCTTCCGGGCTCTTCAATATCGTCCGCGCGCGGCGCAAGAGAGCCGCCTCATAGCGGCGCACAAGCAGGGCAAAAAGTTCGGGCTTCTTTCTGGAGCGCGCAAGCACCTCTGCGTCGGTGAGGGCATCGGGCTCGGCAATTGAAAAACTCATAATGTTTGCTAGCATACACCAATCCCCAGGTTTTGGCTCCGCCAAAATCGGGTGAGCACCGGTAGGTGCTTTAGCCGTCTTTGGCGGTACTTTTTATAACTTATTTTATCCAGCGCTAGTTGCAGACCCATGGCCGTATTGTCCTACAACGAAATACTTAAAGGCAGTGTCATTGACTACAATAATGAGCCGTACGAAGTGCTGTCGGCTCATATTTTCCGTATGCAGCAACGCAAGCCGGTCAACCAGACCAAACTGCGCCACCTCGTGTCTGGGAAGGTAGTTGAAATATCTTTTCACCAGAACGAGACTGTCACCGAAGCGGACGTGGGCAAGATGATGGCGAATTATTTGTATACGAACAGAAGCGAGAGTTGGTTCGCGGAAACCGGCAATGCAAAAAACCGCTTTTCATTCCCAGAAGATGCCGTGCACGACAAAGTGCAGTGGCTTACGCCCAATTCCCCGGTTGAAGTGCTGACCTATGAAGACAAGCCGATGACGATAAAAATTCCGATAAAAGTTGAATTGGAAGTAAAGGACGCGCCGCCGGCCGTGAAAGGCGACACTGTCTCTGGCGGCGTTAAATTGGTCATACTTTTAACGGGAGCGAAGGTGAACGTCCCGCTCTTCATCAACGCGGGTGACATCGTCCGCATCAACACCGACTCCGGTCTTTACACCGAACGCATAGAGAAGGCGTAACAAAAAAAACCGCCCTCGGGCGGTTTTTTATTTATGCAGAAACGTACGGCATGAGCGCCATATACCGCGCGCGCTTGATCGCCTGTGCGATGTCGCGCTGTTTCCCTGCGGGGATACCTGTGCGCTTCTTGGAGAGCATCTTGGCGTGCGGATTAGTGAACAACTTCAAATACGCGACATCCTTGTAGTCGGTAAATTTCTTAACTTCTATTTCTTCACGCTCTGCTTGGTAGGCCATAATGAAATGTTTAAAAATTTAAATATTTAAAACGGAATGTCTTCTGGATTTATCTCCTCGTCAGGATACTTGATCGCTTCGGCTTCTTGCGGAGCAGGTTGTTCTTCATTTCCTCGACTGGCGCCCGGGGCGCCTCCGCCTGCGGCGGAGGCGCCGAACTGAAAGTTGTCCACGACAATCTCGGTGCGGTACTGCTTTTTTCCGTCTTCCTTTCCTTCCCACGAGCGCGTCTGAATGCGCCCTTCCACGAACATGGGACGGCCCTTTTTCATGTACTGGGCGATGACTTCTGCGGTACGGCCGAAGGCGACTATGTTGTGGAACTCGGTCGCTTCCTGCTTCTGCCCGTTCTTATCCTTATACGTGCGATTCGTCGCGAGGCCGAAGTTCGCAACTTGCCCGCCTGAAGGAAGCGCTTTCAGCTCCGGGTCGCGGGTGAGATTGCCGTAGAGGAACGCTTTGTTGAGATACATACTGTTCTATTATACCCCAGCACTCTCAAGCGCGGCATCAAGCTCCACCGCAAGCGTCGCTCCCGGGTCAGCCGCGCGCTCCGGCGCTTTAACAGAGAGTTCGCGCATTTCGACGGCGTGGCGAGCGGCATTTTTAGTCGTCAGAAGATCAATGAAGCGGATGATGCATTTGTCAGCATTCGCCGCGGCTACGATTTCTGCATGATCCGGCGCGGCAGCTTCATACGCGATCCAGCAGAAATACGCAGAGTCAAAATCGCGGCGGCCGGCGGTCTCTTGGCGAGAGATAGTGTAGGCGAGCGGCGTCTTTTCGGGTTCGCCTTCGGCAACAATTGTGCCCTTGTCAGTGATAATATCGCGTATTGCTTTGTACGCTTTCCCCACCTCTTCAGCGGGAAGGTCGGGGTCAAGATGGAAGCCGAGTTCATAGACGCGGGGGTCACCACTGTCTTCTAGTTCTTCATCAGCATCCATCCGGATGTCTTTACCGTTCGCCATAATTCCCCGATACTAGCACACGGGGAGGCCGAAGACAAGCCGGGCGTTCGCGAGGAGAGCGGCACGGACGGTGTCGAGATTTTCGCCCCGTATCTCGGCTATTTTAGATACGACCTCAACTACAGCCAGCGGGTCGTTGCGCTTTCTGCGACGTCCTTCTGGCGCGACGTATGGAGCGTCGGTCTCGGAGAGAATACTCGTGAGCGGCACTGACTTAATAACGGCGTCGTAGTCGCGAGCAAAAGTGATGACAGCAGTGAAAGAAACAGTAAAGCCGAGCGCGATAAGTTCTTGTGCTTCTGCGATACCTCCGACGAAAAAATGCACAGCCCCGCGCACATTCGGATACGTTATCTTTGCTTCTGTCAAAATCTGTATCAAATCCTGATACGTATCCATCTTGCCCCGTGATGCCTCGTCTTCGGGTATTTTACGGGGCGTGCCCTTTGACGGCCGGCAATGGATGATGAGCGGTTTATCCAGTTCAGCCGCAAGTTCAATATGCGCAAGCAACGCCTCGCGTTGCTTGCGCTTAACTTCTTCATTCACTTCTGCCGGCCTATAATAATCCAACCCGCACTCTCCTATCGCAATTACTTTTGGATTTTCAGCAAGTTTGCGATATTCTTCTATGTTAAAAATTTCTCCCGCAACACTATTTGGATGAAGTCCGACTGATGCATACAGATGTTCGTGTTTTTCTGCAAGCGCAAGTGCCTTTTTTGAAGATTCTAAATCAACGCCGACGACAATGCCCGCGACGCTCTCCTCGCGCATCCGTGCGATGAGGGCGTCGCTGTCAGCATCATAGTCATCGAACTGCAGATGACAGTGCGCGTCTACATACTTCAATTCCATGTCCGGAGCGTAGCACAAAAGAAATCGGGCGGCTCGTCTCCGAGCCGCCCGTGATCGCCCCGTCCATATCTTTTCATCCTTTCTTCACAATCCTGTCGGTGATGAAAATGAGCGCGCCACCAACAAGTGCAAGCGCGATGGTAAAAACCAGAGCGCCAGAAATGGAACAGAAAACCGCTAGTACTATTGAGAGTGACACTGCCGCAATAGTGACACCAACCTCATCACCACGAACCATGGCGAATACAATCAGAACAGTCGCCACCGCGCCCGCGACATACAGCGCGGACATAAGAGCGACAGTATCATTCAGAGGCGCCATAATCGCGAAAGCGATTCCACCCAAGACACTTTCGGGGACAAGTACAAATGTCCACCATTTCATAACGTTGTTCATAATTCCCTCGCACAAGTACGACCCGCGCGGTGCGCGAGTTCCGAAGATATTATGCGTTATGAGAAAAAGTTTATCAAAGCCGCGGGAAGAGATTTTCGGGTTTCTTGTTGGCACGGATTGCATCAATAATCTTTTTGCTCGTGTCAGGCATGAACGGTTCAAGAACAAGCCCTATGCTATATAACTGAGCTGTCATATCGAGAATAACGGCCTTTCCTTCCTCTGGATTCTCTTTCACTAATTTAAACGGTTCACGTTTAGTTATCGCTTCATCCAGAAGCTGAATTCGGCTCCAGATTTCGTCCATAGCACGGTTGAATTCAAACTTCACGATATACTCGTCAATATGCAAATTCGCCGCATTGATATATGCACCCATATCGACAAAACGTGCCGGACTTTCTATGTGTGCTTCCGCGAGCTTCATCACCCGCGCGACGAGATTGCCGAGACCGTTGGTGAGATTAGCCGTATACCACTCGCGGCAGCGTTCATCGGTCAAGTCAAAATCTTCTGTCGGATGCCCATGGCGCAGGAGGAAGTAGCGCACAGAGTCTGTGCCGTAGCGGTCTATGAGCCCGTTAGGGTCTATTACATTGCCGACCGATTTGCTCATTTTCTGTCCGCCGGAAGTGACATACCCGTGCACAAACA
>ERZ1292629.2258-Hain-H43-01um-R1-2258-length-16626-cov-7_pt1 | contig 16626 bp, 18 predicted proteins | sample MGYA00564399_ERZ1292629 | MGnify/ENA primary metagenome ERZ1292629 (study PRJEB36523, sample SAMEA6512636) | groundwater metagenome | collected 2019-01-08 | study: AquaDiva: Metagenomics assemblies of 32 groundwater samples
GGAGGTTTGGTTTACCTAGAGCTGAAGCACTAGGTATCCTTTAAATGTAATGAAACAAAATTTAGGCAGACTTGACAGAATCTTAAGATTTGCGCTGGCATTTTGGTGGATTGGTCCATTGGCGCCCCAGTTTGGTGTGGTATGGGCCAACTTGCTCATAGCAATAATAGGATGGATATCGCTAATTGAAAGCTTTTTTGGCTGGTGTTGGTTGCATAACTTGTTTAATATAAACAATAAAAACCAGTAAGGGAAGTAGAATATGAATGCTTGGTTAGCTTTTTCGTTCATCTTCCTTGGTATATGGGGTGTAGTTTGGATAGCCAAACCGTCGCTTAGAAAGGAAATGATCTGGGCAAGCATTCTCACCGCCCCTTTTGGGTTAACGGAGCCGATATTTGTTCCAGAGTACTGGAGTCCCCCTTCGTTGTTTAATCTGGCAGCAACTACTGGATTCGATATAGAAAGCTTGATATTTTCATTCTCTGTAGGGGGTATTGGAGCTATTTTGTATGAAACTTTTGTTAAGGCAAGACATATTAAAATGAGCCCTCATGAAAAGAATTCCTCCATGCATAGGCATCATTTACTCACTTTGATTTCTCCCATCCTCATCTTTTTGCCCCTATACTTGTTTACTTCTCTTAACCCGATATATTCTGCAAGCATCGCTATGGCAATTGGTGCAATTGCTGCTCTATTCTGCAGACCAGATTTGAAAAAGAAAATGCTATTTGGCTCATTGATGTTCCTCGCATTGTATTTTATGTTCTTCGTATCATTTAATCTTGTATATCCGGGCATTGTTAAACAAGTGTGGAATCTCCAAGCAATTTCTGGAATCTTAATTTTTGGTGTGCCTTTGGAAGAATTGATGTTTGCTCTTACCCTCGGTGCATTATGGTCGAGCTATTATGAACATATAAAATGGTACAAAATAAGTTTAAATAAGGGAAGGTCACTTCATCAACAAAAGATAGCGATTAAAAAGTTTTAAATAGTGAAAAACTATGCTATAAATCATGAAATATTCTGACAAAGACCTGTTTGAAGTTGAGGAAAATTTCTTCAATGAAGAATTGATGGGCTTTATTGACAACGAAGATAATTTCGAGCCGATGATGGAATTAAAGCCCAAAAAACTCAGGATAAAATACAAATTTTGTATAGCCTCTTAATGCTTATTAGTTTTTCTTATTTTTAATTGTGTTTTTTCTATTTTTCTATGTTCAAAACATGGATAAAGCCGACAGAGTCATTGTTGATGTTTAGAATCGGAGAAATAGTGGTCTTTATCTTCTGGTTATTGATTGTATCCTCGAGTATTGTCTTTCTTATCTGGTTGGTTTTTAGCTCTTCCTTGAGATTTTCTGAATTCTGGAAGATTTCTGCGAAATTAACGCCCTTAAGGTCTTTTTTGTGGGTTATTATTTCCTTCATTATCTTGTTTGCCCATAAGATGTCCATGTTATTGTCTACAACTAAAATTCCCTCCCCGATAGAATCAAGGACATGCTTGATTGCATGGCCGTTTTCGCCCTTAAAATACTCCATTATGGGGTTTTTCTGCACATACCATGCTTTGGCCATTCCAAATCCCCGATAATATATAATCCCTTCTGATTCAAGCACGCTTAAATACTTAGAAAGGGTGATGCGGTTAACTTTTAATTTTTTAGAGATGTCAGAACAGCTAATTCCATATTCATGCTCTTTGATAAAGCTGAAGATTTTGTTTTTGAGAACACTATTAACCAAAATGCAAGCCCTCCTTCTGACACTTAATTTGCAGTAAATATTAGTAAAAACTAATTTTGTATATAAACATTTCTGTAAATCAACATAGATAATCAACAACGATAATGTTTATATAATTGCTTAACATTATTGATTATCATACATTAACAATAGTTTATAGTATGTGGGGGTGGTTTGCATGAGTTGGAATTTAGGTGATAACGGCGAGCTTTTTGAAGACTACAATGATGATGAAGATTAAGCTGATATAGAAAAATTTCACATAACTCAATTCCAATAAATATAATTCCAATAAATATTATTGTATTATACTAATAAAATAGGCCATCAAATAAAATAAATCAAGAGGTCCGGCCGATATGCAAAGAGGGGTTTACTCTTATTATTATATGACACCTCTTTTTCCCCTCCGCACGGCTGCCGGGCTTCTTTCCACTCAAATGTACATAAGTAGCAGGCATCCCGCTTCCCTGAACCCATCCGAAATACTGGTTCGTCTGAAATTCGGTCAAATGATTTGCTAAATAAATCGCTCTCGAATGCCTAAACAAACTGCAAGAAAACCAAGAACAAAGCAGCTATTAATGCAATGAAATAAACCGTTTTGTTCCATCTGAATATGCTTTTCCCATCTAAAGCAAAAATAGGCAGCATGTTGAATAACGCAAGATAAGAGTTTATTCTAAATCCCAAATCGCTTATTAATGTAAAGAAATTCAGGTTTAATAAGACAAAGAATAATATGCTCAGTATTATATTTGTCAATGGTCCTGCCAATGAAATAATTCCGGCCCTTTTCCTTGTTATCCTCCCATGGATGAAGACAGCTCCGGGAACAGCTATGATAAACCCAAAAAAAGAGAACAATATTGCAAATAAAAGCATGAAGTCAAATGCCTTGAATTCCGCATAGTAATTATATTTTTGGGCGAAGAATTTATGCGCCAGTTCATGCAATAAAAATCCCAGGCCTGCCGTAAACATTGAGGCAAGAAACAACAATGGGTAATTATTGCTTATTATGCCCTTATAAAGAATGGTGAAGGCTATACTAATCAATATCCATGCCTTCAAAAGATCAAATATTTCCCGTTTAGAAAATTTCATTTTATTTTTATTTTGAGCAGAAAAGATTATTTTATTTCCCTGTTTTCAATTTCTTTTTTCAAGTCATTTATAAAATCATCCAGCTTAACATTGAATTTTACTTCGCCGTTTCTTGTTCTTACCGCGATGGTGTTTTTCTCTTCCTCTTTATCTCCGGCGGTTATCATGTAGTTTATCTTTAGCAACTGGGCGTCCCTTACTTTTTTTGAGATTGTGTCATTTCTATTGTCGAATTCAACCCTTATATTGTTCTCTTTTAATTTCTTTACGATTTCCATTGAGTATTTTTCGTTTTTCTCAGCAATGTTCATCACTATAGCTTGTACAGGGCTTATCCATAAAGGGAATTTTCCTGCAAAATGCTCTGTCAAAATTCCAATGAATCTTTCAAAGCTCCCGAATATAGCACGATGTATCATCACAACTCTATGCTTCTTATTGTCGCTGCCTTCATAAGTCAAGTCAAAGTTTTCAGGCGTTTGAAAGTCTAATTGCACTGTAGCCATCTGCCATTCTCTGCCTAGAGCATCTTTAATCTGTACATCAATCTTAGGGCCGTAAAATGCACCTTCCTTTTCATTTGTCTGGAAGTTCAGTTTATTTTGTTTTAATGCCTCTTTCAATGAGGATTCTGCCTTTCCCCATAATTTTATCTCTCCCATTGCCTTTTCAGGCCTGGTTGAAAGGAAAAAGCTTGGCTCTAATCCAAAAATATGATAGAAATCCTTTATCAGTTTAAGCACATTTGTTATTTCCTGCGATATTTGCTCTTCAGTGCAGAAAATATGTGCATCATCCATAGTGATTTGCCTTACTCTTAACAAACCCCCTAGAACTCCGCTTAGCTCATTTCTGTGAAGCCTTCCAATCTCGCTTAACCTTACTGGCAATTCCCTATAGCTCCTTAATCTTGAACTATAAACAATAGTAGCTTCAGGACAATTCATTGGCTTTAAGTAGAAATCCCTGTCATCAATCTTAATGTTCAGCATATTTTCCTTGAAATGCTTTAAATGCCCGCTTTGCTCAAACAACCTATGGCTGACTATGATAGGTGTGCTTATTTCCATATAGCCGTTATTGTCATGTATTTCCCGCCAGAATTTCTCTAGCTCCCTAAATATTACCATTCCTTTAGGCTGCCAGAACGCTGCTCCAGGGCTCAAGTCAGAAAAGAAAAACAGTTCAAGCTCCTTTCCTAGTTTTCTGTGATCTCTCTTCTCTGCTTCTTCCCTAAGCCTTAAATAAGAATCTAGCTCTTTTTGGCTGGAAAAAGCCGTGCCGTATATTCTAAGCAGCATGTCATTTTTTTCATCACCTCTCCAATAAGCGCCGGCAACTTTAATAAGCTTAAATGCCTTGATTTCAGAAGTGCTCTTTAAATGGGGTCCTGCGCATAAATCTATAAAATCACCGTCTTGATAAAAAGTAATCTTGTCTTTAATTTCCTTTAGTAATTCGAGCTTGTAAGGCTCGTCCTTAAGAATTTTTTCAGCTTCCTTTCTTGTCTTTATTATTTTCTTGAACTTATAATCAGCGTTTATTATTCTGCTCATTTCAGCTTCTATCTTGGGAAAATCCTGCTCGTTTATCTTTAAATTCCCAAAGTCGTAATAAAAGCCTTCCTCAATAGGCGGGCCTATCCCTAGTTTTGCCTTTGGATGCAGTTTTTTGATTGCCTGCGCCAAAACATGAGCAGTAGAATGCCTTAACTTTTCCAAATCAGACATCTTTTTTTCCATCAGACTATGTCCAATTAGCAATATTTAAATTTAACCAATTTAGATAGTGTAAATTCTATAGGGTATAAATTGTGGACGAATATTCAACATCATTGTAATGGTTTCAAGGCTTTAACTCTAATCTCTTTTTATTATTTAAGCTTGTTTCTTAAGAGCAATGTAACAATTTAACCAATGTTTTTCATCTTTTTCTGAATAACTAAACGCTACTCTATTGTTGCTCGAAACTATTGTTTCAAAACTTTCTGGGCAACCGTGACGCAGATTTAAGCTATAATTACCAAACATGTCAATCAGTTCTTCCCTCGAAATAATTTTACGAGCAATTAAAATTGGCAGAACATGTCTGGCATGGCCGGCATCAATATGCATCACGCATGGTAATCCTTTTTGTTGGGACTCTGAGAAGACCTCAACCCCATAAGGGGCAGTACCATAATGAGCATAATTTTTATCTATATTAATCTCCTCTCGTTGGTTCTCTACCACTCAATAAGCTTTCTCTGAGTTGTGTATCTTGGAATTCTCTTAATATTTCATCTGTTATTTTCCCTAGAATAATAGGTGATACCATGCCATCATAAGGAGGACGGAAACTACTATGTGACTGTTTACTATTTGCAAATGCCTGCAGAAATGCACTGTATACACTTGCCAAGCGAGGATTTTTCAAGAGTGCTTGTTTTACTTCATCGTCTTTTTTATATGATTGTACACCCTTGTATGCGAAATTTAGGTCACTTATTACTCCTTGTACCTTTCCTAAATCCAAGATGGCTCTTGCGCCTTCTAGGTCGAATGCTGGGTATATAGTTACTCCTTCTCTTTCTAATGATTTATACGCGTTTTCCATACATATGAGATCGTCTTCTACAACCAGTATATCTGTTAGACGCTTTCCATCATCAACATTATAACTTTCTGTTTTCATTTTTATTTCCTCCCTATTTTATTTACTATTAGATAGTAGCCACATCTATTTAAATATTTGTTGTCCAAAATGGACTACAATAATAAGATTTATATATTTGGCTGCATTAAGATTTGTATGGAAAAAGAGATTGTATTAAGAAGTCTCGGGCTAAAGGATGATGAGACTAAGGTTTATATTGAACTGCTTAAACTTGGACAATCTAAGGTGAATAACATCGCTAGAAAGGTAAACCTGCCCAGAACAACAGTTTATAACATTTTAAATTCTTTATCTTTGAAAGGTCTGGTGTCATATACCATTAGGTCTGGTGTTAAGTTTTTTGAATCTGTAGACCCAAACAGGCTTATTCAATTAGAGCAGGAAAAAATAGGTAACCTTAAGTCAATACTTCCAGACTTAGAAGGAATGAAGAATGTTGTAGTTGAAAAGCCAAGAATTGAAATATTTGAGGGAAAAGAAGGAATCAAATCCATACTAGAAGACATACTTAAGACAGGAGAGAGCATGGCTGGCTATTCTATAATGGAGCTTTTAAACCTATTGGGGTATTATTTTCCCAATTTTATAAAAAGGAGGGTAAAACTTGGTATAAAGACTAGAGTGATAATGGCTAAATCTGCAGAAACTGTGGAGCTTAAAAAAAATGATAAAAATGAGTTAAGAGAGATTAGATTTATGCCGGAGGCGTCAAGATTTAGATTGGGTTGTTATGTCTATGGTAATAAGGTAGCAATATTGATTACTAAGAAGGAAGAGCCATTGGGTATACTAATAGAAAACAGAGAGCTTGCCGAAACACAGAGAGTAATATTTGAACGCTTATGGAAAATAGCAAAGAAAGTATGAAAAGATGCAGATACACAATAGAAATATTTATATGCTTGCACATAATATAAATATCTGCACATAATATGTGGGGTGCTCAAAATTAAATAATGGGTTCACACCATTTTATTCAATAAATCTTCCTTTTAGGTGTCGCTAACTTTACAACTCACCAATTTGGAGAATTATATTTGAAATATATCATCAATTTCAGCAAAATATATAAATAAGTTAACATTTAAGTGGTGATTATGAAAAAAGAGATGTCAGCTATAGTATTGGTTTTTGCGGTATTCTTTCTATTAATTTTGCCTTTTTCACTAGCAGAAATCAACCTTAATCCTCTTGCCAAAACAATCTACAACAAAGGGGACTCATTAAAGATTAACGGTTATGTAAGAAGCGCAGACTCTGGAAACTATCCTCTAACAGTATATTTGACCTGTGACACAAATCAGTTGCAGATTCTCACTAAAAACATGAATGTTCTTAAAGACAAGGACTATCCTATAAGCGCAGAGGTCACAATTCCATTTTCTATGTCCGGCGATTGCCAAGTTGCAGTCAACTTTGGACAGGAACAGGCAAATTCAGAGCTGTTCAAGATAACTAAGGCATTGAAAGGAACTTTCACTCTAGTTCCTTTGTCAGTGCAGCTAGGAGATGAAATCTCATTTACAGGAACAGTAACAAAATTGAACGGTGATAATGTAAATGGCGTCGGAACTTTATATATAGAGAAGGATGATAAGAACTACTACACTTCTAATCTAGAAATAAAAAACAGCAAGTTCGAGTTTAAGTCAAGGCTGGAGTCCATTCCCGAAGGATCCTATCATATCAATCTTGCTGTAAATGATCTTTTCGGGAACGAAGAGTTCTTCTGGAATGCCGCTACCCTGAATGTATACCAAAAATTCAAAATTAATGCCTTGCTGGACAAGCAGCAGTATAATCCTGAAGAATCATTAAAGCTGCGTGGAACTGTGGAAAGAACCATTGGCACTAAAATAGAAAAGGCAGAAGCCAAAATAACTCTTGATGAAAATGAGTATATAACAGAAATAGTAAACAACAAATTCGAGCTTGAAATTCCATTGTCTTCTGGCATGAAGTCATTTTATCATGACCTTGCAATTACAGTGACGGATGAATTCGGCAATATGGGGGAAAAAACATTAAGGGTGTACATAATTCCCAAGGAAGTAAAGCTTGAATCTGGCGTTTCTAAAGATTTATTCTCTCCGAAAGAGATAATAACCTTTTCTCCTAAGATTTATGACCAGGCAGCCGATACTATCCAAGACACAGTGTTATTAACTTTAATAGACTCAAAGAACTCAAAGGTATTCGAAAAGCAGATTCCAACAAACGAGGACTTCAGTTTCAAGCTTAATCAGTTCGCCTCTCCGGGAACATGGCAATACACTTTAAAGTCAAAAACTCTTGCCCAAAAAGACTCATTTAATGTTGATACTGTAGAAGATATTCAAGTGAGCTTGCAAGGGCAAATCCTTAAAGTGAGAAACATTGGCAATATAAACTACGATCCAAGACTCGAGATTACTGCCACAGACTCAAAAAACATTCCTACAACATTCTATGTAACAACAGGAATAAAGCCAAATCAGGAACTTTTATATCCATTATACAAAGGCTTGAAGCCAGACACATACGAAATTTACATCAATAACAAAGGCGAAAAATTCGAGAATATAAATGTAGCAGACACTAGAGACTTGCCTGGGAAAGTAACAGACTTCTTCAAGCAGGCAACTGGAGCTGTAGTGGGTGCTCCTGGAACTTCAAATGATTACAAGCCTTTGGCATTTACATTGCTTGTATTAGGGGCCTTATTGCTTTCATTGTTCTTCGTTACCTTTAGAAGAAAGGCCAGATATGAAATTTCCCGTGACAGAGAAAGAAGGCTTGGGCAGCAAAGGCTGCAGCAGATTCAGTCTACCCCAGAATCCAAGCCAAGATTCGGCAAAGCAACCCAGGATGATGTAAGGGATTTCCGGCAAAGGATGGTCAAAAACATTCAGGAAGAGCAAGGAATTAAAAAGCAGAACATAGAATCAGATTCCGACAACAGGACTGTTAGAAGTTCCATTGAAAGAAAAATAATCTACGACAAGTACAAAAGAGAATGATTACTTTATTTTTACTGCATATTTGATTAAATTAAGGTTACAACTCTTATTTTTATTGCACCAATTCTCGCATTCTTTGGCAATTTTATTGCTCTTATAAAAAAATCCACAAGCCTCGCATTGATAATAATCAGTGTTTCCTTTTTTTGTTTTGGCTACATATTCGCAAAGTCATCTCAGAGTTTTCTTCCCACAAACACAACGTCTTTTTCTGCGTCTATTTCCTTCACTTCAAAATTCTTCAGGATTATTTTTTTGATGTAGGAGAATTTCCTGCTCCTCTTAAATAAGGTAATTGCGATTTTTCCATTTGTAACTCTTTTTATTTCCTCTACTGCTTTTCTTACATTGTTGAAATTATGGATTGCGCTGATGCAGATTATAATATCAAAGCTGTTGTCCTTAAACGGGAGGTTTTCTGCTTCCCCGTAGACAATGTTGGCGTGGGCATTCCTCATCATTTCGATGCTGTTGTCTATTCCAAGATAATTCTTGAACAGTCCAGAATACAGGGCTGTGCCGCAGCCAACATCAAGGATCTTCTCGTTTTTAATCTTCAATTCATCTATGATAGAAACAACCTTGGTTAATTGCTCCTTGTAATGCAGCTCATTGTAGCCTTTTGCGAGTCTATCATACGAAAGCATAACCTAAGCTTTAAATGTTCTTTTATATACTTTTTGATTTCTAATTTTTTGAGAAAAATTATTTGAAAAATAAAAAAAGAAACATTTATATATTAATGTTAACGATTGTTAACTTATGAAACAAATTATGCCTCAAGAGATTGAAGTCTGGTACATAATCCCTTCTATACGAAAAGAGTTTGCATTCTTTATGTATAGAAAAGGACTGTCTCAAAAAGAGATTGCGAAGAATCTAGGTGTTACAGAGCCTGCTGTTTCTCAGTACTTGAAACAAAAGAGAGCCAACAAAATACATTTTGACAAAAATACAATGAGAGAAATTGAGATTTCTGTAGAAAAGATATTAAAAGATTCCAATATAATGTCAGAGACGCAAAGAATATGTAGGTTACTAATGAAGAATCTTACAATATGCAAACTGCATCAGTCTCTAGACCCAAATATTCCAAAGAAATGCGATTTGTGCATGTGAGCTAAAATGACATCAATGAAGATAAAAGATTTGTATGTATCTATAAATGAAAAAGAAATAGTTAAGGGCCTTAATCTTGAAGTAAAACAGGGCGAAGTTCATGCAATAATGGGCCCTAATGGCTCGGGAAAAAGCACATTGAGCTTTGCCATAATGGGCCATCCCAAATACAAAATAAGCTCTGGCGATATTTTAATAGACGATGAAAGCATTCTTGGATTAAGCCCTGATGAGCGTGCAAAGAAAGGCCTGTTCTTAAGTTTCCAGTATCCTGCAGAAATCCCTGGCGTTAAATACTCAAACTTTCTAAGGCTGGCATTGAATTCAAAAAGAAAATATCAAGGATTAGAGCCAATTTCAGTAATGGATTTTCATAAAATATTCAAACAGGAGATAAAAAATCTTGGAATAGACGATTCCTTTGCAAGCCGTTATTTAAATGAAGGTTTTTCAGGCGGAGAAAAAAAGCGTTCTGAAATTTTGCAGCTTTCAATTTTAAAGCCAAAAATTGCTATACTTGACGAAACTGATTCTGGCTTGGACATAGATGCCTTAAGAATTGTAGCTGAAAATGTAAACAAGATGGCGAAAAAGAATAATCTCGGTGTTCTTGTAATAACACACTATCAAAGAATCTTGAAATATCTTCATCCTGATTTTGTGCATGTCATGGTTGATGGAAAAATAGTCAATTCTGGTGGTAAGAAATTAGCTGAAGAGCTTGAAGAAAAAGGTTATTCAATATACGTCAAAGAGGTTGCCGCAGAATGATTAAGTCAGAAAAAGAAAGACTCGCAACGGAAATGAGCTATGACAAGTATAATTTCAGGTACGACACTAAAGATTATAAAGTTATTTTCAATCGTGGCTTGAATGAAGATGTAGTTAAAGAAATTTCTAGAATAAAGCAAGAACCAGAATGGATGACAGAGTTTAGATTAAAAGGCCTGAAAGCATTCCAAGAAAAGCCAATGCCGCAATGGGGCGCTAATTTGAATGAAATTAATTTTGATAATATTATTTATTACATGAAACCCTCTGATTCTAAAAAAACATGGGAAGAAGTTCCTATGTTTATCAAGGAAACTTTTGACAGGCTTGGAATTCCTGAAGCAGAACGCAAATTTCTTGCAGGAGTTTCTAGTCAATTTGACTCAGAAGTCATCTATCACAGTGTAAAAAAAGAACTAGAAGAAAAAGGTGTAATTTTCTTAAGCATGGATGAAGGCTTGAAACAATATTCTGAATTGGTAAAGAAATATTTCGGAACAGTAATTCCATTTGACGACAATAAGTTTGCTGCATTAAATACTTCAGTTTGGAGCGGGGGCTCGTTCGTTTATATACCAAAAAATATTAAAGTTGATATGCCATTGCAGGCATATTTCAGGATTAATGCCGCTGATATTGGCCAATTTGAAAGAACTTTAATAGTATTAGATGAGGGTTCACAATGTACATATGTGGAAGGTTGCTCAGCCCCGAGATATAGCAGCGAGTCATTACATTCAGCAGTAGTAGAAATAATTGCATTGCCAGGATCAAAAGTTCAATATGTTACACTACAAAATTGGGCATCAAATATCTATAATCTAGTTACAAAAAGATCTCATGCTTATAAGGATGCTAGTGTCTATTGGATTGATTGTAATTTGGGATCTAAGGTCACGATGAAGTACCCGTCTATTTATTTATTAGAAGAAGGAGCCAGGGGCGAAGTACTTTCTGTAGCATTTGCCGGAAAGGGGCAACATCAAGATGCGGGAGCAAAAATAATACACGTAGCTCCGAACACAACTTCTACAATCACAAGCAAAAGCATAAGCAAGTCAAACGGACGTGCAACATATCGAGGTTTATTAAAGGTTTATCCAGATGCAAAAAATATCAAAAGCAGCGTAAAATGCGACGCATTGTTGATAGACAAAGAGTCTAGAACAGATACCTATCCTACAATTGAAATTGATGAGCCAACAGCAACAGTAACTCACGAAGCTACTGTAGGCAAGATTGGAGAGGACCAGATTTTCTACCTTACATCTAGAGGTTTAAGTGAGGAAGAAGCAACCACATTAATTGTTCTTGGATTTGTGCAGCCTTTTACAAGATTGTTACCGATGGAATATGCAGTCGAGTTTAACAGACTAATTGAATTAGAAATGGAGGGTTCTGTTGGATGATCACAGAAATGGCAAATCTCCAAGAGCCACTATGGCTAAAGGAATATAGAAAAAGAAACCTTTTTGTTCTAGATAAAAAACCGTTGAAGAAGTCTCAGTATTATGATGTCAATGCTTTAGATTCATTCTTGACGATTCAAAAAAACAAAAAGAAATTTAATTTTCCCAAAGGTTTAGAGTCAGAAAATATAAGGGTAATTAATTGGGAGCAAGCATTAAGGGAGATTCCTCATGAGTTAAGGTTTATACTAGAAAAAGAAGAGCCTCCAAAAACGCAATATGAGGCGTTTGTTAATGCCAATTTCAATGCGGGATTTATTGTAATAACCAAAAGAGATTCTTTGTTTAAAGATATTATCAATTATGAAATAGAAAATACGCAAGACTCTATTATAAAGAACATAATAATAATTAGGGAAAATATTGAAGGGCTCAAATTGCTGGAAACCATAAATGCGGGCGTGAAATTCATGAATGAAACTATATTCTTGATGCAGAATTCAAGGGCTATTTTCTGCAGGATTTTCAATTTAGATAGCACTTCATTAATAAACTTGCAGACACTAATAGAGAAAGATTCTGTGCTTAAGACAGGAAATGCATTTCTTAACGGAAATTTCATCTCAGCCAGGATAACAAATTCCTTGATAGGCCAAGGCTCAAGCCTGGAGCAATTAGATTTTTCATTTTTAAACAGCAAGCAGTTCTATAATGTAGATTTGAAAACAATTCATAAAGCAAGTGACGCATATAGCTATTCTGAATTAAAGACTGTATTAAACGAAGAATCAAAAAACCTGTTTGATGGAATGATAAAAATCCTGCCTAATGGCCAGAAAGCAAATGCCTTGTTGAAGACACATAGTCTATTATTGAGCAGGGACGCTTCCACAAATAATATTCCCAGCTTAGAAATAGAAGCAGATGATGTAAAAGCTACGCATTCTGCAACGTCCTCTAATTTAGATGAAGACCAATTATTTTATTTAGAAAGCCGTTGCATTAACAAAGAAGAGGCAAGGCACACAATTATAAAAGGTTTTCTTGAATCAATAATCTACAGGCTTCCAGAAGAATACAGTGAATATATGATAGAAGCTTTAAACAAAAAGCTGGAAGCAACGTAACATGCTGCAGGAAAAAATAAAGAAAGATTTTCCGGTACTAAACCAGAAATTTTACGGCAGGAATTTCATTTTCTTAGACAGCGCCGCAACCACGCAAAAACCGAAACAGGTTATAGAGAAGATAAAGGAATATTATGAAAAATACAATTCCAATGTGCATAGAGGCATATATAAAATATCAGTAGAGGCAAGCAAGGAATATGAAGGTTCTCGAGAAAGAGTAAGGAAATTCATTAACGCTAATTCTACCAAAGAGATAATATTCACCAAAAACGCTACTGAATCAATTAATTTGGTTGCTTATTCATATTCAAGACTATTGAAGAAAGGTGATGAGATTCTCCTCAGCAAGATGGAGCATCATAGTAATATTGTTCCATGGCAATTGATGGCCAAACGGCATGGATTCAAGCTAAGGTTTATAGATGTTAATAAAGACGGCACTTTGGGGCAGATAAAATTCAACAAAAACACCAGGATTATATCAATAACACAAATGTCGAATGTGCTAGGTACTATAAACAATGTTAAGGACATAGCAAAAAAAGCCCATAAAAATAACTGCATCATTATAGTAGATGCTGCCCAAAGCGTTCCTCATATGAAAGTTGATGTTCAGGATCTGGATGCAGATTTTTTGGTGTTTTCAGGGCACAAGATGCTTGCCTCGACAGGCATCGGCATTCTTTACGGCAAGGAAAATCTGCTTGAGAAAATGGAGCCCTTTCTTGCCGGTGGAGACATGATTAAGGAAGTTGCTCTTGAAAACACAACCTATAATGACCTTCCTTGGAAATTCGAGGCCGGTACTCAAAATATAGAAGGCGTCATTTCATTAAAGGCGGCAATAGAATATCTTGAAGGAATAGGAATGAAGAAAATTGAATTGCATGAAAAAGAATTGCTTAAGTATGCCCTTGAAAAGATTCAAAAAATCAGAGACATAGAGATTCACTCCTCTTTAAATGCAGAAAAGAAGGGCTGTATAATCTCTTTCAACATAAAGGGCATTCATCCGCATGATGTTGCCACTATTCTAGACGAGCAGGGCATTGCCGTAAGATCTGGGCATCACTGCTGCCAGCCATTGATGAATCTTCTTAATATTTCTGGATCATGTAGGGCCAGTTTTTACATTTACAACACAAAAAAAGATGTTGATGCATTAATTAAGGGATTAGAAAAAGCCAATTACATATTCAAAAAACAAAATGGACTCTGACGTTTACACTGAAAATCTGCTTGAGCACTATAAAAACCCTAAAAATATTGGTATTTTAAAGAATCCAAATTTTAGGGCGGCGGATGCAAATACTCTTTGTGGAGACGTAATAGAGTTCCAGCTTTTAGTCAAGGGCAATATAGTAAAGGATGTAAGGATAAAAGCAGAGGGCTGTGCAATAAGCAAGGGCTGTGCCTCAATGCTCTCCGAAAAAATCAAGGGCCTTAATATCAATGAAGTCATAAAGCTAAATGAAAACGACATTTTCGAGATGCTTGGCATCCATATCAGCGAGGCAAGAATAAACTGCGCTTTGTTGCCTCTTGTGGTTTTAAAGAAAGCAATAAACAAAAAACAAATATTATTCTTAATTATATCTTAACAGCATAAGTTTTTAAATATATTAATTTTCCTAATTCCATGATCTTGACAAGAAATGGAATACTGAAAGAAATAGCACAGAAAAACATTGTGATAGCACCTTTTACAAAAAGCAATGTCGGCCCTGCTTCAATAGATTTGACGCTTGACAATAAGTTCCGGGTCTTTAGGCGTGGAAACAGCTCAGTTAGGCTGAATGAGAATTCTGATTACAGAAAATACACAAAACTGGTTAAAAAGAAGTCATTAGTGTTAATGCCAGAAGAATATGTATTAGGCATAACAAAAGAAAGAATAAAGCTTCCCAATAACATTTGCGGGGAACTCACAGGGCGCTCTAGATTCGCAAGGTTTGGCGTGAGTATTCATGTAACAGCTTCTTTCATACAGCCAGGCATTAATAACAGGCAAGTTCTAGAAATAAAAAACATGGCTCCCTTCCCAATAATATTGACAGAGGGCTTGAGAATCTGCCAGTTAGTGTTGGGAAGGACAGAGGGAAATGCAGTATATCGTGGAAAGTTCAGGAATCAAAACGGCCTGTGATTATCCTATTTTTTTGAGATAATAGCCCGTTGCCACAATTATGCCTATAAACAATATAAAAAAGCCGAAAACGAGATTGTCATAATTTAGGTTTGTTGTTTTGATTGCCATTCCGATCAAGGCATTTGAGTCCCTGAAGAAAGTCAGCAATATCAAGAATACAGCTGAAATAACTAAAATTGTGAATGCAACTCTTTTATTCATCATGGTTTGAATATTATTTTAGTATAAAAAACTTTCTAAAAAAATCAGAATACTGCTCCTGATTGGCTTATTTCTATCCCATTAGTAGTTATGTCCATTGGAAATATTCTATTGGCGTGTTTTGTACCTCTCATCTTTAAAATCTCGAGTGCCCTCTTCCTAATGTTTTGTTCCTTGATGAAATAAAGCAGGATTACTGCATCTGCCTCAAATTGTATGTCGCCCGTCTTTTGCCTTTCTAGGTCTTCCTCATCTATCTCGCCAGTGACTATAGAAGTAACGTTCCAGCTCCTCAAAAGCTCAAAAAGGCTTAATGCTGCCGCCTTCTTCAATACATCGTCTTTAAACAACAGGCTGTAAGCAGTAACAGAGTCTATCACTAATCTCTGTATATTGAGTTTTGACATTATTGCTTCTACCGTGCCGCCGCCTTCTTCAATCATCTTCTTGACTTGTTCAGGCGTGTATTCGAGGAATATGAACTTTTTCTCTTTCTCTAGCTTTTTGAGATCCCAGCCGAATCTCTCCATATGTTTAAAGAAGCGTTCCTTTTTTTCCTCAAAGCAAATATACAATCCAGGCTCATTATATTTTGTTATGCCATTATAAATGAATTCGGCGCTGAATATGCTCTTTCCTGAGCCTGCGCTCCCCGCCACAAAGGTTACGCTATTCTTTTCTATGCCTCCTTCGATTGCGGCATCCAAAACATCTATGCCCGTAGCAACCCTATCATCTTGAATCATTGCTGATTTATGCATTAATTTTTTTGTTCTTCTCTTTTTCATTACATATAAAGGATACCTAGTGCTTTAGCTCTAGGTAAACCAAACCTCCTTAAATTCTTAAAAGAATAAAAAAAGTGCGCAATGGAATTAGCGCACTCAAACGCGTGATTTGTGATAGAGTGTGCTATGTTCTTAAACTTTGCGTAGGAGCTTGAAAAATGAAATTGAACCATTTCGGACATAGTGTGGGACAAAACGCGTTCCACTTTGTGTGGAAGCCCAAGTATGCTTGGGATCCATTTAAATTTGAGAAAGTTAGAAAATCTTGCGAAGAACTTCTCAAAGAAGTTGCTACTAAACATGGATTTGAGATTTATGAACTTAGTGTGCAACCAGACCATATCCATTTGTTTGTTGAAGTGCCTCATACGATGAGCGTTGCTAGGGCATTGCAACTCTTTAAAGGATATAGTGCTTACAAATTGTTTAGAATTTATCCTTGGCTGAGAAGATACTTTAGAAAGGGACATTTCTGGAGTCCTGGCAAATTCTTTAGGAGCGTTGGGAATGTAACTACTGAAACCATTCAACATTACATTT
>ERZ1292629.296-Hain-H43-01um-R1-296-length-53253-cov-13_pt2 | contig 16626 bp, 26 predicted proteins | sample MGYA00564399_ERZ1292629 | MGnify/ENA primary metagenome ERZ1292629 (study PRJEB36523, sample SAMEA6512636) | groundwater metagenome | collected 2019-01-08 | study: AquaDiva: Metagenomics assemblies of 32 groundwater samples
TCCGCAGGGCGCGTTGGGCAAAATGCTTAAACGCGCTTTTTTCTTTTCCATGTTTATTTTGCTATAATTAATTTAATGGATACTAAAGAGCAGGAGTTAAAATTTATTCGTGAAAATAAAATTGAGCCATATCCTGAAAAAGCTAACAGAGATATATCAATTTCTGAATTTTTAAATCAATTCTCTAAATTTCAAAAAAATAAGAATTTTTTTTGGCTTGTTGGAAGAATTATGGGGATCAGAACTCATGGCGGAGTTTTGTTTATTGATTTAATTGATGAAAAAGGAAAAATCCAACTTGTTTTTAATGAAAAAAAAACAAAAGATTACGAACTTATTGAAAAAATATTGGGTTTAGGAGATTTTATTTCAGTGAAAGGAATAGCATTTTTGCCAAAAACCGAACAAAAAAGTCTACTAATAAAAGAATGGATTTTGATTTCAAAATCTTTAAAAAATTTTCCAAAAGAATATTACAAAGTTAAGGACGAAGAGCTTTTATCTCGCGCTCCATATCTTAAAACAATTTTTTATAAAGAAAACAGAGAAGTGTTTGAAAAAAGATTTAAAATTCTTGAAAATTTGAGAAAGATTTTATGGAGAGAGGGATTTTTGGAAGTTGAAACACCGATTCTGCAAACTCATTATGGCGGAGCATTAGCGCAACCTTTTACAACAAAATTAAAATCGTTAAATCAAAATTTATTTTTAAGAATTGCGCCTGAAATTGACCTTAAAAAAATGATTATCGGAGGATTTGAAAAAATTTTTGAAATTGGAAAAAATTTCAGAAACGAAGGAATTGACAGAGAACATAATCCAGAATTTACAATGATGGAGCTTTACTGGGCTTATCAGAACCGCGAGGGATTAATGGATTTTACTCAAAAAATAATTCAGGAATTAGTTAAAGAAATAAATCATAGCGAAGTTTTGGAATTTCAAGAACACAAAATAAATTTTGGTGATAAAAATAAAAAATGGAAAAGAGTGGTATATGCTGATTTGATAAAAGAAAAAACAGGATTGGATTATTTTAAAAATTCTTTGGAAGATTTTGTAAGTCTGGCTAAAAAACTCGAAATAGAAACTAATCCAAAGATAATCACAAAAGGAAAAATTGTAGATGAAATTTTCAAAAAAACAATCAGACCAAAAATGATTGAACCAGTGTTTTTGATTGACCATCCAAAAGAAATTTCACCATTAGCAAAGATTAACCCAGAAGATGACAGGATCACTTTAAGATTTCAGCCATATATCGGAGGTTTAGAGGTTGGAAATGGATTTGCGGAGTTAAACGACCCAATTGACCAAAAAGAAAGATTTTTGGCTAATTCAGAATTGTTTGAAAAAGGAGATGTTGAAGCTCATCCATTTGATGAAACATTTATAGAAGCGCTGGAATACGGTATGCCACCAACAGCTGGATTGGGATTGGGATTAGAGAGATTAATAATGCTTTTAACAAATCAATCAAATATGCGAGACATCATCTATTTTCCGTTTATTAAATCGTAAAAATATGTCTATATCACTGCTATTATTGTTGTATTTGTTGGTATTTTATTTTGCATTTTTATAATTATTGCTGTATAATGTAATCATATAAAATAAGGGTAAAAATAATAAAGCCTTGCGATTTGCAAAACCCAGTTTTTGGGTGATATTTATTATTTTGCCTTTAAAAATTTATGTGTTATAAATGCCCACAAAAATTGTAAAATCAAGAGGCGCCGGAAGAGGAAAGATAGTCGCTGTTTTAATTGATTATAAAAAAACACTTTCTGGCGATAAGCCGCACAAACCTCTTTTATCAGCCATAAAGAAAAGAGTGGCCCGTAATTCATATGGAAGGATTACGACAAGATTTAGAGCAAATCCTGTTCATAGACGAATTTACAGAATAATTGATTTTTCAAGATTAGATAAAAAAGGAATTCCAGCAATAGTAGAAACTTTGGAATATGACCCAAATAGAACAGCGTTCATTATGCTTTGTTTGTATAAAGATGGCGCAAGAAGATATCACTTAGCTCCTGAAGGGGTAAAGGTTGGAGATAAAATAATTTGTGATGACCAAGGACCGATGAAATTTGGGAATAGATACCCGTTAAAAAATATTTTGTCTGGAACTGAAGTTTGTGAGGTTGAATTAACTCCAAGAGGGAAAGGTAAAATGGGCAGAAGCGCTGGTTCAAAAGCGACTATTATGGGTTTTGATGAGAAATACTGCACGATAAAAATGGCTTCTGGCGAAATGAGAAAAGTTTCAAAAGAATGTTTTGCGACAATTGGAATTGTTTCAAACGCAGACCATAGAAATGTTAGAATTGGAAAAGCTGGAAGGTCAAGATGGAAAGGTCAAAGACCAAGAGTAAGGGCAAGCGCTATGAATCCAAGAGACCACCCCTACGGAGGAGGTGAAGGCAGAACGCAAAGAGGAACAAAGCGACCAAAAACAAAATGGGGTAAAGTAACTGGTGGAAGAAGAACAAGACGAAGTAAAAACCCATATAATACATTAATCATTAAGCGAAGAATAAAGAAAAAAAGAAAATAATTAAAAATGGCAAGAAGTTCAAAAAAAGGATATTTTGTAGATGAGAAGTTAATGAAGAAAGTTGCGAAATTGCAAGGAGATGAAAAACGCAACGCTGTTATAAAAACTTGGGCAAGAAGCTCAACAGTTACTCCTGAAATGGTTGGAATTACATTTGACATTCATAATGGAAAATCATTTATAGCAATTAAAATTTCTGAAGATATGGTCGGACATAAATTGGGTGAATTTGCTTTGACGAGAAAATTTACAAAACATGGTGGCAAGCTTCAGAGAGAACAAGAAGGGAAAGTTAAAAAATAACAATGATAAAAGTAAAGTTAATGAGATTAAATATAACCCCAAGAAAGACTAGAATGGTGACAAAGCTTATAAAAGGCAAGAAAGCAATAAATGTGAAGAATAATCTTTTATTTATAGACAAAAAAGCGTCAAGACCAATTTTAAAACTTTTGAATTCTGCGCTTGATATTGCTGAAAAATCAAAATTAAATGTGGAAGATTTATTTTTGTCCAATATAATAGTTTCAGAAGGACCGAAGAGAAAAACAATGCGCGCAGGTTCAAGAGGTCACGCAAAACCAATTATGAAAAGATCATCGCATATTGAATTAACACTTGACACAAAAAATAATAAATAGTAAATAGATAATGGGACAGAAAATATCGCCGTATACATTAAGGTTAGGAATAAATGAAGGTTGGTATTCAAGATGGTTTTTTCCGAAAAACTCCGCAGTATATTTGGAGGCAGATTGTTCTATTAGAAATATAATTGCTGAATTGTTCCCCAAGAGCGGTATTGGTGAAGTAATAATTGAAAGAAAGAGCCCGGACACTTGCAGAGTAATTGTAAAAACCGCAAAGCCGGGTTTTTTAATTGGGCGAGAAGGTCAGAATTTAAGAAAACTTCAAGAAAGATTAGATAAAAGTCTAACAAAATTATTTGAAAAATTTAAATTAACAAAACCAACAACCGAATTTCAAATTGAAGAAATTAAAAAGCCGTTCACTTCTGCGAGAGTTTTGGCGCAGTTTGCGGCTGCAGAAATTGAAAAAAGGATTTCTGTTAGGCGAGTTATGAAAGGAATTATTGAAAAAGGAAGACAAAATAAAGAAATTGGAGGAATTAAGATTAGACTTTCAGGAAGATTAAATGGAGCTGAAATTCATAGAACAGAAGCATTATCATTTGGCAAATTAACGCTTGGAACATTAAAAAGCAAAATTGATTATGCCGCTGAAATAGCCAAGTGCACATATGGAATAGTCGGAATTAAGGTCTGGCTTTATAAGGGAGAAAGTACAGGAAGAGAAGATGTTACAGCCTAAGAAACTTAAACATAGAAAATGGCATAAAGGAAGGTCTTTGGTGAGAAATGTTTCAACGAGAGGATTAAGTTTGATACACGGAGATTATGGTTTAAAAACATTAGAAAGCAGATTCATAACTGATAGACAAATTGATTCAGTTGAAAAAACAATTAAAAAGACATTAGGAAAAAAAGGAAGGCTTTGGTTAAGAATATTTCCACATAAACCAATTACAAAAAAACCGCCAGAAGTTAGAATGGGAGGCGGCAAAGGAGATCTTGACCATTATGTGGCGCTTGTTCATCCCGGAAGAATTTTGTTTGAAATTTCAGCACTCACTCCTGAATTGGCTCAAAAAGCATTAAAAGCCGCAACATATAAATTGCCAATTAAAACGAAAATAATTAAAAAGGATTATTAGATAATGAAAGCGCAAGAGTTAAGACAAAAATCATTACAGGAATTGCAGAAGATGTTGAAGGATTCAAGAGAAAAGGTTTTTGAGTATAAAATTTCTAAAGTGCAAAATAGATTAAAAAAACCAAATTTATTAAAAAATGCGCAAAAAGATATTGCGAGAGTTTTAACAATAATTAACCAGAAGATGCAAAGCTGAAAACAAATGAAAAGAAGAATAATTGGAAAAGTAGTTTCAGATAAGACAAAAAAAACTTTGGTGGTCTTAGGAGAAAGAACAAGAAAGCATCCTTTGTATAAAAAATATATTTCGCATCATACAAAATATCACGCGCATGATGAAAAAGAATTAGCAAAGGTTGGCGATAAGGTTGAAATTGAAGAAACAAGACCTTTGTCAAAATTAAAAAGATGGCGATTAATTAAAGTGATTGAAAGTAAAATAACCAACGATTAACCAATGATTAAGCGAAGAACAATTTTAAAAGTAGCGGATAATTCCGGAGCAACAACAGTACAGTGCATTGTTTTAGTGAAAGAATTTTATAGAATTGTTTGAGCAATAAAAATGACGATATTTTAATGATTTTTATATAATAATTTAATAGTTAAATATAAAGTATAAATTGTCAAATAATAAAAATATATCCAATAATAATTCATCGGCGAATTTAATAATTTCAAATATAATTATATATGCGTCAATTAAAAACGACATGTCAAAAATGTGTGTTTTATAAGCTTTTTCAACAGCTTGCAAAAAAACGATTAACCAATGATTAAGCGAAGAACAATTTTAAAAGTAGCGGATAATTCCGGAGCAACAACAGTACAGTGCATTGGGTTTGTTAAATTGGGGAACAGAGATTGGGCTCAAGTTGGCGACACTATTACAGTATCTGTAAAAACAGCTGAACCAAGAAAGCAAGTTTCAAAAGGACAAGTTGTTAAAGCTATTATTGTTCGCCAAAAAAGAGCGATAAGACGAGCTGATGGAAGCTACATAAGATTTGCCGACAACGCCGTTGTTATATTAAAAGATAAAAAAGAATTAATGGGAAACAGAATTTTTGGTCCAATACCGCGAGAAATTAAAACAAAAGGTTTTGATAAAATTGCCAACTTGGCGCCAGAATTAGTTTAGATTAGAAATGAAAATAAAAAAAGGAGACACAATCGTTATGACAAAAGGAAAAGATAGGGGCAAGAAAGCAAAAATTATCCAAGCAAGGCCGAAAGATTCCAAGGTTGTTATTGATGGTTTGAATTTAGTAAAAAAGCATACAAGATCAAAAAAGCAAGGCGAAAAAGGTCAAGTAATTGTAATTCCAAGAGCTGTGCCTGTAAGTAATGTAAAATTAGTTTGTCCAAAATGTAGCCAGCTTACAAGAGTTGGGTATTCAATTATAGAAGGTCGTAAGAGTAGGGCATGTAAAAAATGTAAATCATTAATAGACTAAACGAAAATGGCGCACCTATTATTAAAAGAACAATTAGTTAAAGAAATTTATCCAGTATTAGCTAAGGATTTTAAAATTAAAAATAAAATGGGAACTCCAAGACCAATTGTTGGATTCGTTCAAATTGGAATTGGGAAAATGGTTACTCAAAATTTAGAAAACAAACCCAAAATCTTAGAAGATACAGAATTTATTTTGACAAAAATTACAGGACAAAAACCGAAAGTTATTCTGGCAAAAAAAGCAATAGCTGGTTTTAAGCTCAGGGGAAACGAACCCGTTGCTTTATTTATAACGCTAAGACGAAAAAGATTGTTGGATTTTATGGATAGGCTTTTAACATATGCATTGCCAAGAAATAAAGATTTTTCAGGGTTAAAAGAAAATAATTTTGATGTAAAAGGCAATATAAATATGGGCATAAGAGAACACATAATTTTCCCCGAAACAATATCTGATAAAATTAAGACATCATATGGCTTACAAGTGACGCTAATCGGGAATGGTCGAACAAAAGCCGAAAATATGAAATTGTGGGAATATATAGGTTTCCCTATAAAAATATCCTCTAATAACTTATAGATATAAGTATGTTAGAGGCGAATGCATATGACTACAAAAGCAAGGGTTGAGCGATGGCAAAAAACTCCAAAATATAGCACAAAAAAAGTTTCGTTTTGTTTTAGATGTAAAAGAAATAGAGGATATTTAAGGGAATTTGGAGTGTGTAGAATTTGTTTTAGGGAATTAGCTCACAAAGGTCAGATACCGGGATTAAAAAAAGCAAGCTGGTAAATTAATTTATTTACAATGACAGATCCAATAAGTGATTTATTTGCAAGGATAAAAAATGCATGGAAAATTAGGAAGAAAAAGATTGAGGTTCCATATTCAAATACCAAGATAGCAATTTTAAAAATTTTGAAAGAAAAAAATATTATTGGAGATTTTACAATTGTAGGAGATTTGAATAATAATGCCGAAAATGATAAGGCACTTTTATCATCTAAATCTAATAAATCTAAAATTAAAAATTTCCGGCGTTTTATTGTGTCGTTAGTCTATGATGAAGACGGAAAATCTCCAGTTGAAAATATAATAAGAGTTTCAAAACCGGGACAAAAAATATATTTTAAATATGCAGAATTTAAGCCGGTAAGGCAGGGTTATGGATTTAGAATTATTTCAACATCGCGAGGTATCATGATAGATGACGAAGCCAAAAAACGAAAGTTAGGAGGTGAAGTCATTTGTGAAATTAATTAATTACAATGTCAAAGATAGGAAAAAAACCAATTGAAATACCAGAAGGAGTAGAAGTCATACAAAATGGCAATGTATTTAAAATTAAAGGACCTTTGGGCGAGAATGAATTTATTTTGCATCCAAAAGTTAAATCTGTAAGAGATGGCAACCAAATTATTATTAGTATAGAAAATGAAAGTAAATTAACAAAAGCGTTATGGGGAACTATGAGAGCATTGCTTTCAAATAAAATTCAAGGAGTATTAAGTGGCTTTCAAAGAGATTTAATTTTAGAAGGATTAGGTTTTACTGCGGAAGTTATTGGAGATAATATTTCATTTAAATTGGGATATACTCATCCAGTATTGTTGCCAATTTTAAAAACAGTCAAAGTTGAAATTAAACCGCAAAGAGGTTCATATATTATTTCAATAAAAGGAATAGACAAAGCAGAAGTCGGTAAGTTTGCTGGAAAGATAAGAAAAATTAAAAAAGCCGAACCTTATAAAGGAAAAGGATTTAGATATTCAGACGAAAAAATTAAGAGAAAGTCAGTTAAAAAACTTGGCGCATAACAATGAAAAAGAAATTAACAAAACAAGATAGGCGGAAGATTAGGCACAAGAGAGTTAGGGCAAGAATTGCTGGTATGCCTGAAAAACCAAGATTAAGTGTTTATAAATCAAACAATAATTTATACGCGCAAATTATTGATGATACTGTTGGAAAAACTCTTATTGGATTTTCTTCTGTATCAATAAAAGATAAAATGCCAGCATCTGAAAAAGCTAAAAAAGTTGGAGAAAATATTGCAGATTTAGCAATAAAAGCTGGAATTAAAAATGTTGTTTTTGATAGAGGTGGTTTTAAATATCACGGTCGCATTAAAGCTATTGCTGAAGGAGCAAGAAGTAAGGGCTTAAATTTTTAAAAAATGTTTATATCATCGCAGGCAAAATGGGATTATAAAGTTTTAGAAGTAAAACGGGTTACAAGAGTTACTGCTGGCGGTAAAAGATTTAAAATTAGAACAATAGTTATAAGTGGAGATATGAACGGCTTGGTTGGAGTTGGAATTGGAAAAGGAGATGATATTGCGCAAGCTGTTGAAAAAGCTCGAAAGCAAGCAGAAAAAAATGCCATTCGCGTTGTAATAAAAAATGAAACAATTCCTTATCAAGTTGAAGGAAAATCTGGGGCGAGCAGAGTATTAGTTAAGCCAGCTCCAAAAGGAACAGGCGTTAAAGCCGGTGGCTCTGTTAGAATCGTTTTAGATTTAGCCGGAGTTTCAAATGCTTCATCAAAAATTTTAGGCAGAACAAGAAATAAATTAGTCAATACGCTAGCGTGCTTAGAAGCGTTAAAAAAACTTAACAAATACAAATCACATAACAAAGAAGAAAATGTTAATACACCAGATACAATACAAGAATAAAAAACCGAAAAGAGTCGGAAGAGGAGGAAAGAAAGGAACCTATTCAGGGAAAGGACTCAAAGGGCAGAGTTCGAGAGCAGGAAGAAAATTTAGACCAGCATTGAGAGATGTGATTATTAAATTACCTAAAAAAAGAGGATATAGATTTAAAACAATTTCTGAAAAACCGCATATTGTTAATCTTGGAGATATTAGTAAAAGATTTAGTGATGGAGAAAAAGTTGGAGTAAAGGAATTGGTTGCAAAAAAGTTATTGAATATTCCGAGGTCAAAAAAGAATCCAAAAGTAAAAATTCTTGGAAAGGGCGAATTTGATAAAAATACCAAATTGATATTTAAAACAGGTATGCTTTTTTCAAAACAAGCAAAAGAAAAAACCATTAAATAATGCAAAAATTTATAAATACAATAGTTAGTTTGTTTAAAGCTCCTGAATTAAGAAAAAGGGTTTTGATAATTTTAGGTTTGCTTATGATGTTTAGATTGACTGCAAATGTTCCGTTACCAGATGTAGATTTAGCAAGAATTAAGGAATTACTTTCTTCAAATCAATTTCTGGGAATTTTGAATGTTTTTTCTGGAAATACTCTTTCAAATATGTCAATTGCGATGTTGGGTGTTGGACCTTATATTACAGCAATAATTATTATGCAATTATTGACACTTATATACCCTAAATTTAAGCAGATGTACTATGAAGAAGGCGAAGCTGGAAAAGCAAAATTTAATCAATACGCGAGACTTGCGACAATTCCTCTTGCATTTTTACAGGGTTTTGGATTTTTAAAGTTTTTACAATCGCAAAATATTTTACTTTTTTCGTCATCTTACGCGATGTTTAGGGATATTATGATTATTACAGCTGGCACGATGTTTTTGATGTGGATTGGAGAACTAATAACAGAGCAAAAACTTGCAAATGGAGTTTCATTAATTATTTTTTCAGGTATTGTTGCGCGGGGTCCTGAATTATTGAGACAAATTATAATCACATTTACTCCTGCCCAAATTAATAATTACATAATTATGGTTGTGATGGCGCTTTTGGTAATTGGTGGAATCGCGTTTATTACTGAAGCCGAGCGAAGAGTTCCTTTGAATTTTGCAAAACGCGTAAGAGGAACAAAAATTTATGGAGGCTCTTCATCGTATCTTCCAATCAGAGTTAACCAAGCTGGCGTTATCCCAATTATTTTCGCTTTGTCAATTTTGCTTTTCCCTGTAACTTTTGGACAGATTTTATCATCAACAGGATTATCTGTGTTTAAAACAATGACAGAAGTAATAAATCAATTATTTCAGAATCAACTTATTTTTTCATCATTTTATTTTATATTAGTTTTTATATTCACATATTTTTACACATCTATTACTTTTGAACCAAATGAATTAGCAACTAATTTTCAGAAATCAGGCGCATTTATTCCGGGAATAAGACCGGGAAAAGAAACTGCTAAATTTTTACATAAACTTGTAACAAGAATTACTCTATTCGGCGCGTTGTTTCTGGGAATTGTTGCAGTTTTGCCAAACATTACACAGGCTTTGACCGGATTGCCATTTGTTGGAATTGGAGGAACTTCTATTTTGATTTTAGTTTCTGTGGCAATAGAAACTCTAAGACAAATTGACGCAGAGATAAGTGTAAGAAGATACGATGTATAGTTAATCGAGCAATATTTTGCTTGTTGCCGCCTCATCCTCCCCCAGCGTGGCGGATGGGCTAAGCCTCGGGCTCGCTCGTCGCGCACCTTTTTTCAAAAAGTGCGCGACACCATGCCCGCCCCGCCTGCAATGCTTTGCATAGCAATGCGGGCAGGTCGCCCTGCGGAATGCCCCTCGCAAAACATTGCTCGATAAGACTGGTAGTTTTTATGTTAAAATGTTGAAATGGACATATTTTTGATTACAGGAAAGCCGGCTTGTGGAAAAGACACGCAAGCTGATTTTATTGCCAAAAAATTTAAAGCTAAAAAAATTATTACAAGCAAACTTGTTGGAAATTTTTTATCTAATACAGCATTAAACAAGATAAAAATTGGAAATTCTGTTATAGATTTAGAAAAACAAAGAAAAATTCCCGAACAAGGAAAATTATGGAATCCAAAACTCGTTTCGTTTGTTTTGTCAAAAGAATTACTTAAAGCTATAAAATTAAAAAAATCAATTGTTATTTCTGGATCTCCAAGAACATTAGCAGAAGCAAAAGATTATTTTGATATTTTAAACAAAAATTTAAACAAAGAAAATTATCATTTTATAAATTTAAAGATTTCTGACAAAACATCTATAAAGCGTGCTCTTCTGCGAAAAAGAAATATTGATGACTCGGCGAAAGTAGTAAAGGAACGATTAAATGTTTTTAAAAAACAAATTTTACCAACGATTTTTTTTCTTAAAAAACAAGGAGTTCTCATGGAGATAAACGGCGAAAAAACAAGAAAAGAAATTTTTGCCGAAATTTGTAAAAAAGTTGAAAAAAAATTTAAGTGTTAAAATATGTATTATGAATGATTTAATAGATGCCGAAAATGCCGAAAACGATTTAACGCTTTCAGCTTTTAAGACCGCATCCGGCATAAAATTAGAAACAAATACACTAATCAAAGAAATCAACGATTTTATAAAAGTTGACCCAAACTTTGGATACAGGATTTTAGTTGGAACTGATTCAGAAACTAATAACGGCTATATTGATTTCGTAACAGCGATTGTTGTGCATAGAGTTGGACAAGGAGCAAGATATTTTTGGAAAAGAAAAATTTCAAATAAAAGATTAGAGTTACATCAAAGATTATGGGAAGAAGCTCTTTTTAGTTTAGACATAAGTCAAAAATTACTCGGACTCTTGGTTGATATACGCAAAGATTTTAGATTTGAACTTCATTTGGATTTGGGGACAAAAGGAAAAAGCAATAGTGTTGTAAAAGAAATTACAAATTTAATCAGAAGTTATGGAATGGATGTTAAAATTAAGCCAGAATCTTACGCCGCATCAAAAATCGCTGACAGACTCATATAAAATTTAGCGAAGCAAACAAATTCTCCTCGATCACCCCAGTCGACTCGCTCCAGCGGCTCGTCGCTGCTCATCTCTCATCCTGCCGACCGAGTTGTTAATTTGAAAAAATGCCGAAAACAATTTATTGTTTTCGGCGCTGAAAATTATAAATTTTCAGCATTTTACAGCTCGGACCAATCTCGGCAGGACTACGAGGCGTGCTCCTGATTCACTTGAATACGGGGCTTTTTTTATTTATAAATTTTTGATATAATATATTTATTATGGTTAATACAATAGCATCTCATAAAATAAAGTCCGTAGGAATTAATACCGTATTACAAACAAGACAAAAAGCCTACAGAAACATATTAAAATTGAGGAAAAAATTAAAAAATAAAGTTAAAATGTCTGAAATCTTAAAATGGATTCATGAGTCAAGAAAATATTAATTTATTATCAAAATCTAATAATTTTACGGTTGACGCGTCTTTTATAGCCTCTTTCTTTTTACCAGATGAAAAAGTTTTGCAATTTTCTGATGAAATTTTCAAACAATTTAATGAAAATAAAATTATATTTTATTCATCATCAGTACTTATATATGAAGTCGGAAATGTATTTACATCAAGCCTAAAAAGAAAAAGATTGGATATAAATGTAGCAAAACAATTTTATAAAGAATTTCTAAATTTAAAAATAATATTTATAGAAATTGAACCTAAATTAATTTTAGAAATATCAAATAATTTAGACCTGACTTTTTACGACGCTTCATATGTATATATATCACAAATTACAGGTACGCCACTTTTAAGCTACGATAAAAAATTATTGAGTAAAATTAAGTAAATGGATAAATTTGATTTAATTACGCAAAATTTGGAAGAGGTTTTGACGCCAGAAGAATTAAAAATATTGATTGATAATAAAGAAAAATTAGTTCATTATATTGGTTTTGAAATTTCTGGATTAGTGCATTTAGGAAGCGGGTTATTGAGTTGTATGAAAATAAAAGATTTTCAAGAAGCAGGCGTTCAGACGAAAATATTTTTAGCTGATTGGCATGCTTGGATAAATGAAAAATTAGATGGTAAACTTGAAACTATCAAAAAAATTGGAGTTGGCTATTTTAAGGAAGCATTTATTGCGATATTAGAAGCAATTGGCGCAAATCCAAAAAAAACAGAATTTATTTTGGGTTCTGATTTATATCATAACGCAGATAAGTATTGGCTCACAGTTGTTGAAGTTGCAAAAAATACAACTCTTGCAAGAACGCAAAGAAGTATAGATATTTTAGGAAAAAAATTAGGAGAAGGAACTGATTTTGCAAAATTAATGTACCCAATAATGCAAGCAAGCGATATTTTTTTTATGGATGTAAATTTAGCGCACGCGGGAATGGACCAACGAAAAGCGCATGTTATCGCAAAAAATGTTGCTAATAATTTATCATTTAAGCCATTGCTAAATAAAAATAAGCAAAAAATCAAACCTGTTGCGTTACACCAGCATTTGCTTTTAGGACTTGGCAAACCACCTAGAGACCCGAAAGAGCTTTCAAAAGAAGAACTTCAAGATTTACGCGCTGAAATGAAAATGTCAAAATCAAAACCAGACACTTGTATTTTTGTTCATGATTCTCCTTCTGAAATTGAAAGAAAAATTATGAAAGCATATTGTCCGCCCCCTCTACTTTCATCGGGGCAAGCTACTGACATAGAATACAATCCAGTAGTTGATTGGACAATAAATTTAATTTTACCGCTTAAAAATAATATCAATATAAAAACTCAAAGTGGAGCAAAAAATTATAAAAATAAAGAATCTTTAATCAATGATTATCAAAATGAAATAATTCATCCAATGGATTTGAAAGAAGCTGTTATTAAAGAACTTCAACAAATTCTAAATCCAATTTATAAACATTTTCAATCAGGCAGACCTCAAAAATTATTGGGAGAACTAATGCATATTAAGGCATAAATAAAATACTCTATAATTACAGAATTACAGCTTTTACTTTAAGCATTTTTATGTTATACTTTTGATATATTGATTTAATTAAAAAATGACTAAAATTTTATTTCAACGCCTTATAAAATGGGTAAAAAATAATAAAAAAATCGCAGGGATTACAGGATTTTTTATAATTATTGTTATTGTATTTTTTGTTAATAAGATAAAAAATAATACTCAATTTGAATTAGTCGAAGTAAGTCGCGGCAATATAAATCAAGAAATATCAGCTACTGGAAAAGTGAACCCAGCAACAAGAATAGATTTGCAATTTAAAAATAGCGGTAAATTAGTTTTATTAAACGCAAAAATTAATAATAAAGTTCGCGCGGGACAATCGTTGGCTCAACAAGATACAAGTATGTTATACGCGCAGTCATCTGAAATCAAAGCTCAAATTGATGAGGCTAAGGCGCAATTGAATTCATATAAAGCGGCATTAGAAGCTCAATCGGCAAAATTAGAAGAATTAAATAAAGGCACAAGACCAGAAGAAATCAAAATTCAAGAAATCAAAGTTGAAAATGCTCAGATATTATATGAGGATACAAAAACAGCCGTTGTTGACGCCTTGTTGGAAGCTTACACGCAATCCGATGATGCTATAAGAAATAAAATTGACCAATTTTTTAAAGATGCTCAAACACAAAATCCAAAATTAACTTTTGATTTGACAGATTTACAGCTTCAGCGAGATGTTGAATTTGGAAGACTTGTTGTGGGGTATGATTTAAGTTTATGGAAAAATTCCGCTGATAAATTATCTATATCAAGCGAGTTATTACAAGAAGTATATTCAACAAAAACACATCTGGGAAAAATAAAACAATTTTTAAACAATATTGCGCTCGTAATAAATAATCCAAGCAACGCGCCATCAAGCATCTCTCAATCAACAATAGACGGGTGGAAAAATAGTGTTTCAACTGCAAGAACAAACATAGACGCAATAATAAATAAAATATCTTCTGCTGAGGAAAGAATGAAAACATCAGAATCATCTTTAATATTGGCTGAAAACGAATTAATTCTTAAAGAATCGGGAACAATTCAAGAGCAAATCAACGCTCAAAAAGCACAAGTAAAACAAGCAGAAGCAAATATTTTACTTCAAGAAGCTAAAATAAAAGAAACAGAGGCTTCTTTAAATAAAAATAACGCGCAAATTAGAGAAATGATTTTAACCTCGCCCGCTAATGGTGTAATTTCAAATGTTGATGGAAATATTGGCGAAATTATCAATTCAAATAAAATTATTATTTCTATAATTCCAGACGGGAATTTACAAATTGATGTAGATATTTCAGAAGCTGATATTGTGGATATAGAAGTCGGTCAAGTTGTAAAAATAACTCTTGACGCATTTGGAGGTGATGTAATTTTGAAAGGAAAAGTTGCTCAAATTGAACCAGCAGAAACAACCGTTGGCAATGCGACATACTACAAAACCAAAGTTTTATTTGACAATCAAGATAAAAAAATAAAATCTGGAATGACTGCTAATATCTGGATAAAAACAGCGAATAAAGAAAATGTTTTAATTATTCCAGCAAATTCAATTAAAGAAAAAACTGACAAAAAATATGTTGAAGTTTTAGAAAATGGAGAAGTAAAACGCAAAGACATAAAAACTGGACTAAAAGGAGTTGGCGGAATCGTTGAAGTTATTTCAGGATTAAAAGAAGGAGATAAAATAATTGTTTCTACAGAAAAGAAATAAAAATGTTTAAAGATTGTAAAATCGCGTTTTTTTTGGCTTATAAATCTATCGCAAGAGGGAATAAGGCTGTAATTTTTCTTGTTGTTTTTATTATGTCTCTCGCTTTTATTAATTTAATTTTTGTTTCCGGAATTTTAAACGGATTTATTGTAACAATCGCAAAACAAGTAAAAACATATTACACAGCAAATATTGTTGTTAATCCGCAGGAAGAACCAATAAAAAAAGATTATATTATTCATGTAAATGAATTGCAGGAACAAATTGAAAGTATGCCCGGAGTTGTCGCGACAGCTCGGCATTATAAATTAGCTGGAACTCTTTCGTTTGATAAAAATAAAAATGGGAAATTAAAATTTATATCAGCTGAGATTTTAGGGATTGACCCAGACAAAGAAAAATTAATAAATAACGCCTATCAAAAAGTTGTAGATGGATATTATTTAGATGAACTTGACAGAGACGAGATATTGATTGGCGCAGAAATAGCAGGCGGTGAATACGGCGGACTTGATTTTTTAAGTTTAGGCGGAGTTAAGGCTGGAGACAAAATAAATATTACATTCGGAAATGGTATCTATAAAACATACAGAGTAAAAGGAATTTTACAAACCAATCTTGATTTTGTTGATATGGGAGCTTATATAAGCTCAAAAGAGGCGGAATCAGTTTTATCTGTTTATAATAATGCCTCACAAATTTTGGTTAAACTCAAAGACGGAGTTAGCGAGGAAACTGAAAATGATTATCAAAATGAAATTAAAAAACTCGCTCCTAATTTAGAAATAAGAAAGTGGACAGATTATATGGGTTCTCTTAAAGATATTTCAAAAAGTTTTAATTCAATCGCTTTAATGGTTGGAATTATTGGTCTTACTGTTGCCGCAATAACTATTTTTATTATGATTTATATAAATGTTGTTAATAAGCGTCGTCAGATTGGAATTTTAAAAGCGATAGGAATTAAACAAAATATAATAATTCTTTCTTATATATTTCAAGCTATGTTTTATTCGGTACTTGGTGTAATTATTGGGTTGTTCTTAATTTTTTCATTGATTGGTCCGTATTTTATAAGAAATCCAATTAAATTGCCCATGGGTGATGTTGGATTGGCGCTGGAAAATAACGCGGTAATATTAGGAATAGTTAGTTTAATTTTGGCGTCAGTAATAGCAGGATTAATTCCGTCGTGGAATGCGGCGAGGGAGAATATATTGAAAGCGATATGGGGGTAAAAAAAATTTATGAATGTGAAACCCCGTTAGAAACTCGTTATGTGGTATGTTTATTTATTACAAAGCAAAAAGACAAACAAATGGTACATTGGGTCAACGAAAGATTTGCGAAAAAGAATTTTATCACACAATGCTGAAAAAAATAAATCTACAAAACACGGTGTCCCATGGAAAATTATTTATTGTGAAATTAGTTTAAATAAGGAAGATG
>ERZ1292629.1063-Hain-H43-01um-R1-1063-length-28715-cov-7_pt2 | contig 16619 bp, 26 predicted proteins | sample MGYA00564399_ERZ1292629 | MGnify/ENA primary metagenome ERZ1292629 (study PRJEB36523, sample SAMEA6512636) | groundwater metagenome | collected 2019-01-08 | study: AquaDiva: Metagenomics assemblies of 32 groundwater samples
TTTTATACGCGATTTGAGATGAGCCTGTGTAACCAGTTAGACAACGAACCAAGAAAAACCTACGAATTGAAAAAACTATGCAGGTTGGTTTGAGCAGAGTAACTGGTTAGACAGATGATCAAGAAAAAACCAGCCATTCAAATTTTATACGCGATTTGAGATGAGCCTACCCCTCTCCCCTCAAAACGCGTGCCAATCGCGTTCAAAAAACACATTTGCCTACATGCCGAGATCCGGCATGTGTTAGCGACTTGGCATGGGTTGTGATTTGTGTCTCGGACGAGACGAGGTAGGTAGGTTGGCGGGTTAGCTACTTCGGACCGCTGAACGACGACTTGTCAGAGCGCGCCCAGTGTAGGTGTCTCCTGATATCCTGGGCATCTTCGTCAACCCACGATTGCGGGCGGACCCTGATAGGGTTGACTGCGATGATGGTCCCATCATCACATACGACATGACACAGTGACGCTACCGCGATGATGGTTCCAGACTTCAGACTCTCATGGTTCACTCTCATCTTGCCCTTACTCCCGATCCCGTATCCGCCATTGGCACGGGATCATACTTGGCGCTTGTCGCTTGATGTCATCTTGCGACAAGCCAACCCCGGAGGGGTATGGGGATCTAGTCTTTCTTCTCCTTTCTCGCGCGACGTTCGTCTCGACGCTTCGCGATACATAGATCCATACCAGTCACTGGGCGTGGCTTGGTAGGTTCGTCAATCCATCGCCATGGTACCGCTACTGCGGGGACCACGGCCATTCCGTAATAGATGTATTCGACCATTCTCTATCCTCCCTTGGCGATCGGATCTCCCATCACAAGAGATCCGACCATGCATACCATATAGGCCGGATATGCAGCGGCACATTTACAGTGGAGAAACTCGCGCTAGTAGGTGACGAGGTATAGGACGATGGTTAGCGCGGTAGATACAGCGCACCATACTGGCATGTATGTGGATTGGGTATACATGCTAATTGATACCCTTCACTGTTCCGGCATTGACGATCTTCCGGAGCAAACCAGCGTCTTTGATATGGACCGCCTGAGAAAACCACTTGACCCTGTCCGTCGCGTTAGGGTCCGCTCGCCTTGGGCCACAGTATGCGACGGTTCCGTCTGCCTTACGACCCAAAGACCCATCCGACTCGACCTTGATACAGATCCCTTGCGCTCCCAAGGTGAAAGCCTTGCCTGAACTAGAAACACCTAGCTCAGGGAATTCGCGATCGTTTCCACTTGCCGCGATAGACGCAGACTGCGTCGTGCCCACACTCTTGGCCGTTGAGGCCGCACTTGGCGCGACGGGTCCTGAGATCTCCTGAGACAGCCCGGAGATCTCACGGTCCAAGACTTCGAGTCTATCCTTCATGGCAGACACAAGCGGGCTTTCGGCCATGCCGGAGATCGCGTTCTTGATGCTCGCGATCTCGCTTGAGATCTTGTCTTTCCTGGACTGGAGCGCGGCCTTATGGGCTAGCTCTTCCGCGATGACACGTTCGCGGTTTTCAGCGTCAATACGCGCCTTGTCATCATTCTTGGTATCAAGTGTCGTATGCGCGGGCTGTACGGGCTGTACCTCACTCGCCTTGTTCCCGTCTGGTGTGGACAGCATGATACTGCTAGCAGACCTTGACAGGGTCTTGCCAGAATCGAGCTTGAGATTCCATGTCCCTTTCTTCGAGGGTCCGCCGATGATGGTACAGGGAACGTACCGTGAGCCGATGTTTACCCTAGCCGTCATTCCGACACTAAGGGTTAGTGTCTCATTGACCGGAAGGGTTGGTGTCGCGTTGACACTATCAGACTTGGGAGTTTCGAGAGCTTGGATTGCCGCGCGGATATCCGCGATCCGTGCTTCGAGCACATTGGCCTTTGTGGAGTGTTCCGTCGCTTCCCCGTAGCGTCGTTCGCTTGCGGCCGTAGTTTCCGCCTGTCGTGCGGAAGAAAGCTGCACGTCTAGTGAAGTGATCTCATCACGTAACTCGACGATGCGTGATGCCGCGATCTGCTCGGGAGTCGGTCCGGCCTTGCTCGCTTCCCGTGCTTCCTGTCTCACGACCTGTCGCGTTGGTTCCCCGTTGCAAGGGGCGTGGTCCGGGAGCGCGTTGGGGTTGGCGCCCAGTGTGGACACCAGCGACATGATGGCCAGCCGTTGTTCGCTTCCTTCCGGGAACAAGCTCGCGATCGTGGTGAGAAGCATGGTGATGATGGTCATGGACATTTGATCCTCCGCTTGTGCTTCGCTATCACGGTGCGAAGCTACCGGTTTGATCTCATCTTCCACCGTGGAAGATGAGGAATCCGCCATAGAAACCAAGTCGCTGATTCCAGCGACTAGAATGCCGATAATCATTACGAAGATCGGCATAGACAAGAGCACGATACAGAGTGTCATTTGAAATGCTCCTTTGGACCCTACCAGTGAGATCGAATCACTGTCGCCCTTGGGCGCGCCTATCGTGTAGGGTCTTCTCTTCTCGCACTACCCTGGCCCATATCCCGGATCGTCAAACCCGGCTTTGCGCCTGTCGCGTGAGAAGAGTCTAGAATGTCAAAGAACAGGATAACCAGTTACTCTAAGTAACCCTACAGAGCGTCGACGGCGTCAACGCCCAGTTCAGCAATCAACTGCTCACGAATGCTCAGGCGAACGGGGATCGTGTGGGGCGTAAAGGTGAAACCGCATGACTCTACCGTCACACTGTCGTCGTCCCAAGCGATCGACAGGTCGTCGTTCGAGACGGACGAGGTAGAAGAGGAATCGGTCACGGGCGCCAACATTGTGTCGGCAGTGCCGCTTACTTCGTTTCCCGTCCGGTTCGTCGTCTCGTTCGCCATACCAGGACTATGCACTTTCCCAGCAAGTAGTGCAAGAGGAAAGGAGTGCAAAAAGAAAACTATTTCACAAACCCTTGAAACCATAGGTGGAATTCGGCGATCTTTTTTTCTAGCAGCGCCGGAACCCAGCGGAAAAGCCTACGCGCGCATGATTGCATCGACTGTGCCATGGGCGACCCGGTGCTAGCCCTTTGGGCGCGCCGTAGGCTAGCTAGTCTCGGAGTGCGCCGAAAGGCTGACCCGGAGGGTACGCGCTAGCTAGGCAGGGTCCAGATCGGCATACCTCAAGCTGGGCATCGCTAGCGCAAGGCAGTCGGGCAAGGCGAGCTGTAAGTCGGATAACCAGTTACTTCGCGCGACATAAATAGCAAGGAGTGTGCCGAAAGACTGACCTCGTCCAATGCACGCCATATGCCGATAGTCAAATATGACACAAGTCTAGTAAGTCTATGGACCATTTCCACCAATGAAAAAGCAGGGAATCGTCTAGGATCGTCCAAAACACGACGGACATGCCAGGGTATACCTCGGAGCAATCGTCAATCCACGGGGCGTCTAGGCCCCTTTGCGTGCGTGCCAGGGGATCGGCGCAGTGTCGAGGTATGTGCCGCCCGGTCACACCATCCCATGGTCTACCATCACACTGGAGTATCCTCGGAGAGGTGTACCTCGAACGTGCTCCGAGTAACCTACAGGTCGCACACTAGGCGTGTTCTGTCGCCATACCTCGCACCTTACAGGCGCAAGTCGCACTATCAGCGCACCTATCCTACAGGTCGTATGACTGCGCCTATGGTATGACCTGTCGCATACACTCGCACCATAGGCGCATATAGGCGACACGTCGGCGCATATGCGACGTGTCATACATACTCGCACGTTGGATACATACGTGCAACGTATCGTGCGATGTATGTACGTGCGTCATATGTACGTGCGAGGTATACGTATGTACGTATACATACGCAACGCGCGCCAAGGTAAACGATCATCGTACAAGTCATCACATATCGTACATACGCGCGACTATACACACAGACGTATACACGCGCGTCTATACGTCACGCATACGAGGGGCGACGATATTTCGTCACCCTCGAGATCATGTCAATGATTCCGAGCACTTGCGAGCTTGGCACACTCCTTGCCGACCTCTGATTTACGCGCGTCGAGACCTGACGTCAGGCGCGCATTTACCTACACGCACCTACATCCCCCGACGTCGCACGACATCACGCGGGCATCTATCACGTTAACGTTAACGTCAGGCGCGCGCGAGATGCGACGTAACGCACGGAGCGCGGAAATTTTGGGCGCGCGCATAGATGCATGCGCGATAGGCGCGAAGGCGCGAATTTATATGGAAGCGCGTAACGCGCGAGGCGCGAATTTATATTCTAACTGGTTACACAAGTTGGTTGAACGTTGGGCCGAATCCTTTGTCGACATTGCTCCAGTCATGTCGGCAGATTCAAGTGAAGATGTTACGAGGATATCCCGGCGTGGTCTCGACGTTGTGCTCCGGGTTATCCTCGCACGTATCACGTATGTACTGCCGTGGTTCGTAGACTGGACGTTGTCTCATATCAATCCGATGTAGTGTCACAATTGATGATGGTCGTTCTTACACATGACATATTGAATACTCACATATTACACATGATGATAGGCAAATCAGAAATATGAAAAAAGCTGATTCTTAGATGTATGCCTGGGGATATACCCCGGCTTTTGTTTTGAGAAGTCTTTGAGGAGGGGGAGGGGTCATACGTGCGAGTCATACGAGCGATCGTAGATTATGCGTGTATTGTTCTTCGACGTTCTATTCTTCGCGCGGAGAATCTTCGCGCCCGTCGATTCGTTCTTCCTCACAGTGCGCCGATTTGCTGCCAAGCTCGAAGGCTGGTTCCGTTCACGGTGGGGGTGTGAAGAATCGTTCACGGGAATTCTGCAAGGAATGCAATAACTCCGGGAGGGGTCAGCAAAAACGCTGGGAGAATCCCGCAAAAAGTACACTCCCTGCTCATATCTTTCGGCCAATTGGCACGGGGAATCCGGGCCGATCATCGGAGCAGGGGCTCGAATTTCCAGGGAAATTCAGAATTGGCCCAAGGAGTGCAAAGGCTCCTTGTGCCCCGCGACGCTACGGCGAAACGGGGGTGACGATGAGAGCGCACATACGATACGATGTATTGATGTACGCTACGTAGGAGGATGTCATGTAATACGGTGAGGGACGCCAACGATTCCCCGTCGTCGTTGGTAGCCCATGTGAGACGGGGTGTCAGACCTAAACGCTATGTGCAAGGAAGTGACCAATACTACGTGTTACATACCGCCATGTCGAGAGGCGGGTTACAAATGTCTTGGCGTCGTCGAAGACTTGTCGTGTCGGGTCTCGATGACAACTTGCGACACGAGCGCGTCAACCCTTCAACGTACATAGTACGGAGGTGTGAATAGATGACCTGGCCTAGTAAAGCGGCACAGCTTGCCGCTGTCCTCAAATGCGGCGACGTGATGCGACGTATATCCATCACGATCGCATAAGCGGGATGTAGTCTGACGACCTTCCCGCGACAAGTTGAGACGCCTTCATCGGGTGTGCATGATGACATGCGAATACGATGACGTAAATGAGGCAGCTATGCCCCCATACGATAGTTGGAAACTAGCGGACCTGAGCACGTCACAAAACTGCTCGATATCGCACGCCATAGTGGCTCCGTAACGAAACTACGGAGTAATAAGGCGCAAGTCCTTATCGTGCGACCAACCATCCCATTCGAGTTGCGAATCAAGTGGTGTAACTGGTTACACGACACGTTACGCAATGGCGTATGGGAATTTTTGGAGGTAGGGAAATGGCAAGTCTGAAGGACCTGATTGTCGCGAACGGTTCCATCAACATGAACTCACACGTCGCGGCACACGTCGCGTTGGACGAGTTCAATGCCGCGCACAACGCGGAGATTGGACGCCTGAGCGCGGCGCGCCTGGCGCCGGTCAACAAGTTGGCCATCGCAAGTCGCCAGCTTGTGATGCTCACATACGAGCGAGGTGTCGTCGTCTCGGAGATCAAGACGCTCACCCGAGCGGTCGTCCGCAAGGACGGGCGATCGTATCTACAGTCGAAGGCGGGGCATAAGCCCCGCGTCGACATGCTGTTCGATGTCGCCCGAGACATCGACACGCGGATCGCGCTGCTCAAGCGTGATATCCAGATCACAAGCAGTGCGATCCACGCTGGTTGAGACAAGATTCTCCGGGGCTCGACCCCCGGACAACATTCACAACGCATGGTTGCATTATATGAGACATGACTCGTGGAGGTTGCGAGTCATACGAGCGACCGTAGCGTAGCGAAGGTTGTCGGAGGGTTGAAACATGAAAGTTCACATCGGAGATATCCGTCTCGCAAATAACGCCGGAATGCAGTTCCCCGTGTGTAAGGCGGGCGCGAAGATGCTCGATCTGGATGCGTCCAGATGGAACATCCAGACAAGTACCGACTACCGCAACGCAGAAGACAAAACGCACTTCTGTAAGAAGTGTATCGCGGCATGGGCACGTCGATATCCATGGGCGACACTCTAGATGCAATCCGGGAGATTCGATTCCCGGAGTCGTGACGTACCGCGTTCATGTGTAGGAAATTTTGAACGTGTTATGTCACGACTCGGAGGATTGAATTATGTGCGGCAAGTGGATCAAGCCAAAGCGACGCACGCAGATCGTCCTTAGAGACGATGGCGTGTGTGTCTATTGTGGTGGTCTTGGCGAAAGCCTTGACCACGTCGTGGCGCGTGAACGCGGTGGAGACAATAGGTCGTCCAATCTCGTGACGGCTTGCTTCAAGTGCAACTCCCGCAAGGGAGACATGCCCACGATCGTATGGCTTCGCAAGTTGTCGGACGAATCGGGAGAACCGCTTGACGAGATCTCCCGGCGCGTGAGACGACACCGCGACCGACGCCTGCCCCAACTTGACGACTGAATAGCTAGCGCATACGAATCTGTAAATCGTATACGCCTAGCCGCCGAAGGCTGCGTCAATTCCTAGCGTACCACACGCATCCTAGTGACCAAACGCCAAGTCGAAATTCCCAGGCTACCCTGGCATGGTCTGGGTGTTTCGACTTGGCGTAGGGTCGCTAGGAAGCATCTCTACGCCCAAGCCGTCAATTCCACGGGTCGTCGAGTTGTGTAGTCCATTCGGGACGCGACGGACGAAGTCCGTCTAACCAGTTACGCGATGGACGATCCGTGTGGTGGGAAGTGTGGAAACTCCATACGTTGTGCGTAAGACATGCACGTAGCGTATGGGGTAGGCGTTATACGCCGCGTCCCGTAGGGACTAGTGGAAATTTTCAGGACAAGGAGACACGATGGAAACCGTGACCCGCAAGTACGTTGACCTGAGCTTGTTCGTCGAAGCATGTGATCACATCGGCATCAAGTATGGTGTCGTGACGAAGGAAGAGAGATTCGACGCCGAACATTCCAACCCACCGCATATCGAGATCTACATCTCGCGATATGCGATGAACCCGAACGGGTTTCATGTCGGGTACGAGAACTACGAGTTGAGACTCAACCTCGTCCCGATGACCGAGGTCGAGTTCAACAGCCGACATGCCCATGCGTACATGGGATGGCTCGTCGACTTGGCATCTGCCGATGCAACATCCGGAGACATGCCAGCAGAAGAGGACTGCAACGAAGAAGAACCAGAATGTACCAGAGGGGAGTGTGAGTGTGAACTATACACGCATCCGGACGAGGACTTCGTATGGCAGGAGTGTGACCACGTCTTGCAGATGATCCTCGACTGCAAATGCGAGTGGTTCCTCGACACGTCAGCCGCCCCGGCAGACTCGTCGTTCTCCAACACGTGGGAGATCCGGATCGACGGGTCCATCGTCCGCACGGAAGCCGACATCTTGATTCGCAATCTCAAGCCCGCCGAGATCCTGCGAATCGTCGAATGTCCCGAGTCGTTGCAGCATCGGCTCGACAAGTAACAACGTAACGCATCAACCCGGAGGAAATTTTCAATGACAACCTACGAAATGGGAACTCACCTGACCAAGTCGCAGATCATGTCCGGAACCGGAGACGTCAAGTCGTCGAAGGTCATCGGCAACAACACGGTCGAGTACGTTCGCGAGAACGGCGACCGAGTCATCCGTCACTTCACGACGGACATCCTGACGTTCAAGTCGGATGGTACGATCATCTTCAACACGAATGGGCATCTCAACTCGACGACGAAGAGTCGCATGAACGAGTATCAGAAGCACGTCGTCATCTGGACTGACAAGCGAGTCTGGTATGCCGCGACTCGACCACGAGTCGTCTTCGATAAGAACGACGACCGAACGGTCGTCTATCAGGATGGCATGACGTGGCATCCCGAGCGTGGGTTCGAGAACGTGACGTAGCGCGATAGGGGATAGGAAATTTTCCGGAAGCCAAGTCGCCTTCCGGAACCACGACATGACATGGAATCGTGTCGTGGTTCAAGGAGGCGACATACATGACAATCGGCGGATTGGTAATCGAGCGAACATTTGAGAACGAAGAGACCGCAATCGCAGTATCGGAAGTTCTCGAAGTTGTCCGCGTATGTGGCGGGCTACTCGAGGTGACTCGTGATGGGTGCTGCGTCACGATCACGACACGACGAACGAACATCGTCCGAGGTGTGTTGACGGCATCGCAATTCAGCATGACCGTCGTCGAGATCATCACACCACCCGTCGTCATACACGGATCGGACGACGAACATTCATGACACCACTACTCGACATCGTCGTGCTCGGGACATCATGTCTCGGTGCATGGGTGACATGGTTGTTGATCTCGTAGCAGTCGAGTAACCGGCTACACAAACATTCCGAACCATGACATCCGAGAATACGAAAGTCGAGGATGTCATGGTTCGGAATTTCGATACAGCATTTCGCTAGTAGTATTCGGCTTGCGCCGGTAAGGAATACGCGCGCGGGTAATTATTTTACAAATATAAAAAACATAAATAGGTATTTAGTATACAAATAGAAAGATAAAAAACATGCGAGCACGTAGTGCGAGCATGCGCCACGAGCGAAGCGATGTGGCAAGTAGTGTTTGAAAGAGAGAAGGGGGTAGGGGGATAAGAGTTAAGACATAGGCCGACGCACGCGAGTAGAGTCCCCATCAGAGTCTCTTCTCACTCTCTTCTCCATGGAGTCTCCATTCGGTACTCCTGGTCCTCCATGGTATGGCTAGTAACGCGCGTGTTAGTATTACCTTAGACGCGCGGACGCGAGCAAACGTTGTGCCAAGTTTGCGAAGTGACGGAATGTTTTTGTACTACTCAATTTCGAGACGAGTCGTGTAACTGGTTACACGACGTAACGCAATCAGGACTGGGAAATTTTGGAGGATCAAATGTCAGACGTCAAGTGCATGGTGTGCGGGTCGGAGTGGGATTACTGGGATGGTCATATCGACGCGGAGAAGTGGGAGAACGTCCTCTTCAAGGCTGGCGCAGGATGTCCCGAATGCAAGGGCATCAAGCCTGCGACAGGATACTTCGAGCCGACGTCTATCGACGATGTCGAGTTGGGCGATGAGAATGCCCAAATTCAAATCGACAACATGGCGAACGTCGAGAGTCGTCCCGCATGGGTCAAGCCCGCATCTGTCCTGCTCTGGAAGTGTGCAGGTTGCGGGGTCGAGATTCTCAGGGATGCCAACGGCGATCTCGAGTACAACAAGTGCAAGCCTGGCGCGAGTTGGTATCACTCACATCCGTATTGGAAGTGGACGCGAAACGACGACGGAAAGATGGACGAGGAACTGGCAACCCCCGCCCATTCATTCGGCGACGACAAGTACCCGGATAAGAAACAAGCAGTATGCAAGTTCTGTCTGTCATCATGTCATCACTGTGGGGCGCCAGTGTCGTCTCTCATCGCGACAGATATATACGATGATGGATGGTGTGGTCACATCGAGGGCTACAACCAGGAAGATATGTTCTGCATCGCATGCGTCGAAGCGTCGTGTTCAGTCTGTGGCAGATTCTACGACGACAAGACGTGTACCTGCATTCACTGTCCGGAATGCGGACATCCTCACTCGAAGCAGTCATACAAGAACGGACAGAACTGCGACGAGTGTCACAAGCAGATGCCGTGTACGAACGATGACTGCGATGGATGCGACCATGCGTCCGACTGTGACCAATACGACTATTGCGGAGATCGTAACTGCGAGAAGTGCGAGTTCAACAAGTGCGATCTCGGGTTGACGCCCGTGAAGAAAGAGACAACCGATGCTACCTCGTGAATGCACGACACCAGTCGACTTCATCGACCACGAGTTGAACGTCGACATCAACGACATGAGTGGTGAGTGAGTAACATGGCAACACGAAAGCTGACACCCGAAGAGATGACTTCACTTCGCGAGTCCATCAAGGATTGCGACATCAACCTCGACGGAGAATCCCAAGACTGGCTTCTCGTGTTCGCCGACTTGTGTGAGAAGGAACTACGCGAGACTTGCATCGCAATGTTCGGAGACGTGTCGGGAGTATCGCAAAGATCGGTAATTGATTTGGCGCAGTATGCGCGTTACAAGGCCGGAGCCATGGACGCACGGGAGATCTGGTCGATTCAAGAGGCGATTCGACTCGAACGGAAGTGTGAGCACATCTACAACATGCTGCCCGAGAAGGCACGGTGGTAGTAGACATCGACGCTAGCACCTCACAGATGCCTCTACGTTGAGTTCTACGGACATTGGGTACTCGGGACGACCTCTGGTATGTCCAGGGTATCCAAGTCCGTAGAACGTAGCGTATGAGCTGATTACGACGTAACGTGCATATCCCTGCGAGTCATACGAGATATGGCGCGCAGCGACATTGGAAATTTTCGGAGGATGACATGAGGATGAGAGAGTTCATCAAAGAAAACCGAGGCGCGATCGACGAGCATGTCTTCAAGGTGATGAACGCGGGACGGTCAACGCCCGTGGTCGTCAAGATGAATGACTCGGAACGCGAGCAGTGGATCATGAACGACGAGTCACTCTACAACTGGGCGCGTCGTAGTGGAGTGCGGGTGTGAGTATGATCACGACAAAAGAACACTGTGTCGTCATCTTCGGCGAAAAGAACTGGACAAAGCGAATCGATCATCCACCAGAGCACGCGTCTGCCGCCGAGATTCTCGAGTTGGTTACGAAAGCATCCGTCGACAAGACGATTGTCGTCGGACGCGGACTCGAGATCGAAGCCATGGTAATGAAGGTGGCGCATTTGATCGGTACGAAGACGATCAAGACAACCGACGTTTACGTCTTGGTGTGCGGGAAGCGAATCACATTCGCCGAAGACGGAGAACTCAACGAACGTATGCCCGCCGAATCTGATTGGATGTGGCGTATGGATTTGTTGGTCTACTGAAAGGTGCGAACATGGTTATGAAACAGAAGATCGAAGAAACCCCGGAAGCAGAGTTCGATCGCATCGTCGACTGGATCGCATATCATTGCGGTCTCATCATGACCGACGATCTCATGACGCTCAGATTCTCGGCATGTCCAGGAGAAGACATTGCGCTTCGAGATGGATGCGTCGAGTTCCACGTCACGTTCAAGGCGCCTGGCGTTGTCGACGTATGGGATCAGTTGACGACGATCGACAGGGATGGCAAGGAGATCTCGTGTGGCAATCGTTGTGGCGCGAGGAACTACTACGCAAGCGTCATGGCTCGTATGCTGCGACAGCATACGGTCAAGACGTTCAAGCGAGGATGAAGATGGAACCGGAACCAGTCGTCAAGAAAACACTCAACCGATACGAGATGACACATCTCGTCGCGTCGGTTGCGATGATGTGTGGAACGCCACTGACATTCGATGCGTGCGTCGGGATCGTAGATGCTGCACTGTCGGGTAGTGTCAACGATCCAATGGGAGACTGTCTCAAGATATCTGTCGGGACGTACATGGCGAACATGCCAACGTCGTCGTACAAGTATCCGCCAGCGAGGTAACATGACAACGTACATCCGATGTAAACAGACGATCGAAGGTTCATTCGCGAAAGACGCAGACAACAACCCCGTCTGTTACAAATGCTGCGCCGACCTCGACATCGAACGCATGAAGGAGCATGGTCGAATCACACTCTATCTGACGAACGACGAGCAAGGTCACAAGTACGTCGGAAACTGGTGTGGAACTCTCAAGTTCAGCGTAACGCATTTCAAGTATCATAGGCATTCTGCGTTCGGGTATCTCAATAGAACAGATGTCTGGTTCGCAGGGCCAGACGGCAAGACGTGGCATGGTATCAACAGCGAAGACAACACGCAGCTCTGCCACTGTCGACGAACGAAGACCGACCCGCGATCGATTGCCAACGTGCGTACCGTGTAACGCATCATCAACTGGAAATTTTCGAGGTACAGACATGACACTCGACACGACACTTCCTCCATGTCTTGCGAACGGACATGGATATCCGGATGGTCTCTTCGGTCTATGGTCTGAATGTCCCGCAGGAAAGAAGGTAGCATGGGGCGCCCGAGCAATCGTCGAACGCTCGAGTCTACGGGAGCGACGTGGGAAGAACATCCACGTCAAGCATCGTCATCGAATCATTCTGGTCTACGATCGACAGTCGATGGTCGGCGACATGCAGGATAGGATGTCGTTCACACGTCAACTCAACACGAAGTTGAGCGACATCCTCGACGACATCGCCGATATGTTCGACGACGGTACGCTGTCGATGGACATGCGCAAGTTGTTCACGATGAATGCCGTCATTCCGGTGTTCGGGAAGATCGTCATCAAGGGCAACACGAATGCGAGCGGCAGATACGTCTACCTCATCGCATATCCGGAGGAGTGAGATGATCAGACTTCGGAAGATACCCAGTCAACGAACCGACACTGGGTATGAGATCATCGTTACACTACAACACAGCGACGTAGAGAAGTTGATGACGTCGTTGGTTCAACAACTCACAAGGACGTTCGGATCTGGACTTGCTGAGTTGACGGTGGTGGATGAAGAACTGGTACACTACAGCGTCTTCGTAGGAATCGAAGCCGCCAAGGAAACAGAGTAACCAGTTACACGCCCAGTGGATGTGACGTAAGACGCCTAACGCATAACCACGGAGGAAATTTTCATGGCATTCAGAATCAATAGAGAGCATCTGTGGAGACTCCTTGTCCTCGTCTGCAAGTACCTCGGAGTTGCGATTATCAATCGTGCTCCGGAATCGTATAGGATCTCGATCGACGATCGAGCGAAGGAACTCGGCGTGAAGGTGGCATCACTCAACGACATGGGTCAGTCATGGACTGATGCGTTGACGTTCGATGAGTACGGTGTGATCGAGTTCTACAAGAAAGACAGCGGAGAAGGAAAAGCCGAAAGAGGATACAACAGACATCCGTTCTGGATGGACATGCCGTCGAAACAAGTAATGTTCGACAGGATGCACGTCATCATCTCGACGTGCGAATTCATCAACGCTCAGTTCAAGAACACCTAGCACATCATCCACCTAGAATTTTCGAGATAACACGTAGTAGTTCTAATTGGTCCGAGTCTACGAACCTCGGACGTCAGTTCAACAGGAGATCAACATGACCGAGCACAGCGCATTGAACGACGAAGGCGTGTCCATGACGAAAGACGAGATCCTCAAGGCGATCGGCGACATCCTCCACGACGCAGGCATTGTCGTGATGTGGACGGGCAAGGCGTTGAGCGTCAACATGCCGAGCAAGACCGAGGCGTCCGGTGTCTACAACAACGAAGGCAACAGACCAAAGACATGGATGCATGTCGCGTCTACCTTCGTCGTCTTCAAGCACGGACACCCCGTGTATGCCGACACGTACGGGGAAGGGACGGCTTGCATCAAGCCGACGAAGTACGACATCGACAGCGACGTCAGCAACACGCTTCAGTACCTTACCAACGGAAGAACACTCAAGGACGAAACCCTGTTGTTCGATGCGATCATGAAGAGCAAGTCGCTCTATCACAAGTACCAGGACATTCGTTCCGTCTTCGCGGCTGTCTGTCGTGAGCTGGTCGAGATCGGAAGTGTGAGCATCTCCGAGTTCGACGACAACTACGGAGACGGAATGGGATCACAGTGGACGACCGAGACGTACATGAAGTGCGCTCGGAACTACAAGACGGTATCTGGCATCGTCGGATATCAGAACATGCGGAAGCTCGCCGACTTCGGTCGGATGCTCGACGATCTCTAGACTAGATAGGAGATAGGACATGCCGCGCAAAGACAATCGTCCAATCAGAATCTATCACTATCGTGGAAACGTCGAACGATTCGACATGACCAACAAGCGTTCGATGCGAAACCCATGGAAGGCTGGATACTCCGTCACTTCAGATGAAGGCTTCGTCTCATACCCGTGGCGCACTCGGCGAGAGTGTCTCGACGAAGCTCGACGAGATGGTGTCAAGGCTGTCTTCGTAAGGGAGTAATATCATGTCTCGTTACTCGAGAATCACCGAGTCAGATTTCAACGATTTCATGTTCAAGGCAGGGTTCGTGAAGTCGTCCGCTCCGAGATCCGCAAACTCGGAACTCATCTACACGACCACATGGCACGGTGGCAAGTATCTGCTTATCGTGTTCTCGAGCATCGTTCCGGGCGAAGGTTCCCGTGATGTAGGAACCGATGCTATCCGACTCGTCCTCAAGTCGAACAGCCTTCCGTTGTGGAAGGCTCGAGTCTTCCGTGTCGAAGGATGGAGGAAGAACCTCGGCGACAGGATCGACGACGCCAAGCGAGTGGGTATGTTCTACGCCGACAAGTGGCAATGTCCCATGTGTCGGTCGCCGCTAGTCAAGCGGAAGGGGAAGAACGGAATCTTTGTCGGATGTGTCAGCTACACGACGTCGGGATGTAGGTACACCGCAAATGTCTGACATTCCAGGAAACAACTCGAGAAAGATCTGAACATCCCGCACGGCACACTGAGTTGTACGCTTGGTGTGTTGAGACGAGAAGGCAAGGTCGAGCACATTCGCTACAGTTGTTGGAAGCCGACGTTGCGAACAAACGAACCAGATCCAGCCGACCTGGACTTCTAGTACGTAGCGCCTCGGCAAGTAGGAAATTTCGGACGACGGGACTATACATCCCTGCGTCTGCGAGTCATACGAGCGACCGGAGCGAAGCGACGGTTGACCAATTGAGTAACCAGTTACACAACAGTCGCGCAACAAGGAGCACGAACATGGAAACCAAGCCATCGCGAGTTGACATCGAGATCGTCGTCAAGAAGTCCATCCCGATCACCCGTGTCGCCGACCTCTTGTCGTGCGGATTCGAGGGAGGTGTCGGCTACTGGTGCAGGATCGAAAGCTACGAGGAACCACCGGAGAAGTACAGCGTACATGAGTTCGGTTGTCCTGAAGACGTTGATAGTCACTACCGCAGAGATCACGTCTATCCGTACATCGACTACCCACTCACGGGAGGTACTGTCATCTGTCGAGCCGACGGCGACGATGGTCTTTACCGCCTCGACATGGACGCAATCAAGCATGGGTTGCAGCGCATGTCCATCTACGAACCGATGCGACATTGGGATGCGTTCATGGACGAGAACGAAGACGCGGAAACCGGCGACGTGTTCATTCAGCTCTGCCTCTTCGGCGAAGTTCGATACGGGTGAACAACATGGACGAGATCAAACTACACGACGCATGTTCTTGTTTCAAGATCGTCGAAATGCAGAAGCAGCTCAACGTGATCGCCTCCACTCTGAAGCACCTAGCGTCGAAATTACGACGAGCATGGGTAGATGGAGAGAAGCCGATCGATGTCGACTACGGTGTAGCCGTCGTACTCGACAACATGACACGAGAGATCGACGCCTATCTCGAGTTCGGAGTGGTCAAGCGAAACATTCAAATCGTACTGGACTACACTGCACTCGAGGTACTACTGTCACGTTCGGGACTTCAAGTCGATCGGGTTCATCTTCAAGTCGACCCGTCCGTATTCGACAATCTTCCAAGGTTATTCGAGAGCGTCACCTTCGACAAGTAGCGCAACGGGTGAGTGAAATGAGCAAACCAAAATATGCATACCGAGTCATGCCTATCTGCGACGTACCGAAGCGAGCCAAGATTTCGTACTGGCATCACGCAACTAGCGACGAAGAACGTCTAGCCGATGCCTGCGGTCTTGCTGCTGCGTTGACGCTTGGATTAGTAGACACGAGAGAAATCGAGTTCTACGACGTTGCCGATTACAACTGGATAGATCCGTCCAGTGATCGTGATGTCGCCCTCGTGCGAATCAAGATTGCCTAGCGCAACGACGGGTAGGAAATTTGGGGTAGTCGCAAATGATTCTAATAATCGAACATCGAGCCCACTCGATGGAGTGGGATCAAAACACGGACAAGTAGAAAGAGCGATTAGGCGTCTAAGCATCGTGATAATGTTGGTCGAATCAACTACGGGCTTCGTTGAAAACAACGAAGATTTCAAGACGTGGATGCGTGAGAGGATCAACAGATGAACGAGAACAAAGATAGTTCCAACTCGACGTTGGTCGTCGTCGGCATCGTGGTTGCCGTGGTCGTACTACTCATCTCGCTCAACGCGAACAGTGTCTTCGCAGTCATCGTCGTGATTGGACTAGGCGTGATCGGACGCATCATCATCATGGCGACGGCGGCAAGCGAAGACATCAACGCTGAGATG
>ERZ1292629.1168-Hain-H43-01um-R1-1168-length-26772-cov-9_pt1 | contig 16593 bp, 16 predicted proteins | sample MGYA00564399_ERZ1292629 | MGnify/ENA primary metagenome ERZ1292629 (study PRJEB36523, sample SAMEA6512636) | groundwater metagenome | collected 2019-01-08 | study: AquaDiva: Metagenomics assemblies of 32 groundwater samples
ATGCCTATCACAAAATCCGCGAAAAAGGCCTTGCGCCAGAATATTACCCGGAAGAAAAGAAATGTCCAGAGAAAAGACAAAGTAAAACGGCTCATTAAAGAGGCGAAAAAACTCGTGGCTCAAAAAAAGTTTGACGAGGCGAAAAATATTTTGCCTCGCGTCTATAAGGCATTAGACAAAACCGCCAAAATTGGCGTTATCAAAAAAAATACGGCCAGCCGAAAGAAATCCCGATTGACCAAATTCATCAACAAGGGTCAAATTTCGGCCACCAGCAAGTCCAGCGCCAAATAAGGGTCAATTTTACCGGACTTGATGGCCACATCTGCCTGAAAAATTTTCCGGTAGATTTTTTTTATTTTCTCAAGAGTGAACTTTTGGGCTTGAGAGCAAGTTTTTCTGACCACAAACGGGTGCAGTTTTGTTTTGCTTAAAATCGCGGAATAGGGCTGGCCTTTTTCCATCAAGTCCTTAACGACAAGCAGATTGCGCGCCTGATAATTGAACATTGTTAAAAGATAAAGGGGGGCATCGCCTTTTTCCAAGTGGCGATGCAGTAATCTTAATGCCCGTCCTTTATCTCGTTCGGCCAAAGCGTCTATGGTTTTAAAAATATCAGTTTCAATCTTTGACTTTGTTAAAAGCTCAACGGCGCTCTGTGTTATTCTTTTCTCGCCCTGAGACAGGATATGAGCGGAAAGTTTTTGTATTTCCTGACTGGCCTGCCAAAGGTCGCTGCCGGTTGCCTGAATCAAAGCGCTAACGGCTTCGGGTTCAATTTCCAAACCATACTGTTTGGCTTGTTTCTGCAGCCATTTTTTAAGCGCCAGCCCTTCCAGTAAAGGAAAATCAAAACATTCGGCCTTACTTTTTAAGAACTTCAAAAGCGTGTCTTTGGCTAAGACGGCGCCTTTTTCGTAAATTAAAATAATATCCTCTGATTTTAAAAGCGCCTGACCAGCCGAGGCAACACTTTCTTTGCCCCCTTGACTCGCGAAAACATTAATCAAAACGAAAAACTTCTTTTCTTTGAACATAGAAAAAACAGCCAAGCCGTCCAAAATATCTTGAAATCGCGTTTCAAGCAAATCAAAATACCGCAAACTCAAACCCTTTGGGTTGTTTTTTTGATACTGTTCAACCAGCCCCTTGAACTTTGCTTGCGACTGATAAGTGTCCGTACCGTAAATAAAAATAATCATTTTACTTTATTAAGATAATAATTTGCGATAAAGCGCCGGCCAAGAGAACGGCCAGCAATAAAAATAAAACAAAGCCGGGAATCTTCAAACTGTACTCGGGCTGCCGGTCGCCCATTGTTTTGGCTTTTCTAAAAGCCAGCAAAATCAAACCGCCGTCAATCACGCCGATAAAAGCGCCTGCCACACCGATAACTCCGATAAAACTCCGCAAGCCGGCCAAGAAAAGAGCTATCGGCGCCACAGCGATAAAAATATCGGCCAGCCGTTTATTGATATTCAAGTCGTGAATAAGCGTATTTTTCAAATTAATAGCCCAAAAAAGATATGAAGTCGTGATGGCCAAAATGCCAAATAAAGCTCCTAAACGAACTATGCCCGAACCCAAGTAAGGCGATAGACCTTTTAAGGCGTCCGGAGAAACATTCTGGCCGGAAACCCCGACAACAACAGCGGTAAAACCGGCGTATAAGAGCAAGGGAATAAGCGAGCCCAAAGAAATCGCCCAGATAAAAATACGGCCGCTTTTGGCGTTGTGCTGGCCGCTAGACGAAAGTAGAATTTCCTCAATTTCCGGTATGGCTGCTATGCCGATAAAAGCGAACAAAATAACGCCATAGGGCAGGAATAACTGCTGGTAATCAATACCGGAAAAATGGGCGATATTTATCTTTGGCCCGCCCCAAGCGACAATCGCCACCATAACACCAATAAGTAAAACAGCCATAACCAGTTCCACCGCGGCCACTGCTTTTAATCCTCGCCACACGCCAATGGATAAAATCGCCCAAAAGACAATGGCAATAAGAACATTAAACGAAGCAAGCGATGGAAAAAGCAGGGACACAAAGTCCGCGGCCAAAATGATATACGCCAAAAGCGCGGCGCATATGCCAAAAATCGCGGAAAAAACAGCCAGCCAATAAGCGCTTTGGCCAAGATATTTTTTAGTATAGCCGGGCAGGCGCTGTTTGCCTTGCGTTCTTAACGCCACCTCTCCGCAAACTAAATGAAGGAGCCAGGCGACTCCTCCCAAAAACACAAGGCAAATAAAACCGGGCCAAAAGCCGGCTCGGGCAACAGCGTAGGGAATGCCAAACACTCCCGCCCCGACCATTGCCCCGATAAAAGAGGCGGTGGCAAAGAAAAACTTGCGGTTAAACATCGCAACCTAAATTTTATAAACCTTATAGCCCTCCCTAACCTTCTCCGTGATTTTCAAGCCGACAGAATCGCCTTTCTTGGCTTTCTTCTTTTTTTCGTGCTCCGCTTCCATTGACTCCACTTCCTGATTAAAATCTGTTCCTTCCCCGCCCACAACGCGAATAGTGTCGCCAACCTGCAAGGGGCCGAAAAGCTCAATCACCGCCACCTCGATATTGGAAAAATAGTGGCTGATAACGCCAACCGGTTTTTCTTTGGCAGAAGTTTCTTTTTTAGCCGCCATAATAAAAATTTATTATTATTTCTTCGACTTTGACGATTTTTTACGCTCTTTTAAGATTTTTAAAAGTCCTGCCACCAATTTTTTGGGCTCTCGCTCATAGACAATTTTTTCGCCCGGCCGGTGGGGCCCCCGCAAGATATCTTCTATTTTGTCCGCGGTGCCCCCAGAACCGATTAAAATGCCGATTGGCTTTCGGTCTTCAAAAGCGATAGTAAATTCGTTTAAGGTGCCTGTCCGGCCGCAAATAATAATCACCGCGTCCGCGGCCCGAGTCATTAAAAGATTTCGACCAGAGTAATCAAAGCCAGTATAAACAATCACATCATAATAATCGGTTGGCAAACGGTAACTATTTTTGTGCGCGGTTTCGGAGGCCGCCGGAGAAAAACCAATACTAATGCCTTTTTCCTCTTTGGCGCCTTTGGCCGCCAAATCAGGCGCGCCAGTAGTGGCCCCGCTGATTAAAATACAACCCTGCCGGGCAATCTCCCGGCCGACTTCCGTGGCCAACTCTTTAATATTGAGGGCGCAATGGCCAAGCTCCGAAGCGCCAGCCACCGCAATTTTATATTTTTTTTCCATGTTATAGTTAGATGCGCGCAATCTTGAGGCCAGCCCTACGGAGCGACATTAGAAAATTAAGGAGTTGGACGAGGGAAAATAGCGGTAGGTGCTTGTCGCCGGGCACCGCGTAATTTTCCCGAAGACCAACGACTGTAATTTTCAAGGTCGCGAAGTTCGCTGGCCGAAAGATTACGCGCGTCAGCCATCTATATAATATCATAACACCTTTTAATAAATCAAAAAATGGGCCCAAGGCCCACCTTTTGATGAGGAGAGGAAGTCCTGACAAACTTGGCCCGCCGACCCGAACGAACGTTGTCCGGAGAATTCTTTGGCCTCCTTCGTCAAGATGATACGTCCTTACACCCCTCCTCACTCTTTATTTTAATTCATCAACACTCAGTGTCAAGCCAGCAATTAACAGAGTTTTCCCACTATATTTCAACACTTTATCCACAGGTATTTCCACAACTTTGTGCTCCCAGAAGGATTCGAACCTTCATTTCAGCCTTCGCCCCAGTAGTAAAATTTTGTGTCCCTACCCTGATTCGAACAGGGATTTCAGCCTTCGGAGGGCTACGCTCTATCCAATTGAGCTATAGGGACACGACAAATGAAAAAGTAAAAACGAAAAAGTAAAAACCACAATCTAAAATCTAAAAAGTAAATGTTTCGTCTTTTTTAATTTTTCTTTGTCGTTTTTCATTTTTCGCTTTTCATTTTTAATTTAAGTTCGCTCCGAACAAAAGCGAGGAGCGAACAATGCGGCCCCAACCGGAGTCGAACCGGTGTACTTAGCTTGAGAAGCTAATGTCCTAGGCCACTAGACGATGGGGCCGAACTTAAAAACCATCTTCTTATTAACGCATTATTTGCCGACATTCAAGGCCCACTCGTAAATACCTTGCTCCCAAGCCGTGTACTGCGGGTCATTGGCCGGATTCGCGGGTGCCGGGCCTCGCGGATTATCTTTGTCCACATAAAACAAAATGCAATGGCCCGGAGTTACGCCGTCAAGCACCGGCTTGCCAGTGATAACAAACTGCGGTTTTTCAAAATTCTCTTTTGGTTTTAGGGCCAAGGCCTGACCCATAAAACTATTCCAAATACTGCCGGCCAGCATCACCGCCGGCCTTTGAGCCATTGAAGTGGCATCGTTATTGCCCGCCCAAGCTCCAGCGACCAGCGAAGGCGTATAGCCAATGGCCCAGGCGTCTTTATAGTCCTGCGTGGTGCCGGTTTTGGCCGCCACTTCATAGTCCGGAATGTAAAGCGGGGAATTGGCGCCAAAAATCGGCGCCCTGGCCGCGTTGTCCGAAAGAATGTTGTTGAGCAAGCGGCAATGTTCTGGCTCCAAGACCCTTTTTGGCGTTTTTTGAGTTTCTTCCAAAATCTGACCCTGGCTGTCTTCAATTCTTAATATGGCAGTTGGCGAAACCTGCAAACCCTCAGCGGCAAAAACGCCATAAGCAGACACCATATCCAAAAGCTTGACTTCGCCCCCGCCCAAAACCAAAGCCAGGCCGTAAAATGACGGCGGCTCGTTCAAAGTAGTAATGCCCAATTCTTTGGCTAATTTAATAGTGTCTTGAACACCCGCCAAATAAAGCACTTTGACCGACGGCACATTCAACGACTGGGCCAAGGCCTCGCGCATCGTCACCGGGCCGCGGAAAAGGCCGTCGTAGTTTTCGGGAATATAAGAAGATGAACCCCAAACGCCAAAGTTGGTTCTAACATCCCATAAAACAGTAGTGGGTGTGTATCCTTTTTGAAAGGCCCTCATATAGGCAAAGGGCTTAAAAGCGGAGCCGGGCTGGCGCGGCCGCAAAGCAATATTAATCTTCGGGTCAAACGAACAATTAACCCCTGGCGTACAATTTTTGGGCGTGGAGGTGCTGAACCAATCCTTTGAGCCCACCATCGCTAAAATGTCGCCTGTTTTGGGGTCGATGGCCACCAAACCAGCGTTGTGCGCGTTAAACTGCTCGTTGTCTTTTACCCCCTGCGCCACCGCCTTTTCCGCCATTTCCTGCAATTGCCAATCCAAAGAAGTATAAACCTTCAAGCCGTTTTCTTTGAGAAAATCGTCGCCGTATTTTTCCAGCAGAATATTTCTAACATACATCACGAAATGCGGCGCTTTAAGAGACTGCGTATCTTTGGCAAACTTTATTTCCTCTTTTTTGGCTTTTTCCGCTTCGTCTTTGGCAATCATTTTTAATGCGGCCATGCGGTCAAGCACATAGTCCTTTCTGGCAAAAAGATTGGTTAAATCGTCGCCATAGGGCGAATAGCGGGTAGGCGCTTGAATTAAAGAAGCCAAGAGAGCGGCTTCGGGCAATGATATATCCTGAACCGGTTTATTAAAAAATGTTTGGCTGGCCGCTTCCACGCCATAAGCGTTAGAGCCAAACGGCACTTGATTAAGATACCATTCCAATATCTGGTCTTTGGGATATCGCCGAGAAAGTTCCAAAGCCAAGATGGCCTCTCTGAACTTTCTTTTAAGGGTTTTTTCCCGGCTTAAAAGCGCGGAACGGATAAGCTGCTGGGGAATAGTGGAAGCGCCTTGCGCTCTATTACCCATCTTTAAGTCCGCCAGAACAGCCCGGACAATGCCTTTAATGTCCAAACCAAAATGCTGATAAAAATTGGCGTCTTCGGCCGCGATAACCGCCTGCTTTATTTGCTGAGGCATATTCGCCAGCGGCACGATAGTGCGCTTTTCCTCGCCATATAATTCATAAAGCAAGACCTTGCCCTCGCGGTCGTAAATCTTGGTTGACTGACTAAACTGAGTTTCGGCGAACTTCTCGGGCCTGGGCAGATCTTTGGCGTAAAAAAGAAACAAAAGAGAAATACCGGCTATGCCCAAAAAGAAAATAACCAATAGAATTTTGAGAGCGGAAAAAACGCCCCGCTCTTTTTTGCCGGGCTCCTTGAAGACCTTACGATAATACTTTCTTTGGGCCATTATATTAACTTTATCGTTTCCGTCCCTTTTTGACAAGCCGAAAAACAACAACCGCAAAGAGAAAGTTACAAAATGTAAGCGGCCGCTTACATTTTGTAACTTTCTTCATTATATTGCCCTAAACATAGTTCTGTGTTAGTTTTGATTTGACGCGAAACGGAGGGTATGAACCTTTAAATAACAATCTTAATATACTGAAAGGAGTGTTTTTTATGGAACGAAATTTGATGATGCCGGGCAATCCGCGATATCAGCCAAAAGGGCTGATTCCCTACTTCGGCTACGATAATCTTTATAATCCCGTCGTTCAAGTAGAGATTGCTACCCTTGAGACTTTAGGCGAAATCGGGATAGTTCTCGATACAGAGATGCTGGAGTTGACCAACGATGTTATTGAGCGCGCGCTAAACATCACCACGACTGAAGTGGATGAACTAGAAAGGAAAGTCACGCACCACGACATCCGAGCGTTGGTAAGGTTAATTCAGGAAGTTGTCGGAGAAAAATTGGCAAAGTGGATACATGTCCCGCTTACTAGCTACGACCCGTTAGAAACGGGTCGCGCGCTCCAATTTTTACGGGCATATCGGTTCGTCACAAAGCCAGCGGTTAAAGAGGTGGCAAGAATATGGATAGAATTAGTGCGTGAGTTTGCTGACCAAATCCAGATTGGCCGCACTCACGGCCAGCACGCCCTGCCCATTACTATTGGATTCTGGTTAGCCACCATACTTTATCGTATTGTGTACAACCTAAACGAGATGAATGTTTACAGCGAGAGTTTGAGAGGCAAGATAGCTGGGGCAGTCGGCGCGCATAATGCTCAAATTGGTTTAGGATTCTCCTCTCTGTGCGACAACAAAAGTTTTGAGGCAAGAGTTTTAGAAAAGTTAGGACTCCAGCCGGCGCCAATCAGCACGCAAATCCTGCCACCCGAGCCACTGGCTTATTTCCTATTTTCTTGCTGTTCGCTTTCCGCGGCGCTCGGTCAGTTCGGTCGGGACTGCCGTCATTTAATGAGGAGCGAAATTGCCGAGATAGCGGAAGAGTATGAAGAAGGACAGGTAGGCTCATCCACCATGGCTCAGAAGCGAAACCCTATTAACTTTGAGAACATTGAAGGAATGTGGCTACGGACCAAAAGCGAGTTCGGGAAAGTACTGGATTGCTTGATTAGCGAACACCAGCGAGACCTTGTCGGAAGCTCGTTGATGCGGGACTTTCCGATTATCGTAATTAACTTACAGCAACAACTGGACACGCTATTGCGGAAAAATAAAGCCGGCATCCCATTTTTGCAAAGAATAAAGGTGGACTCAGTAGCATGCGAGCGCAATTTCGCACTCAACAGCAATGTGGTTTTAGCCGAGCCCCTTTACATCGCCTTACTAATGGCTGGCTTTAAGGGAGACGCTCATGAGTTCATTAATAGCACTTTGGTGCCGTTGGCAACAAAGGAAAAAATACCTCTAATTGAGGCGCTGGAAGAACTGGCTAAAAAAGATGGATCTTTAAAGGAAGTAGTTGTAAATATTCCGACACAAACCCGAGTGCTTTTATATCGCCCGGACTGCTATACTGGAGATGCGCACGGAAAGTCGTTAGAAATAGCGGACTGGGCGGAAGAAAAAATCAAAACACTATAAGGAGGAAACGAAAAATGGAAGAAAGAAAAAAACGGACTGAAGGAAAAACAAAAATCATCTGGGAGTCGTCTTTTGCGGACGCGGTTATAATTGAAAGCAAAGACGACATCACTGCTGGCGATGGCGCGAAAAGAGACATTATAGAGAATAAAGGAGCCCTGTCCACAACCACAACCTATAATTGCTTTGGCCTATTAACCAAAAAGGGTGTGCCAAACCATTTTCTTCACATGCGTGACGAGAAGACATTCACAGCGGTAAAACTCCAAATGATTCCAGTTGAATTGGTGGCGCGGCGAATCGCTTTTGGCTCGTATCTAAAACGGCATCCAGGAGTTAAGGAGGGCTTCAGATTTCAAAGATTGCGGCGGGAAATGTTCTTAAAAGACGATAAGCGGCACGATCCTTTAATGATTTGGGATGAAGATGGCCTTGACCCGGGAAGCCATACCCCGTTTGGCGCATTTTTTCTCTATGATGCCAAAAAACCGTTAAAAGAAGGATTTATCGGCCTGTTGCCAAGGAGTGATTTTCTTTTGGTACCAGACAACTATACGGAAGTAAAAAAGTTATTGAAAATACTCAGCAAAACATTCTGCGTTCTGGAAGAGGCGTGGCGAGAACAAAACGTGACCTTGGTGGATCTAAAAATTGAATGTGGCTACGCGCCTGATGGTACGATAATGGTCGGCGATGTCATTGACAATGACTCCTGGCGCATCTGGCCAGGCGGAGATAAATCACAAATGAAAGACAAGCAAATATACAGGGACGCCCCGGACGTAGCTAAGGTTATGACGGACCTTAAAAATAACTACCAGTGGGTGGCCGAAGCCACCAGCCATTTCTAATCGGAGGCATAAAACGGCTTAAACGAACAAGGCAAAGGGCATTATAAAATATGCCCTTTATAATTTCCCAAAAAAATGGTAAAATAAAAAATAAAAATAAGTAAGGATATGCTGCCAAAAGTATTTTGGGACACCGAGAGTAAAAAAATAGACCTTAAAAAGAATAGCGGTTTTGTCATTGCCCGAGTTTTGGAGCGCGGCAATTTAAACGACATAAAATGGCTGCGGCAAAAATACTCTCCCAGCCAGATTAAAAAAACTGTTTGCGAGAGCCGCGCTATTTCAGAAAAAACAGCTAATTTTTGGTCTATTTTCTTCAATATCCCTAAAAATAAAATTGTATGTTTCAAGAAGTCATCGCAAAAAAAGCGAAAGATGTTTTGGCCTTATTAGGCAAGCAGGAATTTATAAAAGATTTTTATTTGGCCGGCGGCACTGGTTTGGCAATGCAGTTTGGACACCGGATTTCAGTTGACTTGGATTTTTTCAGCGCCAAACAATTCAACCCCAAAAAACTCCTCAATCAACTTTCCCGTTTAGGCGATTTTGTTTTAGAAAAAGAAGATTGGGGGACAGTCAACGGAAAACTAAACGGCGTGAAAATCAGTTTTATCTTTTATCAGCATAAACTTTTACAGCCGGCGCAAAAAGAAATCGGAGTAAAAATAGCCAGCCCAATTGATATTGCCTTAATGAAAATCACGGCCACTGGCTCAAGGGGCAGTAAAAAGGACTTCATTGACCTCTATTTTATCTGCCAAAAACTGATACCGCTAAAAGAACTCTTTGCTTTATTGCCAAAAAAGTTTAAAGAATTTAAGTACGAACCATATCACTTAATAATGGGCTTAACCTATTTTAAGGATGCGGAAAAAGAGCCAATGCCCAAGATGTTAATACTTGCTAAGTGGAGGGAGGTTAAAAATTATTTTCAAAAAGAGGTTAAAAAATTAGTGTAAAACCAATGGTAGATAAAACGCAAAAAATTGAAGAGGTGTTGACGCGGGGCGTGGAAAAAATTCTGCCCAATAAAGAGGGGCTGGCGAAATTAATGAGCCAAAAGAAAATTCGACTCTATTTGGGTGTTGACCCAACCTCTCCCAATCTTCATTTAGGGCATGTTATTCCTTTGCGAAAACTCCAGCAGTTCGCTGATTTAGGGCACGAGGCCATACTTTTATTCGGCACCTTTACCGCCCAAATTGGCGACCCGTCTGGCAGAGACGAACGCCGAAAACCCCTGACGGCCGAGCAGGTTGAAAAAAATATGGCCGATTACCAAAAACAGGCCTCAAAAGTACTGAACTTTTCTAAAGTAAAAATTAAGCGCAACGGCGACTGGCTTTCCAAACTTACTTTTAGCGATGTCTCGGAATTGGCTTCCCGCTTTACAGTGCCCAGAATTATGGAAAGAGATATGTTTCAGGAACGGCTCAAAAAGGGCGAGGATATCTGGCTCAACGAGTTTTTATACCCCTTAATGCAGGGCTACGATTCGGTGGCTATGGATGTTGATTTAGAAATCGGCGGCAATGATCAGACATTCAATATGCTGGCTGGCCGAAAACTGCAAAAAGACATCAACAAAAAAGAAAAGTTTGTCTTAACCACACCTATGCTTGTGGGTTTGGACGGCCGAAAAATGAGTAAAACATTTGGCAATACCGTGAATATCGCGGACGAGCCAAATGAAATGTACGGCAAAATAATGTCGCTCAAAGACGAATTGATTATCCCATATTTCCAGATTTGCACTGATATTGAGTCAAGAGAAATAGCGATTATGGAGAAGGAACTAAAAGCCAATAAAATTAATCCCAGAGACACCAAAGCGCGGCTGGCCGGTGAAATCGTTAAAATGTATCACGGAGAGAAGGCCGCTAAAGCGGCTTCAATTGAGTTTGACCGCGTTTTCAAAGATAAAAAATTGCCGCAAGATATTGATAAAATATCTATCAAAGAAAAGGAAATGCCCATTATTGACTTACTGGTTAAAACAAAGCTGGCCGTGTCAAAATCATCAGCCAAGCGGCTGATTATTCAGGGAGCAGTGAAAATAGACGACAAACCGCAAAGCGACTGGCAAGCGGTTATCGCGATTAAAAAGGGAATGGCGATAAAAGCGGGCAAAAGAAAGTTCTGCCAAATCGCTTAATTCTATATTAAAACAAAGCCCCCCGATGGTCATCGGGGGGCTTTTAGCATCTCCTTCAAGCTTACCACTCCTCCTCTTCTTCTTTGTCTTCGGTCTCGTCTTCGGTCTCGTCGTCTTTCGGCTCTTCCTCTTCGCCGTCCATAAAAGGGGCGATGTCTTTTTCTTCGTAAAGCATAGTCAATAAAATGATTATTAAACGACCTTTACCCCAACGAAAGCGAAGGGGCGCTTATTTTCTTTTAACGCGTTTTCATTATATAGAGGCAAGGCGGCTTGTCAAGCCCCCGCACCAAATCCCAGCGACGAATAATCTTTAAGCGTGGCTTATCTGCGAATCCGCCTAACGGCTCTATTTCAGCTAAGGCAAAATCAATCAATGGGATTGGTGCGGGGCAAGCCCAGAGCGCAACAAATAGCCGCGCCCAGGGCGTCGGCCGCGTCATCGGGCTTGGGCAGTTCGTCCAAACAAAGCGTGATTTTTATCATTTTTTGCATCTGCTTTTTCTCGGCTCGGCCGTAGCCGGTGATAGCCATTTTGACCTGCAAAGGCGTAAATTCGTGAACGCGCAAACGATTTTTGGCCGCGGTAAATAAAATCACCCCCTTGGCTTGCGCCACCGGGATAACAGTTTTTAAGTTCTTAAAAAAATAAATGTCCTCAACCGCCAAAACATGCGGCTGATATTTTTTAATCAGCTTGCTCAACTCGCTGTTAATTTCTTTGAGGCGCTGGGCCGCGGCCGTTGAGGCCAGTGTCTTGATTACTCCGTAGCCAAGACATTCCATTTTCCTGTTTTTACTGCTAATAACGCCCCAGCCGGTCGTGGCCGTGCCTGGATCAATACCTAGAATTGTCACAAATTTTGAATTTTAGTCCGCTAAGTTTGAATATACTTCTTGGACCGCGTCGTTCTCGTCTAAAAGCTCGAAAAGCTTTTCCGCCGCTTCTTTTTCTTTAGGACTCACGGCCACATATTCTTTGGCCACCAATTCCCATGAAGAAGATTCTATTTTAAGCCCCTGCCCTTCTATTTTCTTTTTGACCGCTTCCAAAGAATCAACGGCAGTATAAACGATAAGTCCGTCGTCTCGCCAAGAAATATCATCCGCGCCTGCCTCAATAACAGCCATTTCCATATCGTCTTTTTTGGCAAGGTCAGAGGGTAAAGGCAAAGCAATAATGCCCTTTCTTTCAAAAACCCAGCGCACCGCTCCCTCGGCCACCATTTTGCCGCCGCCTCTTTCTAAAATCTGCTTAATTTCGCTTAAGGTTCTGTTTTTGTTATCGGTTACGCCCTCGATAATAACCGCGATATTACCCGGGCCGTAGGCCTCAAAAACAACTTCCTCGTATTTTGCTCCTTCTATATCGCCCGAGCCCTTTTTGATGGCCCGCTCAATATTGTCCGCGGGCATATTAATAGAACGGCCTTTTTCAACGGCCATTCTTAATTTAGAATTGGCATTTGGGTCGCCTCCGCCTTCCTTAACCGCCACGGTAATCATCCGCGCTATCTTGGAAAACATCGTGCTCCTCTTAGCGTCGGCCACGCCTTTTTTATGCTTAATGGTCGAAAAATGAGAATGCCCTGACATATAAATTATTTTTAACCTAAATAAGAAAGTAAAGCAAGGGCAGGGGTCTTGATTTTACCACTGCCTTTTGCTATGCTTGAACCGTGCAACCACAAAGAAATCGTTTTTTCAATCAAACGCCAGTCAATCGGGCTATCAGAGCCGCGCAGGTGCGCGTTGTTGACGAACAAGGCCAGCAATTGGGCGTAATGAGCTTGGAAGAAGCGCTAACCAAAGCCAGCGGCCAAAATCTTGACCTTGTCCAAGTCACACACAAAGTTGATCCGCCGGTTTGCAGAATTACGGATTACGGCAAGTTTTTGTACTGGGAAAAGAAAAAAAAGAAACTGTCCAAGCCGCAGGGCGGAGGGGAAATAAAAAGCGTGCGCTTGAAATTAGGCATCTCGGGCCACGATATGGAAACCCGGGCCAGCCAGGCGGAAAAATTCCTTAAAAAAGGCCACATGGTGCGCGTGGATATGCATTTAAGAGGCAGAGAAAAAGCAATGGAGGCCTTTGCCAAAGACAAAATGTTCAAGTTTTTGGAAGATGTGGCCAAGTTTCTGCCGTATAAAATAGAAAGAGAAGTTCGGAAAGAGCCAAAAGGCCTTTCAATGCTTATATCAAAAGGCGTAACCAAAACAGAAAGCGTAAAAACAGAAGCCCAAAACAATCATGAAGACCAAGCCCAAGACCAAAAAATCAATAACCAAGCGGTTTAAGATTACCAAAAACGGCAAGATAATGCGCAAGCCCTGCGGCCAAAACCATTACCGCGCCAAAAAAACCGGCGAGGAAAAAAGGAAAAGCCGCAAATGGGAGCTTGTTTCCAAACCGCTGGCCAAAAAGCTAAAAAAACTTTTAAACTATTAGTTTTATGTCCCGAGTAAAACGAGGTGTTATGGCGCACAAGCGCCGCAAAGGGGTTTTACAGAATACCAAGGGATTTAGGTGGGGCAGAAAAAGCAAATTTCGTCTGGCCAAAGACGCGCTTTTGCATGCCTGGCCAAGGGCGTACAAAGACCGTAAAATCAAAAAAAGAGTGTTCAGGGGATTATGGCAGACACAGATTGGCGCGGCCACGCGGCCGCTGGGCCTTTCTTACAGCAAATTTATAGCTGGCTTAAAGAAAAATAAAATTGAATTAGATAGAAAGGTTTTGTCGCAAATAGCCAAGGCAAACCCGGAAATCTTCGCCAAAATCGTGGAAAAAATAAAACTTTAACCGTAATTAAAAACCCCGCCGAATGGCGGGGTTTTTAATTTAAGTTCCTACTTGGACAGCATTGCGTTGATTTTATTTCTGGTGGCTTGGCCCACCTTGCCAGTGCCAGCAGTTAAGCCAAGAGGAGAGAGAATTTCCGAAGCGTATTTTTCCTGAAATCTAATTACCGCGGCCTTGGTCTTTGGGCCAAACCAGCCGCTAACTATGCCCTCGGGATAAATTTCTTCGCCCTGCGCTTTCAAAAAAACCTGAAGATATTTGACGCTGTCGGATGTTTGGCCAGATACCAAAACCCCGGAGAGCTGATAACCAGCCGGCACCGCGCCAGGAGACAGCTCAACTGCCTGAGATTCCTGAATCATTGCTTTTAAGGTTTCTAGCACAGCTAGTATTTGAGCAATCTTGGCCGATATTTCCACGGATGTCATCTGGCTGATAGGCTTTTCAAAAGTTACTAACGGCAAGGCGCCAGGCGCAGACGACTCTTGAGCGGCTGGAGTTGTTGTTTGGGGCTGGGGTTGAGTTGTGACGGCTGGCGGCGTTACGGGCGTTACGGTTGCTCCTCCGCCGCCACCACCACTTGTTTCTATTGCATAAACAATACTGTCTGAAACAGCTGGCGATGTATCTCCTACAGAATTAGCAAATATAACATAGACCGTTTTGGTCCCTTGTCCGTCAGTCAAGGTCCAGCTTTTGGCTGTCTGGTATGTTTCAAGCGGACAACCAGTGAACTGGACATTGTTACAAACTGCCATTTGAGCGGTATTGCCTGCCCTTAACGAAAGTTGAACTTGACGCGCTGTGGTGTTTGCCGCTCCCTGATTGATAACTATAGAATCAGAATAAGTCACCGGAGCGGGCGGAGGAGTAGAGCCGGAAATCTTCCCCTTAGTAATAGAGAATGTCCTTGTCTGCGAGCCCACGGTTCGGGAAAAACTAAGCCGTTGCGTGCTGTCGGACAAGTAGTTCTCCGCGAAAACGCCGTCCAAGCTCAGGTAGTACCAGGTGTTTGCCGATGCAACGGCAAGGTGGTGCTCAACAACGACCGATGAAGCGCTCTCTGTCCATTGAGCTACATAGCCGCCTGAAAAATATCCGCTGTTGAAAGTCAGATTGGCAGTGCCACTCTGCGGACTCAACTGCAAAACAGTAACGGTGCCCGAGGACAAAATAAAGGTGCCCAAGGCGGGGATGCCCGTAATCGTCAAAGCGCCTCCGCTTACATCTATTGAGTCGCAAGCTGAGCCGCTCCCCGCATAAAGGACCCTGTCAAGACCAGTTAAGTCAAGAGTCGTGTCTTGAGTAAATTGAACAGTGGCGGCCTCAGCGGGCGCGAACGAAAAAACGCTAAAAATAACAACTATTGCGATGGCTGTTTGGCGATATATTTTCATAGCCATTAAAAAATTATATTATTCGCAAGAATTGGCGCTGCAAGCTATGTTGCCGCCAGTCACTCGGCAATAAACCCAAGCGCCATCGGCGTTATCGCGTATCTTAAGACATCCCCCTTTGCCGCTACCCGCGTCGCCCACAGTAATAGTGGTCGTGGCGCTGTCGCTGGATACATGCAGAATAGTGGCTGGCGTAGTTGTTCCAATGCCAACATTGCCGCCATAGGGATTAAGCAGAAGGTTGCCAGTGGCCGAACCAATAGTCAGGTTGCCTGATGGCTGGGCTATGGGCCCGACAAATGTTGAAGTGGCTGTGCCGTAAAGAGTTATGTTGCTTGAGCCAAGGATAGCGCCCTGAACAGAAAGCAATGACGAAGGCGTGGTGGTGCCGATGCCCACATTGCCCGAGGCATCTATAACAAAGGGAGAAGTATCCTCTGCCGCGTCGCTGACATAAAATGAATTAAGCGCGCCAATATTCTCAATGGCAAACAACGAAATCGCTGTTGTGGTGCTAATGCCCACATTGCCCGCTACATTTATAGTTAAGAGATTACTACTCGTTGAAGTGGCAATAACTAATGTATCGTTGGCTGAGTCGTCGACATAGATTTTGAAGTTCTCAGACGGAGCGTCGCCTGTCCTGAAAGACAAGACCGGGTCTTGAGCAGCGGTTGAAGAGGACGAGGTGATGGTTAAAGTTGAAGTGGCTTGGCTGTAAATCTCCAGCAAAGTGGCTGGCGTGGAAGTTCCAATGGCTACCCGGCCGCTGTTTTTATCCAAGACTAATTTGTTAACGCCAACAATCAAACCAGTAGAAGAAATAGTAGTGGTGGCATTGCCAACAGGCGCGATGGTTAACTGCCCATCGGAACCAACAGACAAATCAGTGTAATTTGCCATATTGTAAGACAAGCGAACTTTATTGCTTGCGCCATAAACATCCAATAGCGCTTGAGGGCTTGTTGTGCTGACGCCAACATTGCCGCCCTGAGTGATAGTCAGGAAATTGCCAGAAGTGCTGGTGGCAATAACTAATTTATCCGAGTCCGAGTCGTCAACATAGATTTTGAAGTTTTCGGAGGGGTTGGCGCCAGTGCGAAAAGAAAGCACCGGATCTTGGGGGGTTGAAGAGGCCGTGGTAATGGTTAAGGTTGAAGTGGCAAAACTCTGCACTTCCAATAAAGTGGCAGGCGTGGTGGTGCCGATGCCCGTGCTGCCTGTGGCGTATAAACTGACAGTGGTAACATTGCCTCCAATGGTCGTGCCATAAGCAGTGTAGGCCAAGCCAGTAATGCCTCCAAGCCCGAACAAGGAGATTAAAACTATCTTACGAAAAGATATTTTTCCCATAATATTATGAAAATTATTATTTTTTATTTTTACGACGACCATAAAGACTGTAATCATTATAGCACTTTTAATGAATTATGATGTCAATAGGGGTTATCAACAAGCCGAACATTGTTGAACCCAGCTCAGCTCTGGCTGATAATTCCTATTTAGTTGAACCTTTCTCAAAGAGGCGCTAATAATTTTCTTGTTCTTTATTTCAAC
>ERZ1292629.2263-Hain-H43-01um-R1-2263-length-16581-cov-6_pt1 | contig 16581 bp, 13 predicted proteins | sample MGYA00564399_ERZ1292629 | MGnify/ENA primary metagenome ERZ1292629 (study PRJEB36523, sample SAMEA6512636) | groundwater metagenome | collected 2019-01-08 | study: AquaDiva: Metagenomics assemblies of 32 groundwater samples
CCGGAACCAGGAATGCCGATACTCATGAGTGCGATTTTCATGGCGCTAGTGTACTCCACGTACATTATCTTTGACAGGTAGGAGAGGTCTGATACGGTGAGGGCGGAAGTCGGGGTACCTTCCACTTAGCGAGATATTCAATGCTCTGGAATGAAAGCCGGAGCACGCTCCGGCGCATGGCATCGTTTGTGTCTGAGCCTCTCCAGGCTCTCGGACTCTTGATGGTGCATGACCGTCGACCGGTCGATAAGAAACCGAAGAAGATTTTTCTTATTCGGCATCCACACACCAACGAGGAGGATGACGGAATCTATAGAGGAGATCACGCGGAAATAACCGAAAAGGGATGGGATCAAGCGCGCGTCGTTGCTGACCGTATGGCCCAAATTGGGATTACTCATATCGTCACCAGCACGCTCCCGCGTTCACGTAAACTTGCTGAAGTGATCGCGAGTAGATGCGCGATAGCTGCGGCACCACGGTCCGTCCCCAAAGTCATTCCAAGTGATTTATTTGTTGAATGCCGTAAGCCTTCGATCACACTCGATAAAAAGAGAGATGATCCGGGTTCGGTCGAAGTAATGCATGACCTCAGAAGGTACTTTGATTTTCACTATCGTCATTCTGACGAAGAAAATCGATGGCGCCTGGAACGTCGTGCCTGGCAGGCACTCCGGATGCTTGCCGAACTTGACGCCGAGTGCGTCGCCGTTGTTACTCATGGAAAATTTCTCCGAGTCCTCATTCACTTCTTGTATGAGGGAGGGACGCTACATGGGTTCTACGGAAAAGCTGACCGCCTCCTTAAGCACGACCATACGGGTATCACGATACTGAGTCTTGAACCCAGCTTCCGTACCCGAGTGGTGCAATGGAATATTGTAAGCATGAACGATATCGCCCACACGGAGGAGTTCGTATCTCCGGAGGTCTATCGCGTTCTTGCGATGCGTACCTAAAAGCCCTGCCGGGAAACCGGCAGGGCTTTATGCTTAATTTAGGGAGGAATTTGACCGAGTTTTGTGCTATACTAAAGGGACAAAATATGGCTAAAACAGGCGACGAAAAGGTCAAAAAGGCTGCCGCGAAGAGCGGCAGTTACGATGCTTCAAGCATCACGGTTCTCGAGGGGCTTGAGCCGGTCCGCAAGCGCCCGGGCATGTACATCGGTACGACGGGTCCCGACGGTCTTCATCACCTCATTTGGGAGATTTTTGATAACTCACGCGATGAGGCCATGGGCGGGTTCGCAAACGATATTGAGGTCGCATTCCTTCCAGGCGGCTACGTACGCGTAACAGACAACGGACGCGGCATTCCGGTTGGTATTCACCCGAAGACCAAGGTCTCTGCGCTCGAGACTATCATGACTACGCTTCATGCCGGCGGTAAGTTCGGTGGGGACGATTCGGGCTACAAGGTTTCGGGCGGTCTTCACGGTGTGGGTGCATCCGTCGTGAACGCACTTTCTGAACACACGAAGGTGTTGGTACACAAGGACGGTGCCGTTCACATGCAGGAGTACAAAATCGGCAAGGCGCTCGCCAAAGTAAAGGTGGTCGGCAAGACCAAAAACACGGGCTCCATCGTGTTCTTCAAGCCTGATGTCACCATCTTCAAAGACGGCATCAACTGGAACTGGGAGAAGGTTGTCGCGCACCTACGCCAGCAGGCGTATCTGGTGAAAGGAACGCGTATCGCCATCATCGATGCGCGTGAGGCCGGCATGGTGGATTCCGAAGAAGTGTTTTACGCACGTGAGCTCGGTCTCGATGTGCCATCCATGTCCTTCTACTTCGAGGGAGGTTTGCGCTCACTCATCGGCTTCTACAATAAGCATCAGACTCAGGTGCACAAAAACATTTTCTACGTTGATTCTGCTGACGGCGATGTGTCAGTCGAGGTGGCGCTTCAGTACGTCGATGACCTCACGCCGCGCCTGATGGCATTTGCGAATAACATCTACAACCCTGAACAAGGAACGCACGTGACTGGTTTCAAGACGGCGCTCACACGAACGCTCAACACCTATGGCCGTGCTGCAGGCATTCTCAAAGAGAGCGAAGAAAACTTTACGGGAGACGACGCGCTCGAGGGTATTACGGCCGTCATTTCAATCAAGATGCCCGAGATTCAATTCGAGGGTCAGACCAAGGGTAAACTCGGTTCGACCGAGGCGCAGGGAGCGGTCGCAAGTGTGTTCGGTAGCGCATTCGCAACCTTCCTTGAGGAGAATCCTGATGACGGAAAATTGATCATCAACAAGGTGCTTCTCGCGCTTAAGGCTCGCAAGGCGGCAAAAGCCGCAAAGGATTCGGTTCTTCGTAAGGGTGCGCTTGAGGGCATGACGCTCCCCGGCAAGCTCGCGGACTGCCAGACCAAGGACGCGTCTGAATCAGAACTCTTTGTGGTGGAGGGAGACTCTGCAGGTGGCTCATCGAAGATGGGTCGCGATCGACGCACCCAGGCTATTCTTCCGCTGCGCGGTAAGATCCTCAACATTGAGCGCGCGCGTCTCGATAAGATGCTTGCATCCGAACAGATTCGTAACCTCGTGGTCGCGCTCGGTACTGCTATTGGTGACATCTTCGATGTCTCGAAACTCCGCTACCACAAGATCATCATCGCAACAGACGCCGATGTGGACGGTGCCCACATTCGTACGCTTCTTTTGACGCTTTTCTACCGTCACTTCCGTCCGGTCATTGATGGGGGATTCATCTACATTGCGCAGCCACCTCTCTACAAGATCAAGCGTGGAAAGGAGATTCACTACGCCTACTCGGACGAAGAAAAGTTCCGTATCTTGGGTGACGACGCGGCGATTGCCTCAGAAGCCGCAAGCGAAGGTGAGGAAGAGGGAGAAGAGAATGAGGACGCTCCTGAGACCGAGGTGGTCGCAAAGAAGGGAAACAAGGTCAGTATCCAGCGCTACAAAGGTCTCGGCGAAATGAATGCGTCTGAGCTTTGGGAGACCACTATGGATCCTGCGCGCCGCGTCTTGAAGCGCGTCACGGTGGAAGACGCCTCAGAAGCCGATCGCATATTCGATGTGCTCATGGGCACCGACGTTGCCTCCCGTAAGTCGTTCATCCAGTCGAACGCACGTCTCGCAAACCTCGACGTTTAAGAGTTCCGCAAGCAAGTCAAAATAAAGAAAATCCTCGACACAAAGTCGAGGATTTTCTTTACGCAGGAACGAGGACTTTCCGAGAAAGGGCTCTGCGCAGCCTGTCGAGGCGAGCAGGACGACTACAATCTCTTACGAACAGAGTGAGTTAGAGATTGGAAGTGCCCTTGTGGCGGGAAATTTTGGAGCTGCCAAAATATTCCGTACCTCTCGCAGGGAAGTTCGAGTGTATCTCTTAGCGACGGATGTCGACGTCAGTCGAATCATCGTTGTTGCGCTCGTTTGACTCGCGTACGTCCTTGCCGGAATCAACCGTAACGGTGATGTCGACGTTGCCCGACGAACGATTTGCGTCAAAGGTGCCGTAGGATACGACTGAGGTGCCTGGGCGCATGGAAGGCGCGCGTACCGAATCAGTATCGGTGCCTCCTGAGGTCTTTACCTTGATAGCGATCTCAAAGCGACTGCTCTCGTCGGTACCGCGGTTAGACACGCGGAACTTTACGATACCGTCCTTGTTGCTGAGGATGCGATCGGTCTCCACAAATGAGTTGAAATCGTTTGAAGAACGCAGGTAGCCCACCGCAACGATGTCGATCGTCAGGTCAGGGTCACCGTAGTAATTGGTAGATGCAGGAACCTGAACTGCCGTATAGGTAGGCTGTGGAGCGTAATACGTAGGCTGCGGTGCGTAGTAGGTAGGTGCTGCTGGAGTTGCAGGAACCGTTGCAGGGTTCTGCGTAGTCGTCTCGGTAGACGTACCGATAGGGAGCATGACCGCACCACCCGCGTTATTTGGGTAGTTGCTGTCATTCACGACCTCTACGTTTGATCCCTCTCCAGGAGTGAAGATATGGGAAAGCGATACGGCCGCCTCGCCGAGGTTCGAGAGTGCTACCGGCATGAAGCGGGCTGCATAGATAGCGAGACCCATCCCAAGAAGGATAAGTGCGATAAAGCCGACTGCCGCGAGGGCATTCATGGCCGGGCCGCGGGTCTTTGTTTCGGTGTGGGTTTCTGTATGCGTTGTTTCCATAGGTGTGTCTTATATACCATAGCAGGAATATTTGTCAATATTCTCCATGGGGCGGGGTTCAGAGGCCATTCATTCCCTTGTAAGTATGGTGAATGCTGATTCTATGACGAACTGGCAAGCCCTGCCAAGAACTTGACAATGTAATATCAATGGTGTACTAATGTATAGGAATATATGGCGGAAATGAAGGGAAATAAAGGACTTGCGCGGGCTATTGCCCAGGCGTATACCAGGAAGTGGAGCTTCCTGGCGGCCTTCATAATTGTCTTCCTTTTTTCGCTCTCGCTCCTTGCAAGCATGGACTTGGTGCCTGAGGTCACCACTTCGAAAAATCAGAACGATACGAAGGTGGCTACTACGACCGCACTCGATGCACTTCCTAAGGAATACCCGGTTCGCATCGAAATCCCAGCCATTGACCTGAAGGTTTCAGTTGCAAATCCGACCTCCACAAATGTGGCTACGCTTGATGCGGCCCTTTTGAAGGGTGCGGTCCGTTATCCAACTTCAGCCAAGCTTGGTGAGAAGGGAAATACCATTCTCTTCGGTCACTCGAGCTACCTGCCGGTCGTAAACAACCAGGCGTACAAGGCATTCAATGCCATCCAGAATCTCAAGAAGGGTGACCGCATCACCGTCTATGGCAACGGTCAGGCGTATGTATATGCGGTAGACAACGTCTACCAGGCAGACGCTACCGCAGACGCAATTCCGCTTACCGCGACCGGACACACGCTCACTCTGGTGACGTGTGACTCATTCGCTACCAAGAGCGATCGCTTCGTCGCGGTCGCAACGCTTGTCGAGAGTTATTCTGTCGCGAACTAGTTCGCAACAGAATAACTCTCTGCAAACAGCAGAGGGCAGAACGTTGTACTTTCCATTTTAGAGTCCGCCCCTAACCGGGGCGGCAGAGGGAGATAAGCATGCTTACGAAGCAACTCATGGTTGCGGCGTGCGCGCTGTCCCTTGCCGTCGGGTCTCCGGTGGCAATGGGCGGCGTCGCGTACGCAGCACCGGTTCACGAATTCCATTCTTTCTGTCCTGACGGGCCCGGCCAAGCCGAGCTCGCGAGGCGCATGGAGGATTCGGTCAAGAATCAACCCGACGGCACGCGTCGACTCGACAAGTGCTACGCCACGGCAATTCAATTTCTGCATTCGCTGCGCGCAGCGGATCCAGAATCGGTGAAGAAGGGAACGTTGGACACGGTCCAGCAACTCCCGGCCTACATCCGCTGGCTTAAGCCGAAAGCGTATGCGCAGAGCGCCGAGTACATTTCCGCGTGTGTTAAGGGTAAAGCCCCTGGCATCGAGGATGTGAAGCTCGAGTGCGAACCGCGTACGTTGACGCGCACTGAGACCATGCTGGTGAATCCGGAAACGGGGAAGCCGGTCTTGATGGGCAATTGCTCGAATCCGATCATCAAGGAAGCTGAGCAAGTGGTCGTCTCGCCGTGTTACAGCATTCTGTTCGTGCCTTTGGCGCGTCCGGATGCGGTCGCTACGGCGGTACGCATCGGCGAGTTGTCGAAGACTCCTCCGCCCCGCAGCGAATGCGACGGCTGGAAGCAGCCGGGCGATACTGAAATGCGTTCAGATCGTCCGCAGGAATGTCCCGACAAGCTGTGCAACTACGCCGAGGTAGCCGACACGTTCAACGTGATTCTGCGGCGGGAAATGTCGTTCGTTCCGCGCAAGCAGGGCGAATACACCTATCTCGTGTCGGAGTTCATGGCGAAGAACGGCATGGTCGTGATCTGTCTTGATGTACGTCTTGCCGATGGACGCGTTGTGCGTACCTACGGCCAGGGCGTCATCAAGGAAAACTATGACGGAACGAGGACCGCACACGTCACCGATTGGAAGATCAGTGATCGTCTGGTGCCCGCCTCCGCGCAGAACTAGCTTCTTGAGAGCGTGCGACAGGACAGACTATCGTTCTGTCGCACCTCTTCTCCCTCTTTTTTGTACGCCGCTATGCGGCAGGGTAATTATTTATTGAATTTATTGGGGTATCAAAAGAAAGAAATATGAGTATTAGCAAACAGATGTCGTACGCAAAGCAGCGCCCGGTCCTTACCGGTCTCTTCGCCGTATTCGCCGTTATTTCGGTGGGTGCTTCGATCGCGCTTGCAACCGGTATGACGAACCCTCTCTCCGCAGAGGCTCTCGTCACACCACCGTGTTGTGTCACCACACCACCACCTGTCGTTACACCACCACCTGTCGTAACCCCTCCTGTGGTGGTTCCGCCACCTGTCGTCACGCCTCCGTGTTGTGAGACAACGCCTCCTCCGGTTGTAACGACCCCACCTCCCGTGGTTACCCCGCCACCGGTAGTAACACCACCCTGCTGCGAAACTACTCAGCCACCGGTTGTAACGACCCCTCCGCCTCCCGTCGTCACACCACCGTGTTGTGTCACCACACCACCACCGCCAGTCGTTACCCCACCGCCTCCGGTGGTCACGCCTCCGCCACCTCCTGTGGTGGTAGTTCCGCCGGTCGTAACGACCCCTCCGCCACAGCCACCGGTTAATCCACCATCTCCGGTGCCGCAGTGTGAAATTCATGCAAACCCATCGTCGATCACGCTCGGTGGCGCAAGCACTCTTACCTGGAGCACGACTAATGCCGTCTCAGCTTCTATAAATCAGGGCATCGGTAGCGTGTCGGTGAACGGCGGAAGCCGCTCGGTCTCGCCTACCGTCACCACCAATTACAAGATGATCGTCACGGGCGCCGGTGGTGTCGCATACTGCGACACAACGGTCACCGTTACGACGGTCGTCATACCGCAGACCTACTCACCGGTCTGTACGCTTACTGCAGTACCAACATCGATCACCAAGGGTTCAGCCGCAACGCTTACCTGGACGACCGATAACGCTACGAACGTATCGATCAATCAGGGCATCGGCGGCGTCTCACTTGATGGCTCACGTACGGTCGCTCCTACCGACACTACTACTTACACTCTTACTGCAACGGGTAACGGCAAGACCGTAACGTGTAATGCAACTATCACGGTAGTTACGACCCCACCACCGCACGAGAATCCTCCTGTCTGTGCACTCTCCGTGTCACCTTCGACGATTACTCGTGGTGGAAGCGCAACACTTACCTGGGATACCACTAACGCTACGAACGTATCTATCAATCAGGGCATTGGCGGCGTCTCACTTGATGGCACGCGCTCAGTGTCGCCAACACAGGACACGACCTACACTCTTACCGCAACAGGTAACGGCAAGACGGTTACCTGTGACGCAACCGTACACATAACCGAAATCCATCACACGGTTCCGGTCTGTGAGCTGTCGATCAACCCTTCTTCTATTAAGGAAGGTGACTCGGCGACCCTTGCCTGGGGTGGTACCAACATCTCATCGGTTTCGATCGATCAGAGTGTCGGTTCTGTAGGTTCATCAGGTTCGCGCACGATTTCGCCTTCAAAGGGAACCTATACGTACACCGGTACGTTCAAGGCTACGAACGGCGACACGCTTACCTGTTCTGACACCCTTACGGTCACCAAGGACACGGATGGAGGTGGTGGGGGAGGCGGCAGTCATCGCCGCAGTCCGCGCGTCTCGCTTGAGTCGCTCCCAACGCCTGACGATGCACCACTTGCGTTCGTCTACCTGAACGACATGCCATACACCGGTCTTGATCTCGGTCCGGTTGGCACCGCGCTCTACTGGACGATGCTCGTCCTCTGGTCAGGTGCAGCAGCGTACCTCGTGCTCTTCAATGTGATGCCATTCGCACTTCGCCGTGTACAGAATTTCGGCCAGGATGTGAAGCACTCACTGAATAGCGAGCACCTCATTGCTGACGACGTGCACGCACACGCAGGTGCACACATTGCTGCATCAACGGCATACGCACCTACGGGTCCGGCAGAAGTAGCAAAGAGTTACTCGTCCTACGAAGGATTCCGCTCCTTTGCTCAGGGCTCGCACCTCACGATTGATGATATTGTCACCGGTCTTGCACGCGAGTCAGCTCCCGCACACGCTCCGGTAGAGCCTATGGTAGTTGCTCCAGAAGCAGCCCTTCCGTCTCACTCGGAGTCGATTGCGGTAGCTGCTGCTCCTGCACCTCGCGCTCCTATGGCTTCGTTTGAAGTTGCTGAAAACGTACCAGCATTTATCTCAGCACTTCTTAGTGGCAACAAGGAGGCAGCGTTCGAGTCCATTCGTCAGGTAACGCGTGCAGGCGAGGCTTCGGAAGAATTCCTCACGCATGCCATCGTTGCGCTCGATGATGCGTATCGCGCAAAGATCGACGGCTCCGCTGTGCATCCTGCCATTGCAGCACTCACCAACAACTGTGCTCCTGCCTTCCTCGAGAAGGTGATTGGCGCCCTCACCACTGCGGTGGACGGCACCTACTCAACCGGAGTCACGGGTGTGAAGCTCGCAGTCACGCGCGCACTCTCCGTCGTAAACGGGTAATCAAACAATAACGGTTAAGAAAAGCCGCTTCCCTAAGGAAGCGGCTTTTCTTTTTGCCAGATAGGAGTATGCTCCTCGTCAGACATGCGGGTGGAAGGCAATGAAATTGCTACGTAAAATTGGCAACGAAATATAAGAGAACACTTCATCGCTTTCAGTATCCTCGTGATTGCGGTTAGTTTCGGAGCATCACTACCACTATTGTTCTAATAAAGGGAGAAACAACAATGTCTTTGTTCAAGAACACGACATACCAGTCACCCTGCGCTCAGGTGAGTTCGCTGCCCATGGCTACTCCGCCGCTGATAGCGATCTGCGTTATCGTGCTTGGGATGGTTATCTTCGCCACCTCAGTCATTGCGAGCCCTGGTGCTCGAAAGGCGATCGCGCCGGTGATCGGCATCAGCTCCGCTGACTCTTCGCAGATCATTCGGATTAAATAATCGAGCAATGCTCGTACATGAAAACGCCGGACCCCAATAGGTCCGGCGTTTTATCATGCCCTTTGCTCTAGCGACGGTCTCGTATTTCTGCGAGCACTCGCTCACTGAACGCATCGACAGTCATGCTGTCGAGCTTGCCTTCATCGCGACTTTCTGCGGAAAGAGTACCTGCTGCTACTTCGGCATCACCCACGACGAGAAGGTACGGAATCTTCTCGGTCTTCGCGTTACGAATCTTTTTTCCAAGCGATTCGCTCGCAGTGTCTACATCAACGCGTATGCCGAGTGCGCCGAGCTTAGTGCAAACTTCTTCAGCGTACGCGGCATGCGCCTCCGCGATAGGGAGAATGCGCGCCTGCACGGGAGCGAGCCAGGTAGGGAAGGCACCAGCATAGTGCTCAATAAGAATACCGAGGAATCGGTCAGGAGAACCCACGAGGGCGCGGTGGATCATTACCGGCGTCTGCTTACTTCCGTCTTCTGCAGTGTAGGTGAGGTCAAAGCGTGCAGGTTGCACGAAGTCGAGCTGAATAGTGGAAATCTGCCACTGACGACCAAGAGCGTCGACTGCCATGATGTCGATCTTTGGTCCGTAAAAAGCGGCTTCGCCTTCTGCTTCTTTGAATGCGATGCCTTTTTCGGTGAGAAGCGAACGCATGATGCTCTCTGCCTTATCCCAGGCAGCATCTTCCCCGAGATATTTTTCTTTGTTTGCAGGATCCCGCAGCGACAGGCGCATCCACGAATCAATCTTGTAGGTAGCAAGCGCGGTCTGAATGGCACCGAGGATGCTACTCACTTCTGCTTCTATCTGATCTTCACGGCAGAACACGTGTCCATCATCCTGTGCAAACGCGCGCAGACGCGTGAGTCCTGAAAGCTCTCCAGGACGTTCATCGCGATACAGTACTGCAAAGTCTGCGTAGCGAATAGGAAGGTCACGGTAGCTACGCGGACGCGAGTCATATATCTGGGTATGCTGCGGACAATTCATAGGCTTCAAAAACATTTCGTCCTTCACGTACTGTGACGAGACCTGAAGCATATCTTCCTTGTATTGGTCATAGTGACCAGAGGTTTTGAAAAGTTCAGCCTTGTTTGCGTTTGGTGTATGCACCTCGCCGAATCCGAGCTTTGCGTTCAGTTCACGTGAATAGGTAACGATTTCTGAGCGGACGGTCGTGCCGCGCGGAGTAAAAAGCGGCATACCGGGGCCCACCAAATCAGAGAAGACGAACAGATCAAGTTCACGTCCGAGTTTGCGATGGTCGCGCTTCTTCGCCTCTTCTTGCTGTATGCGATACACCTCAAGCTCTTCTTTGGTATCAAAAGCTAGACCGTAGATACGCGTCAGCATTGGATTCTTCTCGTCACCACGCCAGTACGCGCCTGCAATGCGCTCAAGTGCAAAGGTGCCCACCTTGAGATCGTGCGCTGGGTGTTCTGCGTGACCGCCACGGCAGAGATCGGTGAAATTGCCGGCGGTGTAGAGCGCTATGGTTTCGCCCGCGGCAACTATACCGTCGATAATTTGGAGTTTGAATGCGTTGTCCTTGAAGCGATCGCGCGCGTCTTTCTCTGACACCTCAGTGCCCGACATTTCCGTCCAGGAAGGAAGAAGTTCCTCCATCGAAGCCTGGAGCGTTGCAAGGTCAGCTTCGCCGGGAGTTTCGCCACCTGCGAAATCGAAATCGTAATAAAAACCGTTGTCTATTGCCGGACCAATCGTTGCTTTTGCGTGGGGATAGCGTTCCTGGACTGCTGCAGCAAGCAGATGGGCCAGAGTGTGTCGCTTTTCTTCGAGGGATGCCATGCAGGTGAGAATATCACAAAAATGAGCAGGGACCCCGCAGAGGAGCCATCGCTTCCTAGAGCAGTTTGAGGTTATCGAGCGCGAGTGTGGTCTCGCCGTTACGTATGGAAATAGTTGCCTTTACCAAGACACATTGCCCAGGAGTAATTATACCTGCGTGCTCCTTGTAGGTTTTTGGGAATACCGCTCCCTCAATTGCAGCAGACCGGTCCTCAAACTTTACGAACGCCATTTTTTCTCCTGACTTGGTAAGGATAGTGCGTACGTCTTGGATGAGGAGAGGGAGAATGACGAGTCGTCCTGGCTGCGGCTCTTCGAGAAGTTCGCCCACGGTCAGTCCTGCTTTTGCGAGTGTACCTTCGTGTGCGTCGAGCGGATGCCCGGAGACATAGATGCCAAGCAGGTCCTTCTCCCACGCGAGCTTGTCGCTAAGCGTAGTCGTCTCGGTCTGAGGTGGAAGGGTGAGGGTGGGTGCCCCGAAGGTAGAGCCGAATAGGGAATCCTGGGGCGCGCTTGCGGTAGCGTCGCGGTGGAAGGTCAGGAGCCGTTCGATGTGAGTAAGAAGATGTGCGCGTTCGCCAAATCGGTCGAGCGCCCCGGTCTTAATAAGACACTCGAGTGACTTACGGTTAAGATTCTTTGTCCCAATACGTGAGAGGAAATCACTCAGGTTCAGGAACGGACCATTGTTTTTGCGCTCCTCGATAATTGCCTGCGAGATGCCTTCACCGAAGTTCTTGATAGACGTAAGTCCGAAGCGAATCGTCTCCGCATGTTCGCCGGCAACCGTAAAGTCAGACCCGCTCTCGTTAATGTCTGGTGGCAGAAGGGGAATACCGAGACGTTCACACTCCGCAGCCAGTATCGAAATCTGCTCGGTGTCGCCAGCGTCCGCGGTCAGAAGCGCGGTCATGTATTCGACCGGGTAGTTCGCCTTCATGTAGGCGGTCTGATAGGCAACCTTTCCGTAGCAGGCGGCGTGCGCCTTGTTGAATCCATAGGCGGCGAACGGTTCAATAAGTTTCCAAATGCGTTCGGCTTTTTCTTTGGAAAGTTTCCCGTACTCAATAAAGCCCTTCATCAACTTTTCTTTCTGCGCTTCCATTTCTGCGGGAATCTTCTTACCCATGGCCTTGCGAAGAGTGTCGGCTTCAAGCCATGAATACCCGCCGAGCGTGATAGAGGTCAGGAGCACATCATCCTGATACACCAGAAGTCCGTACGACGCATCGAGGTATTCCTTCATACGCTCATCGAGGAAGTGAATGAGTTTCGGATTTTTCTTACGCTCGATGTACTGCGGAATGGTTTCCATCGGACCCGGACGGTAGAGCGCCACCATGGCGTTGATATCGTGAATGGAGGTCGGCTGCAGCTCCTTGAGGTAGCGCGTCATGCCCGAACCGTTCAACTGGAAGGTGCCTTCGGTCTCGCCGCGCGCGAGCATTGCAAACGTTTTTGCGTCATCAATCGGCACGTTCTCAATATCTATAAAAATGCCCTTGGTCTCTTGCACGCGCTCGACTGCGTCCGAAAGAATAGAAAGGTTCTTGATACCGAGGAAGTCGAATTTCAAAAGACCTGCATCTTCGACCGCATGCATGTCGTACTGTGTGATGAGCTTGCCCGTCTTTGGGTCGATCTGGAGCGGCGTCCACTCGGTGAGCGGCGTTGGTGAAATCACCACGCCTGCGGCGTGCACTCCCGTATGGCGCACACAACCCTCGATGCGTTGCGCGAGGTCAATGATTTCTTTGGTGTCCTCATCCTCGTCATAGAGCTGTTTCAATTCAGGCTCAAGCGTCAGTGCGTTGGCGATGGTCATAGGGAAGCCCTGGGAACCGAGCGGAATGAGTTTTGCGATACGGTCACCGGTACGGTACGCGTGTCCGAGCGCACGCGACACGTCGCGCACGGCAGCGCGCGCCATCAGTGTTCCGAATGTTCCAATCTGCGCCACGTGGTCCTCGCCGTACTTGCGCTTCGCGTACGCGATCATTTCGTCGCGTCTATTATCGGCGAAGTCCATGTCGATATCCGGCGCCTTTGGACGCTCAGGATTGAGGAAGCGCTCGAACGGTAGCTTGTAGGCAAGCGGGTCCACGTTGGTGATACCGGTGAGGTACGACACGAGGGAACCCGCGGCAGAACCGCGCGTGGTGGTCAAAATGCCGGCAGACTTCGCAAACGAAAGTAGATCGGACACCGCGAGGAAGTACGGCGCAAATCCCTTACTGATGATGACGTCGAGTTCGTACTCTGCACGGTCTTCCACTTCTTTGGTGCGCTCCATACCACGGAGCGAGAGGCCTGCGTACGTACGTTCGCGAAGCATTTCCTCATGCGTCTTTCCTGGCTCTACATCAACGGCAGGGAAGTTCCAACTGCCGAGCGTGAGGGTGACGCTGCAGCGATCGGCTATTTCGCCTGAACGTTTGACTGCGTCTTCCTGTTCAGGAAACCACGAGAGCATGGTGGCCTCGTCGACAAAGGAGAAGTCCTCTTCTTCGTTTGCGGTTTTTGCGCCCTGTGCGATGCGGCGCATGACTTCGGTTGGTTCGCGATCGGCCGGTTTCAGGTAATAGACGTCATGCTGCGCGACAAGCGGCACTCCCGACTCCTTTGAAAGTTTAATAATTTCCTTCATGCGCTTCTCGTGTCCCTCTGCTTTGGGGTGATGACTTATTTCGAGAAATACATTGCTTGCCCCAAAGATGCTTACGTACTCGGCGAGTGCGGCTGCGGCACCCTTCGGATCGTTTTGTTTCAAATGCTGTGCAACGGTGCCAGCAAACGAAGGAATGAGTGCAATAAGTCCCTCGTGGTGTTCCTTAAAAAGTTCGCGGTCCATGTGCGGGCGCTCGTGGTACCCCTCCGTAAAGGATTTGGTAATGAGTGCCATAAGGTTCGTGTAGCCCGTGTTGTTTTCTGCAAGCAACACGAGGCGCGTGCGGCCACCGGGTTCTGCGTGAGCCACCTCTTTACGTGACCCTTGCGCGACGTAGGCGTCGACCCCGAAGACTGGTCGAATATCAGCTTTCTCACAAAGCTTATACAACTGAATTGCGCCGTGCATATTGCCAGCGTCGGTAAGACCAATTGCCCCCATATTGGCCGCCTTCGCTGCCTTGACGAGCTCAGGGACCTTCGGGAGTGCCTGGAGGAACGAATAGTGCGAGTGAGTGTGGAGATGTACGAAGCGACCAGCCATTACCTACAGGATACCAAATTAGGACTGGTATGCTTCGGGGATGAAATTCGTCCTAGGTGTCGATGAGGCAGGGAGGGGACCACTCGCAGGACCGGTTGCGGTCGGGGTGGTAAAGGTCGAAGAGGGATTCGACATACTCGCGGCGTTTCCAGGACTCAACGACTCAAAGAAACTTTCAGAAAAGAAACGCGAGGCACTTTTTGCAACGCTCCAAGAAGAAATTCGTGCGGGGCGCGTGAGTGCCGTAGTACAAATGGTGTCCGCAAAAAACATTGATGCAGGCGGCATTGCGCCTGCCGTTCGTCATGCGCTTTATACTGGTGTGCGCAAATTATTGCCGAACGTTGAGGAAGGGAAGGTGTGGCTTGATGGATCGCTTGCTGCACCAAAGGAATATGAACAAGAGACCGTGATAGGCGGCGACGGGATTATTCCCGCCATCATGCTCGCATCTATTGCGGCCAAAGTGACGCGCGATCGGCACATGCTAAAACTTGCGACGACCTATCCGCTGTATGGATTTGAGAAACATAAAGGGTACGGCACTAAGGCGCACATAGAAGTAATAAAAGAGCACGGTCCGTGCGAAGAGCATCGCCGCACATTCTTGCGGAGCATTCTATAAATAGAGAAGGGCCGCTCGGATATACTCCGTGCGGCCCTTTGTCCGAACTGTAAAGCTCAAGGACGTTTGATTGCGCGTGTCACCCTACGCGCAGAGGGATGAAGTCGATCGAGGGGTGTTACCCAGGATCATGTTTTCGTTTTCGTGTCACCTCCCACAACCCGGGAGAACGATGCGCCCCCAAAGAACGAGTGCTGCCTGCAAAAGTGCTTTTGACTTGCATCCTTACGGTTCTTTCCGTTAAAGGATTGTTGGGAAGCTTTCGCTACTTGAAAGCTCCAGCGGTACTGCCTATCTAGGTCATGCTAGGTTTGCAGCTATTTGCATACTTGCACACCAGTGGAAATGAGCAAGGAACGGGCTTGTATAGCGCTTTTTAGGGGGCTGTGATAAGGTACGGGCTATGTCAGTACGAATGCGTCACACCAGTTCGCACACCAAAAACCGCCGAAGCCACCACGCTTTGGTAGAGGGTGCGATCGTTAAAGATAAGGAGAGCGGCAACCTTCGCCTCCCACACCGCCTCGATGAGGCCACGGGAATGTACCGTGGTAAGCAGATCGTTCCTAAGAAGGAAGTAAAGGCGGAGACCAAGAAGCGCGAGAAGCGTATCGAGGCTCATGAGCACGAAGATCATACTGAGGGTGTAAAAGAGCCAGTGCACGCAGAGAAGCACACGGTTGAAGAAACACGCGAAAAGAAACAGGGCCTTATGGGTCGCATGACCAAGGGCAAAGCAAAGTCTCGTTCAGGATTCGGCGGCGGCGTGTAATACACGCATTCAAATAAAACAAAAGAGCCTCGAGAGAGGCTCTTTTGTTTTGGACCGCAAGACATTTACTATTCACTAATTATAGTGTATAATATACCTCAGTGTTTGTTGTTTGAGTATGTACCGCTAAGGTAAACCTTCATAAGGGAGGAACCCACTGGCACGCGACATAGTTTGAAAGAACACCGTCGCAAAAGAAGGAGTACAACGATGAGCAATGATTTAATGCTCGATGTTGGCCAAGCAAACGAGCTCAAGCTCGCGTTCCGTCGCGTACTGTTCACCAATGAAGATATTAAACGTCTCTGCGAAGAGCGTGACATTCTCTCAGGTCTGCGCGATGTTCTGCGTGGTCTCGCCGTCATCACGCCGGTCGAACACGTCATCGACCTTGATGTGGACCCATTCAATCCGTGGGCGGATGACCGTTGGGGGGTGGAAGAACACCAGAAGGGTGGTCAATGGAAGTGGGATGCAGCACAAGTCACACTCCATCTGTCGAGCAGTCAGAAAGGCAATCGGGACGTAGAAGGCACCAAGCTCCGTAAGGAGCTGGTGGACAAGGGCATCCCTGTCCTGAACGCTAACGTTCTCGACTATCTGCTCGCCCATCCGCACCTCATCCCCGAGGAGTGGAAAAAAGATGGAAAGGGCAATACCCGCTACATCTTCTTCTGGGGAACCATCTATCGCTACCGCAACAGCCGCTTGTGCGTACGCTGCCTCTACTGGGAGGACGGCAGTTGGAACTGTACACACTACTGGCTCGACGACGGCTACGAGGACCGTGAACCCGCTGCGGTGCGTGCAGCGTAGTCAGTACATTTGTATCATCGTTCGCCCCGCGCTTGCGCGGGGCGAATTCTTTTTCAACAACTACAACTTATAACTTCTTATGCACACTTACGGCCTCTAGCATTTCGTATCGTATGCGGTGTATTGTATAGATACGTTCTTTCCATATGGCCAACCGGCATTTAGCACGTTCTGTTGTACTCCAAACGCTCTTTGAGTGGGATACAACCCATGCCGAAATTTCAGTCGCTCCCGAAATGCTCGCACGCAACGTGGAAGAGTTCGGCGGAGACG
>ERZ1292629.2064-Hain-H43-01um-R1-2064-length-17957-cov-5_pt1 | contig 16578 bp, 17 predicted proteins | sample MGYA00564399_ERZ1292629 | MGnify/ENA primary metagenome ERZ1292629 (study PRJEB36523, sample SAMEA6512636) | groundwater metagenome | collected 2019-01-08 | study: AquaDiva: Metagenomics assemblies of 32 groundwater samples
TCCCAAGAAAGCCCTGAGACTTCGGGTTTTTTCCCCTGATATTTTTTGAAGTGCGGGATGAGTTCGTTTTTCTCATACGTCTTTATCACTACTGGATGAATATAATAACATTTGCATACGGTAACTGTGTTGTTCAGATGCGCAGAAACTTGTTTCACCGCTTCTTTGATATTTTTTTTCGCGATTTTAGGATCTTTATATTCTCCTAATTTATAGAATATGTTGGCCGAAAGATTGGTGGCCCCCCATGTTCTGAAATCCTTGGCAGTAAAATCATCCTGTGTAACTTCATGAAGAAATTCATTGATATCCGCTGAATCAATCACTCTTTTTTCTCCATCTTCATCCATAAATTGAAATAGTTCATATCCTGGCAATTCTGTACATTCTTTAACAGCTTTTGCTACTGTTGGATTGGATATGGATACATTTGCTTCTACTCCGCTTTTTCCTTTGAAATTAAATTTCACCTCATCTCCCCAAACCCGCACATGACGATTACGAAGTGTCGTAAGTCCAAATGAATCATTTTCTTTGGTGTATTCTTCATTTCCAATTCGTATGAAAGTATGCTCCAAAAGCCATACTACGGTAGCAATAACTTTTCTTTTGTCCATTTTTTTTCCCGACATATCATAACGCACCTTACTTCGAATCTTAGGAAGCAATAACCCGAAATCCACCAATTTGGAAAATTTATTTTCCTGAGAAATCTTGATCCAATCAGGATGATAAATATACTGCTTTCTTTTCTTCTCATCAATTCCTGTTGCCTGAAGATGCGTATTGTGAAAAGGAGAAATCCATACATTTTTCCACGCAGGAGGAATACCCAATGAATCAATGCGCTCAACCACTTTTTCTTCAAAGACTCGTTTGCCTTCTGTGTCATAATAATGAAACTTCTCGCCCGCTTTTTGTCTGAAAAATCCGTCTTTATCATCCATCATGTACCGAAGTTCTTCTTTCTTTAATTCTTTTTTTAACTGCGGGTCAAGATGGGGATTCATAAGCTTCTCTAAGCGTATCGTAAAGTAAAAATTTGTGCAAGATAATTTCTCCCCAACGAAGATTTTTGGCAAAATTATATTGCTTTTTATATCGCTTCATTACTTTTATTTTAAAAAGTTCGTTTTGTGTGAGAATCATTACTTCTAAAAATCCCTTTTGTAATTCTACGTTTCCTACGCATCTACCCCAAGGCTTTATTTCTGGTAGAATTTTCCCAACAGCAGCATAGCTATACTTTGCTTCTTCCCAATCAGACGCCATAAGCTGACTTTCCCGCATATACTGTCTCACTCTACGCAGAAACTCTGGTCTTTTGAAGCGTTGCGGAAAATGTAACCAATAATCTTTTCTGTCTATTAAATTATTGCTTACATACGGCCCGATTGGTATTTCATGGGAAAAATTATAAAAAACCGATTCTGCGATAGCGCTCCCCGTTGGGGTTCCTGGTTCTACTACTATCATAATTCCCTTACAGTGATTAAACGCCTGGCCTAGAACTTTTTCCCTTTGTTCGGAATTAAGTTCGTTAAGCACATTTGAAATTAACACCACATCAAACATCTGTTCCTCCAATTCAATTCCCCTCACCACATCTGCTTTTTTCCACATAACTGATATGGGGAGATTAAGATTGTTAAGAATTTTCTTGCCAATGGTGATAACGTGAGGATTTTCGTCAACACACGTTACCTGCGTAATACTGGGAAATTTTGCGTTAACAGCCCACACACCAGCTCCTGATCCACTGCCAATATCAAGCATGGTTTTTGGTATCCACGAAGGTACTACTTCAGAAACAGCAGAAAAAGCTCCCAAAATTTGCGCATATGTAGCTGGAACCCGAAGAGCCAAATATGTAAGCGCATCGGTATAATCATTTAGAAAAGGTTCTCCTTGATTCTTTCCTTGACCCATATATCGCTCATGGAGCAACTGTGCCCTTTTCAACCACTCATCATTTCGCTCTGCGCGCAACATGTCACCGATAACTCTTTCTATATCCAAAGGAAATGAAATAATTGTGTCTATCATGGGTAGAGTATATCAAATTTTCCCTCCTTGCATTTCTTCTTCAGGCTTGATACACTTTACCTTCTTCTAAATCCCAAAAGCTTGTTCTACAAAAAAGTCGGGTAAGCTCAACCAGGCGGTACTTAGAAGTTATATTATGGGCAAAAAAGAGTCTGGTAATTATCATTCTACTCTTACAGGACATCCCGAGCATCCTGGGGGAATAATTCGCGTAACAAAGCTTCATGATGGAAAACCTTTGCCAATCGAAGTGATTCGAAGCCTTTGTCTTAATACAGACGAACACGATATGATTGGGCCCGCAGGTCATTCAGGCGAGAAAACAGCACAAGTTCTTGAAGCACTAAGGAAACGTCGTGTTCCTGAAGCAATTATTAATAATGTACAGATAAATGGCTATCGAACATTCGCAAGAGGTGTTGTGCATGATGGACAATCTTTCCTTGCTATCATCGAACAACATCCTGCAACGGACAGGGTCGCACATACTATTACTATTGCGCCCACAAACCACGAACCGCTCCGAACCACACCAGCTAGATAGATGGTGTATACTATCTCTGTGAATCAGAAAACCCTCCTCTATGTTGTATTTCTCCAATCGCTTATCGCAACGCTTATTAGCCTTTACTATAGTGAGGTTCTACATTTTGCCCCCTGCGCTCTCTGCTGGTACCAAAGAATTCTTATGTACCCCCTGATTCTTTCCTCTGCGGTTGCTATCATCAGGAAAGATAAACTCGCGCATTGGTACATACTCCCTCCTGCTATTATTGGCTTTTTTATCGCCCTCTATCATACACTCCTGCAAACAGGCATACTCTCAGAAATAGCCATACCATGCGCAATTGGTGTTTCATGTATAACTAAAAATGTTGGATATTTTGGATTTATCACTATTCCCGTTATGTCTCTTGCCTCTTTTACTGTTATAATTATTTCTATGTATTTATTTAAAAAATGTCTAAAAAATCATGAATGATACAAAAGTAATCGGTATTATCATTATCATAACTATTTTGATTTTTGGCGGTGGAATTTTTATGCTCAGCAAGAATACTCCGGTAACAACGCGAGGCAATACTGTTTCTTCAAAAACGGAATTGGTAAAACCCAATACGCTTGTTCGCAAGGCTCCGCAGGAAAAAGTTACCGTTGTTGAGTTTGGAGATTTTCAATGTCCTGCTTGCGCATCAGCTGAGGTACTCGTAGAAACACTTCTTCAAAAATATCCAAAAACAGTAACTGTTGCGTTTCGGCACTTTCCGCTTCCACAACACAAAAACGCAGTCATTAGCGCATACGCTGCTGAGGCTGCAAACGCCCAGGGAAAGTTTTGGGAAATGGTGAAGCTTTTATATGACAACCAAACCGCATGGTCAGAAAGCGGTGATCCCACTGCTCAGTTTGTGCAATACGCAAAGCAACTGAATCTGAATGTCGAAGAATTTACCGCCTCAATCCAAAATAAAACATTTTCTACGAAAGTCGAAGAAGATTTACAAGATGGAATTTCACTCGGCGTCAACTCTACCCCCACTTTTTATGTAAATGGCAGAAAAATAGAAACACAAAACCTTCTTAGGGTCGTAGAAGAAGATCTCCTGTAACCGAGATTTTACGAGCTATGTTTTCGATGATTTGAATAAACAGTAATCGGAATTATTGTTAATAGAGCCACGAGGCTTGATAAGTAAAACACACTTGTTATACCAAGACTTCCTACAAGTATTCCAAAAATCAATCTACTTGCCATAGACGAAGAATTTACCGCAAAAGAATAGAAACCATACGCCCTATTAAGTTTTCTCTTTTCATCTACGGCTTCTGCTACCATTGCACGAATAATAGGAGACGTTCCTCTTGTAAAAATTCCAAGCAAAAAAAGAATTATTGCAATAATAAAAATATTATGTGCAAAAATTATTCCTCCTATTAAAAATGCCATGCACACTTGAGCAAAAACTAAAATCTTTTCCGCACCATATCTATCTGCCAAGCGACCCAAGAGTAGTCTACCTGAAAAGTAACCAAGAAAAAATAATGAAGAAAGTAAGCCGATTGTTGAAAGAAAAATTCCTTTTGGAACAAGGAGTAATGGAATAAAAATATATAATGAGGCACTGGAAAACCCATCAAAAATTCCCGTAATTACCGACAAAACATATCTTTTTTCTTTAAGCAAGGATAGTATTTTTATTTTTTCAAGATTTTCTTCTGAAGAAAGGGCTTCATGCATATCCCTATTTCTCTTTATTCTGCTTATGAATATCAGGAGTAAAATTAATGCACTCACCGCATAAAACAAGGAGGTTCTTGCAGTACTAAAAAGTCCTACAAGAATAATTGTTACAGAAGAAAACAGTACTCTTCCTAGGTCAGTATAGGCACTAAAATTCCCCATCTCTGTAGATCTATTCTTGTCTGAAATTTTCACAACAAATGAATTAGCAATAGGAATAAAGACTCCTGATCCGATTCCTGCAAGAGCATATGCAAAGAATAAGATTTCTACATTTGGCAATATACCAAGACTTAACCAGGCGGTAGCATACATACCTATTCCAAGTGCTAAAATATTTTTACCGCCGAATTTTTCTGCTAAATGTCCTGTTTGTAAATTACTTATTATTTGAAAGGACGACATTGTCGCGCCTAATAAACCGACTTGAAAAACAGTAATGATTCCTTGCGTTTGGAAAACGGGAAGCAATAACAAAATACCAACTTCTAAACCCTTTATGAAAAAAGAAATAGTATATAAAAGTTTTTTATTCATTTAAAAACTGATTCTGTGCATCAGAAACATTCATTGGGAAACATTGCTTTTTCCATTGGCTTATTGTAGCATGTTGACTTATGCGAAGCTTAACAGTTGGATTTATTGGTCTCGGGCTCATGGGCTCTCCAATGGCCAAAAATATACTTAAAAAAGGTTTTCCTCTGATCGTCTATAATCGAACTGCCGAAAAAACCAAAGATTTGCAAAAATTGGGCGCAAAAGTCGCACGAACGCCTTTTGAAGTCGCACAGAATAGCGATGTAGTTATTACTATGGTTACCGCTGGAAAAGATGTAGAAGAGGTGTTATTTGGAAAAAATGGCGTAGCAAATAAAAATAAAAACCAACTTATCGTTATAGACATGAGCACTATTGGAAAAACCTCTGCTCTTGAAATTTCCAAAAAATTAAAAAAGCGGCGGATAGATTTTATTGACGCACCAGTCACAGGAAGCACCCCAAAAGCCATATCTGGAGAGCTTACAATTTTTATCGGTGGAGAAAAAAATATATATGAAAAAATGAAACCAGTTTTGTCCGCGATGGGAACCAACCTGTGTTATATGGGAAAGGTGGGTAATGGGCAAGCGATGAAACTAATCAATAATCACCTCGTAGCATCCACCATCACCGCCCTCGCTGAGGGAATTATTTTGGGAGAAATTATGGGGCTTTCCAAAAAAGATGTAGGGAAAACTTTGGAAACTGTGCCTGCAGTATCAACTTTTATGAAACTTAAACTTCCTAATTTCATCGCCAATTCTTTCCCACTCTTATTCTCTGCCAACAACATGAAAAAAGACTTAACCCTTGCGCTTTTGGAGGCAAAGAAAGGCAAGCGCAATTTGCCAATACTTACCGCCATAGAGCTTCTTTATCAAAAAGCCCTTCAGCAAGACTTAGGAAATAAGGATATGTCCACGATTATAAAAGTGATCAAATAAACCCCATCTTCCTCTTGACAGAGCAATTCTTTTGTGAACACAATGGATATATGGCAAAAGCAAAGAAAAAAAGAAGTGTAAAAAGGCGCGTGTCCGGAAAAAGTCTTTTTGACCAGCATCCAAATCTTCGAATGCTTCTATACATGTTTATCCTTGCGGTTATCCTCTGGGTTTTGTCCTACCAAATGTTCTCTTAATACGATTTCACGCTAGGCGTAATGTATACGCTTTAAAAAGCGTTGCATATCTTTTACAATATCTCCTGGATTATTCACAATAAGCATATGCGCTCCTCCATCAATATATTCTATCTGCGCATCTTTTATCCTACCTGCTAATTCTTTTTCTGCTTCTGGAGGAAAAATAAGATCATCGGTACCCGACAAGACAAGGGTTGGTACCATAATTTTTTTCAGAAGACTTTCTAGGTCTATTTGCATAATCTCCTGCGAAACCATGAGATAACTCCGTAAAGACGTATGAAGCACGTCAGACAAAATTCTTCTGGCAGAAAAATCAGAGGTACCATAAAACTTTGCGGTATTTACGTGCTCTGACTTATAGGCAGTTGGCGAATGTCTAATCAAATAAGAAACAATACTATTTACAATTCTGTGGTCTGCTTTATTTTCTGCAAAATAAGGACGTTTATAGCTAGTATCTATAAGAACAAGCGCCTTTGCGGTGGTAGGATGACTTGCTTCTATATGAAGCGAGACCATCGCGCCAAAACAATGACCTATTAACACGACTTTTTCTTTTTGCTCTGCGGTAAGTACTGCCAAAATATCTTTGGTGAAATTATCAATGTGATAACCTCCTTCATCTCGCGGTCTTCCTGATAGCCCATGGCCCCTTAGATCAACTGCGATACTTGGATAACCAAAAGTATACAATTCTTCTCGTTCTTTCTGCCAAGAGCCCCCATCTCCTCCTAATCCATGAAGGAAAACTAAGCACGTGTTGACTCCGTCTTTTTCTACTACGTTATAAAAAATCTTTGTTCCATCAAAGGAAACCACTTCTTTATCTACAAAATCAGAACTTTTTCCCATATCATCATTGTACTACGTTTTTACCTATTTCTTTACACCTCTTCTGCGCTATGGTATGCTAATAATATAAAAAATAATGTTACTATAGGAATAATTATTCTCCTCGTCATAATCGGGGGATTATTTGTTCTCACACAATCATCTACTCCTGCTCCCATCCCAACCCCTACTGCAATAACAAGTGCCACCGTGAAAGAAGTAATTATTACTGCATCAAATTTTTCATATAATGTTACCAACATAATAGCAAAAAAAGGGGACACCGTCCGAATAACCCTGAACAACACGCAAGGAGTGCACGATTTAATTATAGAGGGCTATAATCTCGCAACTAAAGAGTTGACTGTGGGTCAAAAAGAAACCATTGAATTCGTAGCAAGCAAGATAGGAGAATTTGAATACTACTGTTCAATAGGAGATCATCGACAAATGGGGATGATAGGTACACTCACCGTAAAATAATTATGTGCTATAACTGCGGATGTTCACTTCCTGAAGATGACATGGGTCATCCAGACAACATTACCAACACGACGTTTTTTGCTGTTGGCGCGTCGCTTGGAAAATCTCAAAAAGAAATACAAGAAGATATGCTTTCATGGCTTTCGGGTGGAGACATTGCAGAAAATGAAAAAGAAGCGTTTCATGCAATTTTTGAAAAATCCGCTAAAGCATGGGGGCAAAGTATAGATGAAGCGAAAAAAAATACGCTTTTATTATTAAAGAATCAATTAGGAAAATAATCCTCATGAAGAATTTGTTCTCCAACATCAGATTTTATATCTTACTCTTTAGTGTTGCTCTTTCCATTGGTACCCTAATAACTTCTTCAACCCCATACCAACTCACGCAAGTATTTGCTTTTTTGGCAGTAGGATTTTTGTACTTTGCGCTTCTTATTGGCCCAACCACATATATCTTTACATGGCTTCCATTTCGAGGACAAATGATTAAAGCAAGAAGAGCAATTGGAGTATCTGCTTTTTATTTTGCGTTTCTGCACATGCTTTCTGCGCTTAATTACTTAGGGGGAATTACTACAATCCTATCGCTTCCGCTCCAACAACAAATTCCCTTCATGTTCGGCTCTATAGCTCTGGACATACTTTTTCTCATGGCAATTACTTCTTCCGATAAAGCAGTTCGTATCCTGACTTTTCCCAAATGGAAATTGCTCCATCGATTTGTATATCTTGCCCAAATACTCATTACTTTACACGTTTTTCTCGTTGGTAAAGACTTTGCTCACAAATTTTCTCCTATTCCTATTCTCGCCTACGTCGCCATACTTCTACTGACAACGCTTCAAGTTCTCGCATTTTTCAAGCATAAACAACAACAGGTTCCTCATGCCCAGACTTGACTTACTCACGAAAAAACTTCATGATAGACATACTTCTTATGTTTTTTTCCAAACAACCGGTCATTGTATTCCTGCAAAACAATCGCTTGTCTTTATATTCGAAAACATATCCCGAAGGAGCGCTCTTTGAATTTTCAGAAAAAGCTACAAAGAATTTAACCATATCAGGCACAGAAAAACTCCTGGAGCACCTTGAAACATTCATGGCAGAACGCAACATTATTCCAGGTCAATACATTCTCGTTATTGGGGAAGAGATATTTCACCAAAAGAAAATAATGTCTACTGAAAAAGAAGAGCAACAAAAAGAAATCGCGCAATTACTCAAAGATTCAAATATCACGTCAGAACATCAGCTCAAAGAAACATTTGAGCTTGAAGGATCTATCTATACAATTGTAACTAATAAAGATTTTCTTGAAAAAATCGTTACAATTCTTCAAAAATTAGAATGGGAAACAGTATCTGTTGTTCCCGTTTCTGTTTTTCGTGATATTGCAAATTCTAAAATAAAAAAGGATGGATTAAGTAAAAAAGAGGTTCAAGAAATATCAAACAATACTAAATTAGTAAAAGCAGCCAATATCCTCCCTCCTATTGTTATTTCCAAACCCGAAACTACAGAAAAAGAAGTCCTCGCAAAAGAAACCACAGATGAAGAAGAGTCAAATGAAGTACCAATGTCCAAGATAAATAAAAAAATAATTCTGGTGGTCTTAATCATTTGTCTTTTCGGAGTTGGAGCCCTTCTGGTAGCTCAAAATTCCAGCAGTATTCCATTTCTTACAAAACCAGAACCAACTCTTATACCTTCTCCTACTACAGCTCCCACACCAACTGAAGTACCCTCTCTTGATAAGAAAGAGATTAAAATAAGAATTCAAAACGGTACTGGAATAGTAGGACAAGCAAGTAAGATAAAAACAATTTTTGAAGATCTTGACTACTCAGATATCAGAACAGGAAACTCTGACGTAGAAGATAATATAGAAACTACGGTAATCTTTTCTCAAAAAGTTCCCACGAAATACAAAGAAGAAATTCTTGAAGCACTTAAAAAAGTATTTACGACAGTAACTGACACCACAGGAAAAAATGATCAATTTGATGTCGATGTCTTAACAGGAAAAGAAGAATAATTTATCCGAGATAATCTCGAAGCTTGTTACCCCGCGAGGGATGGCGAAGTTTTCGCAGAGCTTTTGCTTCGATTTGACGAATGCGCTCTCTGGTGACCGTAAACATTTTCCCCACCTCTTCAAGTGTTTTTGGTCTTCCGTCTTTTAATCCAAACCGTTCTTCCAAAACCCTTCTCTCTCTATCCGAAAGCGTTAATAAGACCTGCTCCACTTGCTCTTTCAAAAGCTCTCTTGATGCAGCATCAAAAAGAGTTGGCGCCGATGCGTCATGAATAAAGTCTCCAAGCCTACTATCTTCTTCGTCTCCAACGGGAGACTCAAGACTTGCCGGTTCTTGGGAAATTTTAATAATCTCAAGGGCTTTTTCAGGATCAATATCCAAAACTTTTGCTACCTCCTCAGGAGTTGGCTCGCGCCCTAATTCCTGCATAAGTTTTCGAGACGTTCGTAAAAACCTATTAATATTTTCAACCATGTGAACCGGTATGCGAATTGTTCTGGCTTGATCAGCAATTGCTCTGGTTATTGATTGGCGAATCCACCACGTAGCATACGTTGAAAATTTAAATCCTCTTCTCCAATCATATTTTTCAACCGCTCGAATAAGACCTTGATTTCCTTCTTGAATAAGATCCAAGAGGGTGAGACCTCTTCCAATATATTTCTTGGCAATTGAAACTACCAAACGTAAATTAGAAGTGATCAATAATTTTTTTGCCTTCTCATCGCCCTTTTCTACTCTTTTGGCAAGTTCTATTTCATCGCTAAAAGCAAGAAGGCTAATTCTTCCAATTTCCTTCAAATACATCCTGACTGGATCAGATACCGCGCCTTCGGTCAAAACCGTAAGAGCCTCGAGCTCTTTTTCAAGCAATTCAATTGGCTTTTCGCTCTCCTGCTCTTCTGCTACGCTTTCAAAAACATCTATGTTGGCGCGTAAAAACCGATCATATAGCTCATCCAATTCCACTATATGTTCTTCTGGGCGCGGAAACAATACAAGTATTTCGTCTTGAGTAATATATCCACGCTTTTTTGCAGAAGAAACAATGTCTGTTAATATAGATTGGGATTTCGTTTTCATATAGGTATCGTTTAATACGCGGTTACGCAGTACTCTATTTTACCACGTTGGAGCTTTCTTTGCCATACCATCTCTTGAGGTCTTCGACTCATGTTATTTTCAATGATTTCGTAAGGTCTGTCAACTCTTGTTGTTTTTTTTCAACCAGCTCGATATTTCCCTCTTTTTCATAATGTCTTACTTCTTCGCCCAAGAGCTTCATGCGAGCCCTCACATCAAAACTTCTCAAATCTGCTATTGTTTTTCTCACTTCTTTTTCATAATTTTGCACGTCCTCAAATAACGCAAGAGGAAGGAGAAAACATGCATCAAAAGCAGGAAGAAGCTCTGGAGAAAGTGTAGTCAAAAAATCCTTGCTATTATACACCGTATGGGACAGAAGATAAGTATTTAGCTTTTCAAGAATTTTTATATATGCCTGTGTTTTAAATACAAAATCTTTCAATAAACCAGCAACTACTTTATTTATTTCATGTGGATTTTCATTTTGAACAACAAGCGCGAGCAAGTATTCCTCAAGCACTTCCTGTCTATCTCTTTTTGGAATTTGTGTTGACACTACAGCTATTGGCATATTCCGTGTCTTATGGATTTTATCGGCCTGACGAGCAATACTTTCATATGAAGTATCCAAAGCAACACTAAGCCTTCTTAAGAAGTGCTCTTTTACTATTTCATTTTCAATAAGGTGAAAAAATGAAAGAAGATCTTGGGCAATTCTTCTTTTTCCTTCTGCGGTTGATTTATCGTTTTGACCAAGTATTTTTTCAAAAAGATAATCGTACACCCCTGCGTCGTGTTCGACCGCATGCTTAAATGCATACGGATCTTTTTTTAATGATTCATCGGCATCTTTTCCGCCTGAAGGAACAATGACGGTGGTTGTTATTCCTTTTTTCTCAAGAATTGGAAGACTTCTTTTTATCGCTTCTTGCCCCGCCCTATCTTCATCAAGACAAAGAGCTATTTTTTGGGTAAAACGACCTAAAAGATTTACCTGGTTTTCTGTTAGAGCAGTTCCTTTTATGGCAACAACATTTTTTATTCCATTTTGAAAACAAGAAATTACATCCAGCTCTCCCTCTACAATAATCGCCTTTTGATGTTTTTTTATTTCTTCTTTTGCGCTATCGAGACCAAAAAAAACACTTCCTTTGTGATAAAGCGTTGTCTCTCTCGTGTTGATATATTTCGGCGTGTCAACTTTTTCAGAAAATACTCTTCCAGAAAAACCAATGATATTACCGCGATGATCGGTAAGAGGGAACATAATTCTATCAACAAAAAAATCCATTAATCTTCCATTTCTTAGTGTACCAAGACCAGCAGCTACTACATCCTCTTCTTTATACTTCTTTTTTCCCACTAGATACGAAGAAAGCACATTGCCAGCTTTTGGCGCAAGCCCAAGTAAAAACATATTTATTGTTCCCGCGTGTACCGCTCTCTTTTCAAGCAAATAACCAAGAGCTTGTTTTCCAACCGCATGCGTTACGAGAACAAAATGATAAAGCTCCGCTGCTAAACGATTAATTCTATAAAGGGTTTCCTTTTGGGAAGAAAGTGTTTTGTCATAAGACGATTCCCCCATTTCTACTCCTGCTTTTTTGGCAAGGATACGCAGCGCCTCAATAAATTCAAGACGCTCATATTCCATAAGGAACGTAAAAATATCTCCCCCCTTGTTACATCCAAAGCAATGCCAAATTTGTCTCTCTGGAGACACTACAAAAGAAGGAGATTTTTCGTTATGAAAGGGACATTGACGAGTAAAATTTCTTCCCATTTTTTTTAATGGAAGATATTCTGAAATAAAGGAAACAATATCTATTTTTTCTCTAATTCTTGTAGTTTGATCCATAGATGTTGAGGATAATCAGGGCTATTGTAACACTTTTCCAAAAGAGTACAAAGCATGACTTGTTTTTTCTCTCTTACTCTATTACAATTACGAAGTCTTATGGCGTCAACTATAGTTATTGGGTCACAATGGGGTGATGAAGGAAAAGGAAAAATTATAGACTACCTCTCAAGAGAAACCTCTTTTATCGTACGATTTCATGGAGGAAATAATGCAGGACATACTGTTATAAACTCATATGGAAAATTTGCGCTTCATCTTGTACCATCGGGCATTTTTCATGCCAACACCGTTTCCTGCATCAGCAATGGAACTGTTATAGACCTTGATGTATTGCTTTCTGAAATCGCCATGCTTAAAAAAGCTGGCATCGTTGTCAAAAACAGATTATTTGTTTCACCCCGTTGTCACGTAATCATGCCGTATCACAAATTATTGGATGCCTTATATGAACACGCGAAAGGGAAGAAAAAAATTGGAACTACAGGAAGAGGAATCGGACCAGTATATGCTGATAAAGTCAGCTATAACGGTATTCGTCTTGGAGATGTTATGGACAAAAAAATCTTCATGGAAAAACTCTCAACACAACTTCTTATAAAGAATAAACTTCTGGGCGCGTTCGGAGAAAAATCTCTTTCAGTAAAATCAATTGAAAAAATATTTGCCTCACTCCGAAGAAAAATGAAGCCTTTTATACAAGAACCGTATCCGCTGTTACAAAAAGCTGTCAAAGAAAACAAACATATTTTATTCGAAGGAGCGCAAGGCGTTTTTCTTGATAATGATTGGGGAACCTACCCATATGTTACTGCTTCATCTACGCTTTCGGGTAATGTAACTGCTGGGGCAGGAATTGCCCCACGACACATTACGCACGTTATCGGCGTGGTAAAAGCATATACCACTCGGGTTGGTGAAGGACCGATGCCAACAGAGCTTTTGGACAAGACAGGAGAAAAACTTCGACAAGTGGGGGGGGAGTTTGGCGCGACAACTGGTAGACCAAGAAGGTGCGGGTGGTTTGACGCAGAGCTTGTTCGGTTTGCAGTAGAGATAAATGGCTTCACCGAAATAGCGCTCACCAAACTTGATATTCTAGATGTTTTTGCGCAGATAAAAATATGCATCGGATATTTATATTCTAAAAAACCAGTAAAATACTACGAGGGAGATAGCATCTTTTTGTCAAAAGTAAAACCTGTTTATAAAATAATGAAGGGCTGGAAAACTTCCACAAAAGGAATTACCAATTTTGATGATTTACCAAAAGAAGCAAAACAATATATCTCAGAAATAGAAAAACAAATTAACTGTCCCATTACCCATATCTCGACTGGTCAAAATACCGATGAGATTATTAAAATTAAAAAAGAAGCATAAAAACCCTCGCAAAAAACTCGCGCTATGAAAAGCTATCTTTTTGTATTACAATACAACCTGTTATAAACGTATGGCAGGAACACATATAAAATCTCTTCAGCTTGAGCAGTTAACTGCAATTTCTCCACTTGATGGGCGCTATCAACATAAAACACAATCCTTGTCAGAATTTGTCTCTGAATACGCGCTTATCAAAACTCGATATGAAATTGAAATAAAATATTTCATCGCATTATCTAAAAACCATGTTGCGCGAAAACTTACAATCATGGAACAGACTAAACTTCTAAACTCCATTCAATCTTTTTCTCTTCAAGAAGCAAGAACTGTAAAAGAAATAGAAAAAGAAACAAGACATGACGTAAAAGCGGTAGAACGATATATCAGGACTATTTTTCAAAATAGTTCTTTAAAAAACGCGGTAGAAATGATTCATTTCGGCTTAACATCCGAGGACATCAACAACCTATCATACAGACTTATGCTGAAAAGAGGCACACACGAAATTTGTATTCCCGCATTAGAAAAAATCGTTGATGTATTACTGGGTGAATCAAGAAAATACAAATCGCTTCCGATGCTTGCAAGAACTCATGGGCAACCAGCAGTTTCTACCACTCTTGGCAAAGAATTAGTTATTTTTGCACTTCGCTTACAAAAAGAAGTTACTAAATTAAAGTCAAATTCCTTGTTTGGAAAATTAAATGGCGCAGTTGGTAACTATAACGCATTCTATCTTACTTTTCCAAAAATAGACTGGATTAAGTTTTCTGAAAATTTTTTAAAAGACTTAGAACTAACACCCAATCCTGCAACCACCCAAATAAATCCATACGATGACGTAGTCGAATATCTACAAGCTCTTCAAAGAATCAACATGATTCTCGTTGGTTTTAATCAAGACATGTGGCGCTATATTAGTGATGGATGGTTCGTTCAAGAAATACGAAAAGGTGAAATTGGATCATCCACCATGCCACAAAAAGTAAATCCCATTGATTTTGAAAATTCTGAGGGTAATTTACAAATTGCCAACAGTCTCATCGAGGGGCTTTCTCGTAAGCTTCCTGTTTCACGTCTCCAAAGAGATTTATCAGACAGCACTACAATCCGAAACCTAGGAAGTATTCTAGGATATTGCCTCATCGGCTATGAAAGCACCCTTTCAGGACTAACAAGAGTAAAACCAAACCAAGAAAAAATAAGTCATGACCTAAATCATGACTGGGCCATTCTAACCGAAGGAGTACAAACACTACTACGCTACCATCATGTAAAAGATCCTTATTCACTTATCGCAGGACTTTCAAAGGGCAAAGTAATTTCTGAACAAGAATGGAACACGTGGATACAAAATCTTCCAATTGATAACAAAATAAAAAAGTCGTTTTCCACCCTAACCCCATCCTCATACATAGGCTTCGCACCAGAAATTGTCGATAAGACTTTAAGAGAAATAAAAAAATTACAAAAAATGCCAAGGTAAAAAACTGCTTGCAAAATCGTATTAAAGTACGTAGAATGACGATGTCATAATTTGTAAATTAAAAAAATGAAATCTAAAAATCTCGCAGGAATTATCATGGGATCAGATTCTGACTTACCAATAATGTCAGATACGGCCAAGATTCTTGATGAATTTCAAGTTCCTTACGAACTCACCATTGCTTCTGCTCATAGATCTCCAGACAGATTAATTGAATATGCAAAATCCGCTAAAAATAGAGGGTTAAAAATAATTATTGCTGCGGCAGGTGGCGCTGCACATCTGGCAGGAGTAACCGCCGCGTTAACTACTATTCCTGTAATAGGAGTGCCAATAAAGAGCAAAAGTCTTGATGGGTTAGATTCTTTACTCTCTATCGTACAAATGCCCCCTGGTATTCCTGTTGCTACTGTTTCCATAAATGGCGCTACAAATGCAGGACTTCTCGCTATTGAAATTCTCGCTACTTCTGATAAATTACTTTCAAAAAAACTCGACAACTACAAAAAAAAACTTAGGGATACAATTCAACAAAAAGCTAATACTTTAGAAAAAAAGGGATACAAGCAATATTTAGAGGATACTAAAAAATGATGAAAAAAAAGGGCACACATTCTCTGCCTCTTTTACCAACGGTTTCATTAAAAGGTTTTGGGAAAAAGTATCAAGGAAAAACGCGTGATTATTATATACAAAACAATAAGCGCATCATTATCTCTACCGATCGTATTTCTGCATTCGATAAGGTATTGGGGTTTATTCCCTACAAAGGACAGATACTAAGCCAGCTCTCTGCATTTTGGTTTCAAAAAACAAAAAACATTATAGAAAATCATCTCTTGCTACAGCCTGATCCAAATGTGTTAATAGTTAAAAACGCAAAACTTATTCCAATCGAGATGGTAATTCGTGGATACATAACAGGCGTTACCGGAACATCTATTTGGGGTAGCTATGAAAAAGGTGAGCGTATAATTTACGGTTTGAAATTTCCAAATGGGCTGAAAAAAAATCAAAAATTATCCCGTCCAGTTATCACCCCAACAACAAAAGCAGAAACAGGACACGATGAAAGGCTTACCAGAAAAGAAATTATCGAGAAAAAAATTGTGTCTGAAAAAGTATATAAACAAATGGAAAAAGCTACTCTCGCCTTATTTCAAAAAGGCACAAGTATTTGTGCGAAAGCAGGAATCATTCTCGTAGATACCAAGTATGAATTTGGAATCTATGATAATCAGCTTATACTTATTGATGAAATTCATACGCCTGACTCCTCTCGATTTTGGGTTAAAAAAACATATGCAAAAAGATTTAAAAAAGGACTTGAACCTGAAAATTTTGACAAAGAATTTCTTCGAATTTGGTATAAAAATAGAGGATATACTGGAAAAGGAATTCCTCCGCAAATGACTGCAGAATTTATGCAAAAAGT
>ERZ1292629.2265-Hain-H43-01um-R1-2265-length-16563-cov-10_pt1 | contig 16563 bp, 18 predicted proteins | sample MGYA00564399_ERZ1292629 | MGnify/ENA primary metagenome ERZ1292629 (study PRJEB36523, sample SAMEA6512636) | groundwater metagenome | collected 2019-01-08 | study: AquaDiva: Metagenomics assemblies of 32 groundwater samples
TTGTTAATAATATTTAACATATGTTAATAATATTTAACATATGTATATAAATCTTTCCATCATTTAATTAAAATAGGCTAAAATCCGGAGAATTAATTATCTGTAACAGTTTTTTATTATGTTGGGTGTGGAAGATTAGTTAATTTATAGTTTAAATTAGGTTAATTATATTACATAGGTTGGAGATTATAATAAACTATACGTTATCCATCCCAGCAGGGGGTATATTAATTGTGAATGATTAGTAAATGTAGAATTTTAATTGGGTTGTAACATTAGGCAGGTTGAGTTTATGATAACTAATATGGTTTTACTGAGATAATTAATATCTTTTTATTTTTTAACAATAAATCAAATCAACTTCTTAAAAATTTCTTCTAAGTTAATTTCAAACAATGCAACAGGCATTTTTATCTTCCAATTTCTTAATATTTTTGGATGAATCTCTCCAATAATTCCAATTGGTTTATTATCAAGAATTATATTTGCTGTTCTTCCCTCTATAAGATGAACAGGAGTTTCTTCTGGTTCTTTTAATGTTATATTGAGTCCTAATCCCAAGGAATTGAATAAATATGTTATAACCTGCTTTATATCTGTGAAATTTCCAGGAGTTATTGCAAGAGCCAATTTCTCGTGTTCTTCTATATCCTTTTTAGATTCAAACACTGTTCCAATTTCAAATATTCTTTGAGGATATTCTGAATCAACATTTTCTGAGAGATTTTTAAGAAGGAAATGTGATAAGTTTTTTCTTAACAAATTATATTCTGTTTTTGAATTTCCCAATTCAACAAAATTCTTTTCCTGTTTTTCTTGAATTCCCATTTTTCTGAATTGCCATTCTTTATTTGTTAAATGATAATTTGAAACTTCCAGAATGTTTAAACCTGTAAGAATTTCAGATATTTTTCTTTTTATTATTTCTTTTACATCCTCTTGTCCTATTGTTGAGATTTTTGGTATTTCCGGGATAAAATTTTCATATCCATAGGCAATTGCAACATCTTCAATCAAATCAATCTCGTGCAGTATATCTGTTCTCCACGAGCCTATTTCAACTTCACTTGTCTTCTGATTATAATTGTGTCCCATATTTTCAAGAAGCTGTTTAAGTCTTTTTTCATCTATTTTTATTCCAAGTAGTTTATTTGTATTTTCAAGGGATATTTTCATTTTTTCAGAGTCAAAATTTGGAGAAATTTTTTCAGGCGCCCCTTTAATCTCCATTTGATATATCTTTCCTCCCATATCAGCAAGAATAGTAACTAGTATATTTAGGCACTTTTTTAAAATTTTAAAATCAAAACCAGAACATTCAATAAATATCTCTTTTGTTTTTTCAGTTACTTTTCCTGTTAGTTGTGAATTTATTATGGGAGGCATGCTTAAAATTTTATTTTCTGCATCCACAAAAACAGGAAACTTTGATTTCCCTGCTAGAAGGGGGGAGTATTCTTTTCCTGTTGGATGTTTCTGCAAAATCTGCAATCCCGACATTTCCTTATCTGAATCCAATGGGATGAATCTTATATAGTCTGGTTCAAGAGCCTTAAAAGTTATAGGAAGCTTTATTTTTTCAAGAGGATAAATTCCTATTGCTATTTTTTTTCTTTTTCTTCCCAAAGTAAGATGCAGTTTTTCCTGTATTTCTATTAGTTCTTTTATCTTCTCATTATCTAATTTTAATTCTTTTACAATTGCACAGGCTGTATAAGGACGAACATCTTTTACAGAAGAATCAATTACTAGCTGATAATTTTTTTCAGGTTTATTTATCTTGTATTCTTTAAGCCCTGTTTTTTTTCCAAGAAAAGCCAGAAAACTTCTTTTAAATCCCTGATAAGAAAGCAAATCCGGGCGGTTTGGGAAAATTTCAATTTCAATTTCATTATCATCAAATTTTTCTAAAGGAGTTCCAAACATAGATATTCTTTCCTGCATTCTTTCATCCAGTTTTCCTATTTCTTTTTCAAAAGTCTTTCTGCTGAAAGTTACGTTTGCCATTTAAAAACAACCTCCAGGTTTTTTTTTGATTTTCCTCTCATATTTGAAGGGCAATTTCCAAACACCTTGACGAAATTGCAGTCTTATCATTTTATATTCACATCAAAAAAATTTAATTGCCCTTTAAACGGAATTGGTTCTATTCTTATTGGATTTTCCAATATAAATCCTATATTTCCCCAATCGCTTGATGCTAAATGAAGATTATTATCTCTATTGTGTTCTTCTTTGTTTTCATATGTTTTAACATCAACAAGTTTTGCTTTTCCAACAATAAATCCTAAAGGAAGGGTTGTAAACCCAAATCTTTTCATAGATTCTTCATCTGGGTTCTTTGAGGCATGAATAAAAAATTCTCCTCTGAAATTAGTATTCCATTTTCTTAATTCTATTTTCTTCTTTCCTTCCAAAATAAGTTCTGCAAATGGTTGTTTTAATGATAAGACCTTCATTTTGTTTTTTTAATTCTATTTATCTCCATTTTATTGTTTTATCCAAAATTTCATTTTTCTTAATTGAGTTAGGTTATTTTTGTATAATTCTCTAAGGTCTTTTATTTTGTAATAATCCATTAAGATTCTGTCAAATCCAGGACCCCACGCTAATACTGGTATGTTTTCTCCGAATAATGGAATTGTTACTTCTGGTCTGAAAATTCCTGCTCCTCCAAGTTCAAGCCATATTTTTTTTTCTGAATGCCAGACATCAATTTCAACACTTGGTTCTGTATATGGAAAATAACTTGGCCTGAATCTTATATTTTCAAAACCCATTTTTTTAAAGAATTGTTTTAAATATCCTAAAAGATGCCTGAAGTTTGCATTTGGGTCAATTACAATCCCTTCTGTCTGGTTAAATTCAAATCCATGAGACCAGTCAACTGTTTCATTTCTGAAGCATTTTCCTATTGCAAAGAATTTTGCAGGAATATTTTCTTTTTTTAATTCTGCAAGAGTTCTTGAGGAAAGGCAGGTTGTATGGGTTCTCAAAACCATTTTTTTTGCTTCTTCTTCATCCCAGGAATATTGCCAGCCTTTGCTTCCGTTAATGCCTTTTTCATGAGCTTCTTTTATTTTTGCAACCAGCTTTTTATCAGGAAGTTCTTCTTTTTTATTTATGAAAAAAGTATCTTGCATATCTCTTACAGGATGGTCCTGTGCTGTGAATAATGAATCAAAAACCCAGAAAGAACTTTGCACCATGTTTCCTTTCATTTCCTGAAATCCCATTTCTGTCCATATTTTTTTTGCGTAATCTATTGATTGATTTACAAAGTGTCTTCTTCCCCCATTGATTTCAGGAACAGGAGAAGCAATGTCATATCTCCTAAATTTTTTCCCTCTCCAATTTGATTCTTTTTTCAGTATTTCAGGGGTTATTTGCTCTATTAATTCCTGAGAGCTTAACTTTGATTTTATTATTTCTCTTCCCAAAGGAGTTATCTCAATATCTATTTTCTTATCTTCTTTTATACTAACAATCTGTTTTCTGCTTTGAAGTATCTTCAATGCAAATTGCTGTTCTGGAGAAAGGGAATCATAATCTATTGGAAGAACTTCAAGAAATTGCTCTTCAGGTGTTTTTTTTGAGATTTCCTCCCTGTTTGCGTTAAGTATTATCTTTTCATTTTTCAAATCTATAAGTGCTTTTTTCTTTAGAGCTCCTATTGATGCTTTAAACTCATCATCTGACAATTTACTTCCTTTTTGAGCATCTTGAAGAGAGATTATATGCTTTTCATTAAGAAGACTAAGAAGTTTCCTCTCTGGAAGCCCTCTTTTCAAATAGAGCGCTCCATTGACATCCAATTCAACTATTCTTTTTTTAATATAAGATAATTTTACCAAATTCTTATTTTGAAGATATTCTAATGCTCTTATTACTGAAGTTTTATCTAAATTTGATTTTTTGCATATTTCATTTATCTTCTCTCCCAAATGAGGCAGGATTTTCTTCTCATTTGGACTTAATGATTCAATTAGCTTTTTTGTGTCCATTTTAATATTAAGAATAGAGAATGGGGGGATTTAAAATTGTTTTGAAAACAATTTTAAGAGATAGTTATCACCTCTTTTATATAAGTTTTAAGTTTAACTGATATATTTTAATAGTTGATCAATAATTAGAAATTTGTTACATTAATTATTATAAATCTTTCACCATTGATGTAGGCATTCCCAAGACAAGTCCTAAAGATTTCAAATCATAAATATTCCTTTGGTTTTTCTCTTTTTGAATAATAAACTTCATATTAACCTTGTTCTTGTTGCATAATTTAATATTTTGTTTAATTCTTGCTATAATTTCTGATTTTTCTTTTAGTGAATTTGATTCAATAATTTCATCAAAATTTATGCCTAACTCAATGTTTTTCTTTTTCATTGCTTTTGCAATAACCTGATTAAATCCAGAATTTCTCTGCTTTTGAAAATCCTTTCTTCCTGTCTGATTAATCAGCAGAATTGATATTGGTAGTTTTTCAATCACTTTTCTGTTTAGTTCATCATCTTCTGAAGAATATATTATTGTTTTTCCTTCTTCTTTTGCTTTTTTAATTTTATCTTTAAGCTTGCTGAAATTAGGTTCTGTGAGGAGAATTTGATTTTGATTCATACAATTTTTATGGATAAGAAGTTTATAAAATTAGTCAAAATAAACTCTTAAATTTAATTGTGAAAAACAGAATAGAAAGATTTATATATAAGTTTATATAAACATTGATATGGAATTATATAAGAGTAGGGACATAATACACTATCCAAGTTTGAGAACAATTTTAATGGTGGAGAATGTTTTGAAAAAAGCAGATACATTAATAGACAGGGAAGAGTTAAAGAGAAGATTGCCTGCTAAAATTATGCATCAGACTTTGAATTTAATTTTGATATACTTAGAAGAAAAGGGGATGATTTTGGATAGTCACAAAGGGATATTATGGATTTACAATTCCAGTTCTAAATTAAGAAAAGCAATTGAAAACGCAAGAGAGATTTAAAATGTTCAGAGGGAGAGAAGTCGTAATTAAGCTGAGTAATTAAGCTGAGTAATTAAGCTGAGTAATTAAGCTGAGTAATGAAGCTGATAAGGTTTATCAAGAACTTAATAAAGCAGTTGGAGAAGAAAAAATGAAAGGTGTAGAGAAATCTTTTCATCAAACTTTGTTAAGAAGCATAAATAGAGTAAAAGATATATTAAAGCAAAATCCTTTTGCAGGCGACCAGATTCTAAAAAGGCAAATTCCTAAAAAATATATTTTAAAATATGATGTTAGTAATTTATGGAGAATTGAACTTGCAGATAGATGGAGATTAATTTATACAATTACAGGAAATCAAATTGAGATTATTAATTTTGTTGTAGATCTGTTTAATCATAGAGATTATGATCGGGTTTTTGGATATAAGCATTAAATATTCATCCTTCAATCTTTGTTCCTATAAATTTCTTTCCATTAAGCAAATTATCCAGCTGATTCATATCCTCTCCAAGAATATAAGTTGGAATTTTATTTTTTAGAATTATTTTTGAAGCAGTTTGATCCAAAACAAAATGCTGTCCTGGTTTGAATTTAATTTTATTAGCCATTTTGTCAAAATCTTTCCATGAAATATTTGAAATGAATTTAGCATCCTTAAATTTTCTTGGATTTTTATCATGCAAGCCTTTAACATCTGTCAGATTTATAAATTCGCATTTGAAGACTTTAGCTATTTCTGCTGAAGTTGAGTCAGAAGTTTGGTGGGGATGATATTCCAAAGCCCCACAGAAAACTATGTCTGATTTCTTAAGATAATTTTTTAATTCTGACATTTTATGGGGGATGCCAAAACTCTGTTCTTTGTTAAAAAAATAGCTCATAAATCTTGCATTGGTTCTTGTTGCTGAAATTCCAGCATAACTCTGGAAGTTTTCATTCATTCCTATCTCACGAAGAGCAGAAATATATTTTCTCGCAATGCTTCCTCCTCCACAGACTACAATGAATTTGTATTTATTTGTATTTTTTAAAACAATTTTTTTGAAATCTTTAAGATATTTTACATTAATATTATCTGGAATTATGAGACTTCCACCCAAACTTAGAACAACGACCTTCTTTTGCATTATTTATATAAGATAAATTTGTTTATAAAAGTTATCTGTAACACTAAGTTTATTTTAATTATGATTGTAAGTTATCTGTCACAGTCCTTCTATTATAGTGTAAATATGTTCAACAAATTAAGTCAATATAATTAATTATATTATTTAGATGATAACTCCACCAATGTGATTTTAGCTGATAATTATTTTATTAAACTTTCTTCAATTTCTTTGATAATATTATTTAGTGTTTTAGAATCAGTTATTCTTGTTGTAATTCCACTTTTTTTATCTGCAGTATGCCCAACCATTACATATATTGGATAGGCTGAATCTTTCTTTAACTCATCTGAAGTATAATTTTTTAATTTTGCAAGAATTTTATTGGTTGTGACAATTTTTTTGTCTAAGAAATATCTCCCACTTTGGAATTCTACAATATCTAATTCTATTTTTCCATCTATAATTGCTTTTCCAGATTTATCTATTATGAATTTATCACAAGGCATTGTTTTAGTATTAAAAAGGTGTTTAAAAGAATTTGTGGGGTTTAATTGATATTAAATATCTTATTTCACAGTAAAAAGCTTGTCATCCTTAACCTCAAAAACATCTAATCTTACACCTGAATCAAGCCAGCCGTGAGCATAATTCAGTGCTGCAAAGCAATTTACATAATCATCTTTCTTTTTGAAGTGTTTTGCATCTGAGAGATAGTTTTCAACCATATCTATTATTTCTTTGGCATGAGCTTCTTTTCCTTTTATTATATTTTTTTTGGCTTCTTTCAGTGCTTTTTCTGTTATATCAAAATATTTTTCTATTTTCTTTGCAGTTAGGGTATTATCCATTTTATTATAAAATAGCCTGTATTTTTAAAATGTTTTATTAAGAAAGGTTAATTTAGTTATCATATAAAATCATTTGTGTGTAAATAATTAATAATGTTGATAGGTATATATTAATTAGGAGATATTGTAATTACAAAGCTGGTTTTACCGATATAATTATTTGCTTTATATCATAATCTTTAAATAACATCATGACTTTAATTGGTTGATTTCAAATGGCATATAAAAAATATATTCAAAAGAATGGGAAACTTTATGGCCCATATATTTATCACAGTAAAAGAGTTGATGGAAAAGTAGTTTCTGAATATCGCGGAATGGGTGGGAGTGATTCTAATTATAAAGTATTTTTGTTCTTCTTTGCGGGAATTGTTTTGTTAACTGGTTTAATATTGTTTTTTATTCTTTCAAATAGAGGAATTACTGGGAATGCAGTTTTGGGGTTAGATACTTTTTATGAAGCAGGAAAACCTCTTAATGGAGTTTTGAAGTTTTCACTTAAAGAAGGAGAACTTATTCCAGAAACTTCAAAAATTGTCCTTGAGAATTCAGGAAAAACTCAAGAATTTGTTTTAAAAGATGTTATAGATGAAACTCCTTTTGAGGGAAATTATTATTTTTATGGAAAAGAAGTAAGTGGAAGCGGGTGGGGCTATGGAATTGCAGGTGAAAAGGTGATACATCCTGAAATTGAATTTATTCTTCAGATTTATAGGGAATTAAGTGAAGAGAATGTAATACCTGTTGAAGTTATTCCTGAGGAAAATGTATCCAGTGAAGTTAATCCAGAGATTGTACCTAATGATGCTACATCTGAAGTTTTGCCTAATGATGTTAGCCCAGAAATTATTCCTGCTGAAAATGTTGAAATTGTTCCAACAGAATCAAATATAGAAACGCCAATTGAAATTCCAACCAAAACAACACCAGAAAACCCAATAGAGAAAAACTCCCCAGCGCCAATAACAGGAAATTCTGTAAGAAGTTCGGGGGGAATATTCGCTTCTTTTTTTGGATTAACTGGAAGAGTTGTTTCAATGAATCTTGAAAATGAAATTAATGGGGTGGTTTCCAAGGATAAACCATTCGTTTATGAACTGAAAGCTGGAGAAAGAGCTGAATTAAAACCAAAAAGTGTCAAGATAGAGAATGAAGAAATGGAAGATAATGTTATTTCTTTAAAAATTGAAAATGGTAAAGTTATTGTAACTACGGATTATTCTAAAATTGTTAAAGGTTATGGAGAGGGTTATGTTGGAAATAAGGAGAAGACGATTTCTCTAGATTTATCAGATTTAAATTTAATTTTGGAAAAAGGTGATTTAACAATAAAATTAGTTTATGGGGGAGAAGAACTTGTTCAATTAAAAACTTTATTGGTGGAAGGAGAGAAAACTTCAAACGCAACACTAATTGATGTTCCAGAGAAACCCATTTTGGTAAATGAAACTCCTGAAATTAATAAAACTGTTGAACTTCCCGTTGTGATTCCAAAAGAAGATTTAAATAATTTAGATAAGAATTTTAGTGAAGAAAATGAAACAATTGAAGAGTGGGCTAATTCTTCAGTGTGGGAAATTGGGGATTTTTTAACTTCTTCAGAAAGAAAAATTCTTTTAGATAAATTTGGAAATATATCTCTTCAGAGCACCAAATCTGAGTTATACAATGGAACAATTACCAGAGAATATTCTTTTGATAAGTATTCTATTAAATCATATTATAATCCTGCTTTAACAAGAGAGCTTTTGGAAATAAATATGGAAAAAGACAGGGTGAAATTCCTTAAATTTATAGCAAAGGCAGCATCAGAAGAAAAAAATTGAAAAAGAAGAATGATTAATGAAATTTATTATTTTTTTGAATTTGATTTAATATTATCTTAGTAAAATCATTTAATTTTAGGGGGATATAGTTATCAGGTAAAATCATTGGGTGTTATTATAACCCCTAATAATTATTGCTTAATAAATAACCTGTAGTTATCCTTGTAAAATCATAATCTTGTTCAACTATTAATCAATCTTGTAAATATATATAACCTAATAAAAATAACTGTTGTATATAATTAATTCTTAATACAGGGGATATAATTATCGCATAAGCCTTAATCTTGTTCTGCTATTAATCAGCCTTAGTAATATGATAACTGCACAAGATTTCACACAGATAACTAATAGCTATCTCTTCTAATTACATTCCATAATTTGTCCTTTGTTGTTCATAAAACATCTTTTTTATTATGAATTTTGAACCCACTATTTCAGAGATTATAGCTAAAAAGATTAATCTTCCTGCAACTACCTTAAAAATTCCCTCCTGAGCAGGTATTTTTGTCTCTTTCGAAAATCTTTGTATTATATCATCTATCTCTTCCTTATTCAAAATTATTCCTGTTTTTTTCATTCCCATGTTTCCCTGAACAATAAGATTTTCCCCCTGTCCATAGCATTCAATTATCTTTACATTAAAATCTTTTATTAACGGGTTTATTTTTCCAATCTCGATTTCTTTGTTCATAGGAATTGGTTTTATATACTGAATATGCACAGGAAATTTTGATTCAGGTATTAAAAGCCTTATTCTTTTTGAAGGAGCATTAAAACGCGTATTGGGCGGAGCATTAAAAGATTCTCTAAAAGGATTAATGTGGGGTGTTTCTTGTGTTTTAAACATGCCAATAGAGGGATGTATAATTGAGCGTATTTCTTTTGTTCTTCCTCCTTTAATCTCTTTAGCGCTTGTTGAAAGATTTTTCTCTTCGTTTTTTAATAACTCTTTTTCTCTCCATTTTATTATTTCTCTTATTTTCTCCCTTTCTTCTTTGAGCCTGTATATCTTTTCCTTTTCTAAAGCTGTTTGCAATCCAAAATTTCCAGAAGGCGCAGAATGTCTTATTAATTGCCTCGTAAATTCCAATAGGAAAAATTTTTTAAATTGTGTGAAATCAAATTCTTTTTTTGTATTCATAGAATTACTGCCCATTTGATATGGGTTTGTGATATTCTTCAGAAGCTGCTCCCATAGCAGGAATTTTTTGAATAGGTCTAAATGGCAATCTTTGTGGCAGAGGAAGTCTTTGTCCAGACATTTGTGAAGAATTACCTTGGGGTTCATTTATTCTATCATGCATTAAGCTTAACCCTCTTGCTATTGTCTTATTCTGCTCTAAAACATTTTCTATTTTTCCAAGAATCTTTGCATTTTCTCTGTTGCTTTTCTCTATTTCAAAATCCTTTTCAGCAAGCGCTTTTGCAGATATTTCAAACAATTCAAGAAGTTTTGAAATTTGATGTGTGAGACTGTCAAATTTTACAGATAAATTAACCATCACTTTCTGAAGAGATACAAAATTTTCTATTAGAATATCTTCAACTTCTGATTTATTTACGGGATGATTTATTTTTTTTTCTTTAACAGGCTCTTTTTTTGGATATTTATTTTTCACCATTCTTTTTTGCTCTTTTTGTCCTTTTAACAGGAATTAAATATTTATAAATATTTAGAGGAACTGTCAGGAATTGATTTTCTTCTTCAATTTTTCAATTCCCTTTATTGGAAGAATCTCTTCTTCATTTAAATTATCTTCAGGATTGTACTTTCTTGGTTCTTTGTCTGTTCCTTTTACTATGCTCTCTTCTATTTCCTTGACATAATTTGTTATTTCATAAGCTGCATCTGCATTTACACTTATGCTGTCAATTCCCTTTTCAACTAAAAATTTTACCATTTCTTTTTTGCTTCCTGCCTGTCCGCATATGCTTGTTTTTACATTTTTTCTCTTGCATACTCTTATCACATATTCAAGCTGGTAGAGCATAGCAGGATGCATTTCATCATATAAATCCTGAACTTTCTCATTTCCTCTGTCAACCGCAAGCATGAATTGAGTTAAATCATTTGTCCCAAAAGAAATGAAATTTATTCCCTCCTCACATAATTGATTTATTATTTGAACTGCTGCTGGAGTTTCAATCATTATTCCTAATTTTGCATTATTAAAATTTATTTCTTTCAGTATTTCTTTTGTTTTTCTCACTTCTTCAACAAGTATAACCTGTGGAAGAATTATTCCTATTTCTTTTCCAGATTCACTAATTCTTTTTAATGCATTTAATTCTGCTTTGAATATTTCTGGATTTTTTAAGCTGAATCTTATTCCATGAAATCCAAGCATAGGATTTGCTTCTTTTTCTTTTGGCGCTCCTTCCAGATTTGAAAACTCATCGCTTCTTATATCTGAAGTCCTTACCCATATTTCATCAAAATATTCTGCTATTTGATTTATTCCTTTGAAAATTATTTCTTCATAATCTTTTATTTTGTTTTTTTCAAGAAAATAATTTGGATGTTTTCCTGATTCAGATATTATTCCCTCCATTCTTGTCAAACCAACAGATTTTATTCCTGTTTCAGAGGCTCTTTTGGCAAAACTTGGGAGATCAACCATTAATTTTATCTTGGTTTTTGTTTTTGCAGTTATATGTTCTACTGCTTTTTTTTGATTTTCTGCAACTTTTCCTTTATAAATCTTGCCTGTAAATCCATCAACTGTTATGATTTCACCTTCCTTTAATTTTTTAGTTGCTTCTTCTGTTCCGACAACTGCTGGAATTCCCATTTCTCTTGAAACTATTGCCGCATGCGCAGTTAATCCTCCCTCATCTGTAACAATTGCTGACGATTTTTGCATTGAAACAACCATATCTGGATTAGTCATTTTTGTTACAAGAATGTCTCCCTTTTTTATTTTTGATAAATCTTTCAAATCCTTAATTATCTTAACAATTCCAGAGGCTATTCCTGGAGAGGCTGCCAGTCCTTCAAGAATGATTTCCCCGGTCATTTTTCCCGGAGCTTCTGCATTAACTCTTTTTTTCATTGTGGTTATTGGTCTTGTCTGAACAATATATATTTCATCTCCTTCAATTGCAAATTCTATATCCTGGGGTTTTTTGTAGTGCTCTTCAAGTTCAAGTGCCAGATTTGATAATTTTATAACTTCGCTATTTGTGAGAACCTGCTGTTTTGATTTTTCCTCTCTTAATTTCACAATGCTTTTTCCTCCTGAAGAATTTCTTGTAAGGGCGATTTTCTTGTCAGAAACTTTTATATCAATTATATTCAAGTCTTTTGATACAACATATTTATCAGGAGTTATTGCTCCAGAAACAATTCCTTCTCCAAGCCCCCATACAGCTTCCATAATGATATTATCCTTTTTATAACTGGGGTCTTTTGAGAAAATTACACCTGATTTTGTTGAATCAACCATTTTTTGAACAACGACTGCCAGACTTGCCTGAACATCTTTGAATCCTTGCTTATTTCTATAATAAGTTGCACGGGGAGTAAATAAAGATGCAAAGCATTTTCTTACATGGTCAAGGAGTTCAGAATCCCCTTTTATATTTAAGAAAGAATCCTGCTGTCCTGCAAAACTCGCTTCTGCTAAATCTTCTGTTGTTGCAGAAGAGCGCACAGCCACAAATATTGGTTCCTGAGCATTATTAAGTATATCAAGAGCCTCTCCTTTAACAGAACTTAAATCTTCTGCACCTAAACTTTCGTAGGCTTCTATTATTTCTTCTTCCATCTCTTTGGGAAATTTTGATTCAACTATTAATTTTCTTATCTCTTCTGTAATATCATTTAATAATTGAGTATCTTCATAATTAATTTTATCCAGAAGATTTTTTATTTTATCTTTTAATCCAGAATTTTCTATAAAATAATCATAAGCTTGTGCTGTTATAACAAATCCAGGGGGCACAGGAATTTTTATGTTGAACATTTCACCTAAATTAGCGCCTTTTCCACCTGCAACATTTCCTGAATCTTTGCCTATTTCAGAAAACCATTTTATAAAATCAGGTTTTTCTGGAGAATTGCTTTTATCACTCTCTTTTGGAATCATAATTGGGTTAGGCTTTTTATATTAATAAAGGTTTTCATATGGTTGAGAATTAATTCTTAAGAAATGTAATTATCAGGTAAAATCATATAGTTTATTATATTAATAAGGTTGATTAATAGTTGAACAATGTTGTTGGCTTAGGCAATAATTAATATTGGTATAGAATTGAAGAGATAGTTATTGTGGTAAAACCTCTGGGATATAATTATCATAGTAAAATCATAACCTTGTTCGACATTAACAATATTCTATAATTATAATATAAACTAATTTAAAAAACTGTTACAGATAATTAATTTTAAAAATTATTTAGAAATAGCTTCAACAGGACATAATTGGATAGCCTCTTTTATGCATTTTGCATTTTTCTTTAAATCTGCTCCTGCCTTTACTTCTGCTTTTCCGTCATCAGTCATTTCAAAAACTTGGGGGCAGGTTGAAGCACAAGCTCCGCATCCAATGCACTTTTCTTTGTCAACTTTCACCATTTTAATTGTTTTAATTTAGTTAAGTTTATAAATTGTTTCTTGGGAAAGAGATAAGTTTATAAATTTTCTAATAAATCTCGTTAGATTTATAAAACAAAATTTACTGGAATTTATATGGAAGAAAAATTTATAGAATTGCTAAAATCAATTGGTTTAACTGAAAACGAAATAGACGTTTACCTTGACTTATTAAAAAATAAAGCTTCAACTGCTTATTTAGTTGCACAGAGAATAAACCAACATAGGTCAAGCGTTTATGGGGCAATAAGAAAATTACAGCATATGGGATTTATTGTTGAAATTCAGGATGAAAACAGAAAATTATACCAGACTAAAGAATATACTGCAATTGAAGAGTATTTGAAACAAAAGCAGGTAGAATTGAAAGAGATTTCTTCATATCTCAAAAATATCTCAAACACAGAAATGCCTGAAGGTTCTATTTCAGTCTCTTACGGCTTAACAAGATTAAGAGCGGCACTCTCAAGTGTTTTTGATTTAAAACAAGAAATTTTAATATGGATTCTTCCAAAAGATGTTGAAGCAGTTTTAGGAAAGTGGTTTTTAAAAGAAATAAATGAAACTGCAATGAAAAAAGAAATCCCTGTTAAAATTATATATGCTGAGCAGTTTGATATTGCTAAGGAGATAGTTAAGAATAATCTCTTGAATGCAAGATATATTGATGAAGATACAAATATTTTTACGATACTTTGTTCCGATACTGTTTTTTTAATAATTCTCGCCAATCCAATAACAGTTATAGAAATGAAAAATGACAACATTGCCGGGGGATTTAAATCACGATTCTATATATTCTGGGAAAAGGCTGAAAGAACCAGAAAAAAGTAACAAGTAGGACATAAAAAACTACTTCCCTTTATATACCATTAATTCTTTCACGAACCATGACAGATAAAGAAATGGAAAACAAGATGTCTAAAGAAGACCAGACTTTGCATAAGACGAAGTTGGATAAATCTGTAGAAGAATCTGCAGATAAGAAAGAAGAAACTCAACTAGCAGAGCCTGAGAAAAAAGAAGAGCAGCCAAAATAATGGCTTATATAAATTTATTTTTTTAATTTATTTTTTTATGTCTTGTCAAAATAAACAAAGAGAAGTGTTATGAGCAAGGAAATAATGTTAAGTAACGCAGGGTTTTTCTTAGGAGTAATTGGAATAGTTATAGCGGTAATTTCTTTCTTTAACATGAGCGATCTTCAAATATATAATGTAATCCTGCCAATAGTATTAGGAATAGTTGGATTAATTTTAGTCTTTAAAATAAAAAAAGAATTAAATGATGATATTGTTAAAGTAGGATTAATTGTTAATCCTATTGCTATTGTTTTAGGAATAATACAGCTTGGGATATATTTAATCAGGTAATAAACTAGGAAAAATGATAAATAAAGGATTACATCATTTTCATTTAAGAAAAAGAATTTTCCAGAATCTTGAGAAATTTCCACATCCCGATAAATTTAAGAGATCTTATGATAAATTAATTTATTTTGTTGTATTTTTAGGACCAATATTAAATCTGCCTCAATTAATAAAAATAATTATCACTAAAAACGCAAGCGGGCTATCAATTCTTTCTTGGCTGGGCTTTAGTTCTCTTTCTTTAATCTGGATGGGTTATGGAATTTTACATAAAGATAAACCCATAATATACACGAATATAGGATTGTTCTTCATACAAATTTTAATTATTATTGGAATTTTTTTATATGGATAGAAGTATTTATTATTAATAGAATATAAGTTAATTTAATGGAAAATTAGATAAATATTTAGCGAAGAGGGTAAGAACGAAATTCATTCTCATACTAACTTATTGTGGATTTCTTGCTTAAATATTAAATAAATATATAAAACTATTTCTCTTGATTAAAATAATCATAGAGGTTTAATTTGAATATGGAAAAAAGAGGACTAACTGAAAAAGAAGCGAAAAAAAGATTACAAACTTATGGCTCTAATGAAATAAAAGAGGGTTTAGTTATATCCCCCATAAAAATACTTTTTAGACAAATCAAGAAAAATTATATTATCTATCTTCTCTTTATTGCAGTAATTTTATCTTTCATTGTTGGCAAATCAATAACTGCTTATGTCATACTGGCAGTTATTTTTGTTCTTATTCTTATAGGTTTTATTCAGGAATACAGGGCAGAAAAAGCGATTAAATCATTAAGAGGAATGCTTATACCTGTTTCAATTGTCATAAGAGACGATAAAGAAAAAGAAATTCTTTCAAAAGACATAGTCCCTGGAGATATTATTTTATTAAGAAATGGTGAAAAAATTCCTGCTGATTGCATTGTTATTGAAGAAAAGGGGCTTTTAGTAAATGAGTCTATACTTACGGGAGAATCTAAAGAAGTAGAAAAGATAGCCATAAAAAATGAAAAAGATTACTCTGAAAAAAATGCTCTTTTCATGGGATCGTTTATTGTTAATGGGAAATGTCTTGCAAAAGTTATCCATACTGGAATGAATACAAAATTTGGAAACATAGCAAGTATGATTTCAACTGCTGAAAAAGAACTTCCATTGCAAAACAAGGTTAATAAAATATCTAAATATACGGCTGTTGTAGCAATTGTTTTTTCTGCATTAACTGGATTATTTATGATTATAGGAAAACCGCTATCAGAAAATCTTCTTATTGACGCATTAATATTAATGATAGCATTAACTGTTTCTGCTTTTCCAGAGGGGTTTCCTGTAGTTTTGATTACTACTCTTGCTAATGGGGTGCATAAGATGGCTCAGAAAAATGCAATTGTAAACAGAATGTCTATAATTGAGACTCTTGGAGAGACAACAGTTATATGTTCTGACAAAACAGGAACAATAACTAAAGGGGAAATGACTGTAAGTAAAATTTTTGCAGATAATCATATAATTGATGTAACTGGAGCAGGTTATGAAGGAAAAGGAGATTTTTTATTATATAATAAAAAGATAAATCCTATGAAAGATGAAGTTTTGTCTCTTTTAATAAAAAGTTCTGTTATTTGCAATGATGCAAGGATAAAAAGAACTGGTGAAGATAAGTTATATAATATAAACGGAACCCCTACAGAAGCCTCTCTTTTAGTTATGGCTGCCAAAGCAGGAATGCATACAGAAGATTTAGAATTTAAAAAAGTAGAAGAAATGCCTTTTGACTCTAAAAGGAAAATGATGTCTGTTCTATGCAAATT
>ERZ1292629.2266-Hain-H43-01um-R1-2266-length-16563-cov-8_pt1 | contig 16563 bp, 15 predicted proteins | sample MGYA00564399_ERZ1292629 | MGnify/ENA primary metagenome ERZ1292629 (study PRJEB36523, sample SAMEA6512636) | groundwater metagenome | collected 2019-01-08 | study: AquaDiva: Metagenomics assemblies of 32 groundwater samples
GAAATAACTTGACTTTTGCGCAATTCTTGAGTCACACTTAGACAAGGGTGTCCACATCAACAAGAAAAGTACTTGCTTGTTGAAACGAAATGTAATAAAGAGAAAAGAGAAAAGAGAAAAGAGAAAAATGAAAACGGAACCACTCAAGTCAACCCGTGACGAAAAGTTTGTGCGCGCGCTGGTTTCCGGAATGTCGCAGCACGACGCTTATCTCGTTGCGTTCCCGCGATCAAAAAAATTCAAATCCTCGACCGTTGACGTCAAAGCGAGTATCCTCGCGCACGTTGACAAGGTTTCGGAAAGAATACGCGATTTACTGGAGTCGGCGGCGGAAAAATGTGTCTGCACGCTTGCTGAGCGGCGGCAGATTCTTTCAGAGATCGCCCGTGGAAATATTGTTGATTATGTTGTGGCGGGTCCTGCCGGCGGATATGTTGAGGTGAGCCGGGATTCAAAAAATACGCGAGCACTAAAATCCCTCAAATGCCGATCTGTAACCACAGGAGAAGGTGACGGCAAACGTGACGCGATCTTCACCGAGATTTCCATCCGCGATCCACACGAGGCGATTGACATACTCAACAAGATGGATCGGGTATACCAGGAGCAGGTCAAAATCTCTGCCGGTGATGGGCTCGTGGAACTCGCGACTGCTATTGCATCCGGACTACCGACATGGACGCGCCGCAAAAGTGCAAAAAACAATCCGCCTTGATTCGCCGTTTTTCCGACTGGCGTTGGCGGATGGATAACCTCTATTTCATCCGCGACAAAACAGCTCGGATTGTTCGGTTTCGCGCCAACTCCTCGCAACGGAAACTTTTGGACGACCTGCACGGGCGCGACATTATTCTCAAAGCGCGCCAACTCGGATTCTCGACGGTGATAGATTTATTTTTACTCGATAATGCGCTGTTCGCTCCGGGTTTCCGTGTGGGCATCGTCGCCGACACCGAGGACACGGCCAAGGAGCTGCTCGCCACAAAAGTCCGACTGCCTTACGAGCATCTGCCGGCGCGGCTGCAAGGACTTGTCAATCTCACCACGGACTCGACCACCTCGATGGAGTTTACGAATGGGAGTTGCATACATGTTGGGGTAACTTTGCGAGCGGGCACGTATAACGCTGTGCATGTTTCGGAGTTTGGCAAGATTTCGGTGGAGTCGCCAGACAAAGCAGAGGAGGTGGTGTCCGGTACGCTGGAGACTGTGCCGACGGATGGTATGATTTTTATCGAGTCCACCGCCCGCGGGCGATCCGGGTTGCTTTATGAATGGTGGACAACAGCAGTCAACAACGTTGCGACCGGCCGCGAGTTATCCAATCTGGATTACAAGCCGCATTTTTTCCCGTGGTACGCCAACCCGGAATATTTGATGGTCGCTCCGCAGGTCGTCATTCCGGAGCGCTTGGAAGCGGGGTTTGCGGGATTACCGGTCACGCTTTCGCGGGAACAAAAATGTTGGTATGCGTCTAAAGAGTCGCAACTGGGTGATTCGATGTTGCGTGAGTACCCATCAACACCGGACGAGGCATTTCAGGCGGCGTTGCAAGGGGTATACTGGGAAAAAGAGTTGCGTGCGTGTCGGCAAGAACGAGTTGGTAAGCTGGTTTATCAGTCTGGCGGTCCGGGCGTTGATACTTGGTGGGACTTGGGTCAAGCAGATGATACAGCGATATGGTTCACACAGGACATTGGGCATGAGCTACACATTTTGGATTTCCACGAACAATCGGGCGAGGGGTTTGAGTTTTATGCGCAGGTATTGCGTGATAAGGGTTATCGTTATCGCTCGCATTATGCGCCTCATGATATTAAGGTGCGTGAGTTTTCTGGTAAATCGCGATGGGAGCAGGCGCTTGCCGCTGGGATACGATTCGAGATTATACCCCGTGTGCAGAACAAGCAGGATTCGGTGCAGGCCGTGCGTTCTTTGTTGCCACACTGTTTTTTCGATGAGTCGCGTTGCGCGGAAGGATTGAAACATCTTGAATCTTATCGGCGTGAATGGGATGATGTTCACGGAATCTGGAAAAACAAACCATATCATGACGTGCACAGCAACGCGGCTGACGCATTTCAGCAATTGGCTATGGGTCACGTATTCGGAAAGCCTGGATCCGCGATGGGCCTGGCGAATAAAGGAGCGAGATAGAAATGAGCCGAGACAAGATCAAAGTTCCCAATGAAATCTCTCAGCATTCAGCGTTAGTCAAAACGCGTAGTCGGGCCAAACTCAAAGATGAGCGGCGGAACGTCATGGCTCACATGATCGCCGCCAGCGAGCCGATGCGGCGTTTCGCGGAAAGATACGAGCGGCCAATTATCGGCATTGCGTTAAGTGTCGCGTGGCAAACAGCCGACGGCGCCGGCGGACTGATAAGCTCCGATGATACCATCAATCTGGCTAACGCGCTGGCGTGGCTGGATGTTGACCGTAAGAATCGGGTTAGGACATTAAAGATTATTGAGTTGATTCAGTGTTTTGGGTCTGGGCTCATTGTGAGCGCATTAAGCGATAAGCACGCGCGTTCGTGGTTGGAGGGTAAACTATGATGATTCTCGTCGGTGCATTGTTTATTTTTTTGTTTACCGGCATTTTGCATCTCCTTAGAATGTGCAACCATTTGCAAGATGAGTTGCGACATTTCTCTGATATTGCAAATCGGGCGAAAACTCTCTGCGACAGATTGGTTGCCGGCCACGAGCGGGGGGCTGATGTTGCGGGACTCAGGCGACGAGTGGAGGCGATGGAGCGAGACATTGATGAGATGGATCAGCGATTCAAGTCATTGTCTGCCAAACTACCGCCAGACATTGCCAAGCTGAATGAGCATTTCAAGTCAAGGATTCTGGTAGAACAATGATTCCACAACCTACAATTTGTAACTGGAATGCCGAGCGAAAGACTGTGTCGCTCTGGTTTCATCAGGATGAACGTGGCTGGAATGGCGAATACTATATGCGTGGCGGAATCTGTTGGCCGCAGGAAATCAGAACTGAAATGGGAATGGACGTGCAAGGTTACGCGCTTGTCGCGGGGTTGGACATGAGAAAACAGACATTGACCGTGTTCGCTGAGACGAATTTCAAAGCGATAGATCATTTCGTTTCGCAGGACTCAGGCATTATTGAAACGCTAGGACTGTGTTCGTGGTTCAATGATGTGAGAGGGAAATTCTGTTGTGATGGGTTTTATTACAGAGAGGAGCCGGAACATCATCGTATCCACGTCATGCAGGTTCATGCGTCGGCAATGGTTCAGCCCAAGCCGCATTTCATAGAGGTATATGCTGAAGATGATTTGATGCAAGCTCGACTCGTAGCTTGGTTATCAAGTGGCCGCTTGACTTATAATGCTGATCAAGGTTTACATCAGGCGTTACAAAGGTATGAGGTGTCTACACAAATGGGCACGCCTCTTTATCTGCCTGCGTTGCGAGCCATGCAGGCAGTTTGCGTAGGACTCGACAGACATCCACCGAAAAGGAAAATAGTATGAGCAACAACATTGTTCCATTCAAGATCAGTCGGCGCAAGCTGGAGCAGGAGAACCAGGCATTGAGACAACAGATAGACTATCTGTTACGTCAGAACAATAACTTGGGAAGGATCAACGTGTCGGCGCTCAATTGTATCGAGCGCGTGGAAAATATCATCAAAGGGTTGCAGTTATCGCCTTTACTGCCGTTCTTGGCGATCCTCTGGCGACGACTCTTTCTTGATTTGTCGGTCGTGATTGGACAGACTTCGCGATTTACGATTCGAGATGAGAAGGGTAATTTCTTAGTGAAAGCGGAAAAGATGCCTGATAGCGTCGTAGTAGAAAAAGCCAAAGAGGAGAATCAAGACGATGAAGGACAAGAAAAGCATGAGCAAGATGGAGAAGGACATGAGCAAGATGAATCTACAGGAGATGCGGGAACACATGGCGGGATCCGAGATGATGTCGCAAAAGAAAGGCATGACACTACGGGATGCCCGGATGCCAATGAAGTCAAGAGCCAAGCCGCAGAAGAGACTGTGGTGAAAAGGGAATGAAAGCGAAAACGTGCCAAGATTAGACTTGACAGATTTGCAAATGTGGTAATAATATCGCTCCTGAAAGTGAGAGAATATGATTCTCGCAGGAAAAGTTAGTTTTTCTTGCTGTTCATTGTAAGCGAGCATTACTAATGAGAAATTGATAAACGGCGTTACGGGACTAGCTATCTCGTAATGGATTTGACCTCTGACAAAAAGGACGGCTCTGTGGCGGCCACAAACCATAGAGACCGTCCTTTTTGTTGCCAGCACTCTGATTTGATAAAGGATGACACGCATGGCTGCAATTCTTGGCTCTCAAGGCACTGGGAATGATCTACGTTCGTATTTCCAAGATGTCTTATTCAATGAATTTGCCGTCAATCGAAAACAACTTATTGAAACTGATTGGAACAACGCGCGCAACGCCTTTCGCAAACTTTATGACTATTCGTGGAAGGGCGTGAATGAGGGCAAAGGCTGGCGCAGCAAGACCTACATCGGCGTTGTCCGACAAAAGATTATTTCTATGGTTGGGCTCCTCGTTGACCAGTATTTTCGAGCCGGTCGTTTTCCCTTTCGCCTGAAGCCGTCTGCGGAAGTGGAAGTCGCAATGACAAACATGGATAATGTGCAGCGCGAAACTGTTCAAAGTGAAATAGAGAACTTTCAGAGACACATAGACGAACAGCTTGACGAAGGTAATGCGGTTTCTGAATACACGTTTATGGCGTTTGATTTGGGGATTTATGGAGTTGGCTTTCAAAAGCGCAGCCGGATGGAGAAGACAAGAATCGGTGGTTATCAGAATGTTTCACAGGATGCCAATCTTGGCGTATGGGAGCGTGTCAACAAGAGAATTACAATCCCAAGCAGAGAGCGAGTCTCGCCGTGGGAAATGTTCTGGGATGTAGAAAATGGACTACGGAAGGGTCAATGTGATATGCAGTACCGACTGATAAGTCCTTATACGCTTGCTGCATTCAAGGGCAAACCTTTCTACTTTGACGATAAGATTGATCTCGCCTTGTCCGAATCCAATGTTGACAACTACAACAATACCGGCACAGGGGATCAGAATCTTTTGAATCCAGCATCCAGGACTATCCAGAAACGAGTCAATAATATCCCGTACTTGGAATGTTGGGGCAAAGCGAAGAAAGACAAAGTTCTGGAGTTTGAAGCTCAACTCGTCGAAGAAGGTAAAGAACCTACTGACATCTTTGGAGACCCAGTAAAAGAACCATTAGAGAATGAGGATTGGATAGAAGTCACAATCTCGATAGCCAAGAATAATGTTGTGCGTTACGCGCGAAGCTATCAAGAAGAGCGGCCTTATTACAGTATTGTTCCACAGATGATACCAGACGAAATTTCCCCTGACAGCATTGCTATCGCCACGATGGCGGCGGAAGGATTGCTCAACGGTTCACTTCGTGGCGCGGAAGACAACGGACGACTGTCGGGCAACGTAATGGTTGCGCTGAAGAAGGAATACATTGAAAACATGGATGAACTCAACGAAGGGTTTGAACCGGGAACAGTGATCACGCTGAATTCGGACTGTGAGGACGCTCGTAAAGCCATTAGTCAAGTGGTTATTCAGAATGTTATGTCTTCCTATGCGCCCCTAATCGAACTTGCATTTCGACTTGCCGACGAAGACTCATTGATTCCGAAGTTGAGCCAGGGCATTGAGGTAGCAGAGAAACGAACGGCTTACGAAGTTTCAACGTTGATTGAGAGAGCATCCAAATTTATAGGCATGACGATTCGGTCCCTTGACCCATTTGCACAAGAACACATTGAGGAAATCTACGATTACGACATGAATGACCCCGACGCGACCGTTGATAAGGCCAGCTATAAGGTCGTGGCAGAGGGTTACACAATGTATCAGGATGAGGTTTTGAAAGGCGAGCGCCTAAAACAACTGCTCTCCCTTCTGTTGTCTGATCCGAGCGGGCAACTTGGCAAACGGTGGGAGATTGACGAAATTATCCAGGCCATAGCAAGGAGCAATGGTCTTGCTGTCACAGATTTCCATAAGAGCGCTGAACAGGTATTAGAATACAATAATGCAGAAGCCCAAGCAATGTCTAAGGCAGAAGCAAGCGAAAAGCAGGCACAAGGACAAGATTCATCGGCTGAAACAGCTTCAAAGGCTGACCTTCAAGCAGCCCAAGCGGAACGTGACCGGGCACAAGCAAAGAAAGCATTATCCGATGCAAACGCGAAGCAGCGGGAAGTTCAAATCAAGGAAGCCCAAGCGATGCAGAGCATCTTGAAACCAGAACAAAAGAGGAAACCGGTCAAAACAGGCAAAGTGATTGAGGACATCATTGAACAGAAAAAGCCGACAGACCAGATACTTGTCAATGAATTGGCTGCGGGAGCACTCGTCGAATGATTGATCTCAGACGCATAATCAAAGAAAGTCATGGCGCGATTGATGAACGGGATATAGCCGTGCTTGCGACGGCAATGGAAGTTGGAGCGGTTCAATCTTTGTTCAAGGTTCTGGATGTTCAGCAAAAGCTGTTGCAAGCCAGAATCAGAAATAAAGCTGAATTGAGCGACAAGTTTGCCGAGGATGTTCGATATTTTGTTGGTTGCGAAAAACAGGTGAGTGAAGTTATGGCTATACCGGGCATAGCCATTGAACTGATGAAACAAAGCCCGAAATAAGGAGTTCGATAATGAAGAAATCGTTGAGTCTGGTAGGTTTCGTAATGATTGCTTGCGTCGGCTTGTCCGTCTTTGCGGCTGATACGGCTGAAAACTGGAATTTCGGGGGCAAGGTAAATTTCGATCACGGCGCGATTGTGCAAATTGAAGGAACAAAAGTAACTTCATCCGCCGCCGAATTGAATATCATGGATGGTGTCACGGCAACCGCATCCGAAATCAATGCTGCTGCCGATCCTGACGCGGGAGAAGCCTCGACATCGGTGAGCGGGACGACATATAGCGTGTCTTTCGATTCAACCGCCGCGTTGAACAAAGGGACGGTTCAGAGTGTTGCCGAAGGTGCTGGCGCAGGTTCAGCTTGCAGCAACAATTCGTTCATGGTGTGGCATATTCTCCGCATGAACAACGATGCGGGCGGCACATCAACGCAAGCGGTCAATTATGTTTCTATCTACGCCAGAGCGACAGACGTAACAGGCGGAACGGAAGACGCTCTTGTTGAATTCGCGGTAATGAATGCTGGCACAACCACGACTGTATTCAGCGTGACGGGCGCTGGTTTGCTGACGGCCACCACATTTGCTGGAAGCGGAGCGAGTCTTACTTCTTTGCCAGCGGCTCAGTTGACGGGCAATGCGCCTCTTGCGGCAATTACCAATGTGCTCATCACGACTGCGGCAAATACTGCGCTTAGTGGATCGAACACTACATTCTACGGAACTGACAATGCCTTCGCTCAACTTGGAACTTCAACCAATGGGTTGAAACGAGGGGCGCTGTACGTTGTTCCGAAGACACTTGACGGAACGAATTACAACGTCTTGGCGTCAGTCCCGTAACGAAGGAGATCGAGAACAAATATCAAGGAGACCTGAAATGGCAGATCAAGAAAACACAGCAAGCGCGGCTGCTTCGGCTGACGCTGCTTCTGTAATGACAGACCAACATGAAGCAAACCATGATGAAGGCCAGTCGGCATTCGATGACATTACCAGTGGAACACAAGTTGCGACAAGGGATGACAAATCGGCAAGTGACACGCCTGATTCCGATGCCAGGTATGAAGACAAGGTGAAGACTACGGCTGAAGCTGCAAAGGATAAGGAAAAAGAACAAGAGAAGGCTGCAATAGCGTCAACACAAGCGTTGGAACGTGAAAAGGTAGTAGATATTTTCCCGATTGTTGAGACGTATCATCCTGGTGCGCGGGCAAAGGCTGCAACTGCGGAGTTTCAGGGTTGGCTCAATACACTTCCGAAACACTATCAGGACATGATTGACCGCGGCGACCCTGTTGAAGCAGCTATGCTACTCGATATGTACGACAAGGAGAGCAAAGGGTTGCCGGCGCCGCCAGCAGACGCAAAGAAGCTGGAGGAAGCATCCGTTGCGGCTCCTGTGTTCTCGCCGTTGACATTTGATGCCGTTAAAGACCTAAAAATCAAAGATGATGATGGTAACGACATTACTCTCGCCGAGTTCGCAAACGAATACGGCCAGATTGGCAATGTCGCGCTTGCTATTGCGAATCAGGTTGTTCAAAGCGCCTTGAAATCATTGCCGCAACAACAAAATCACCAGGTAATTACTGATTATCTGAAGAAAGCTGAACTCGATTCGTTCAAGGCTCAGATTGATTCTGAACTGTTTGAGAACAGGGTTGAACGAATGTATCCCGGAGCCGTCAAGAAGGTGACAAGCGATGGGTTTAAGGCATATCTGAAACAAGCCTCGCCTATGCAAGTTAAACTCTTCACTCATGGTGGTACTGATGACGTTGTAGCCGTTCTGAATGAGTTTGACAGAGTGCAAGCAATCGAAGAGGCCAAGTCTGCGCAGAGGAAACAGGGCGAGAAGAAAAAAGCTCTGGATAGTCTGCACGGTAATAGTCTTCATTCAAACACTTCGATGGATCGGGCGAAGAAGCCGGAGGAAACCGCTGTTTCAGGTGAACAAGCGGAGATAGAAGCGAGAGAAAGTTTTGACGCAGCGCTACAAAAGATTGAGAATGAACGACGACGCAAATAACAGCAATAGCAATCATGAACTTCAGATATTTCGGTGTCCAGATTGCGATAAACGATTGTTTGATGGTGGTGCGCGACGCGGAACCGTCATAAAAGTCGTCTGTCCACGATGCACAAAGATTGCGTTAGAGAATAGATCGCGCGAAATCAATAAAATGAGAGAGGCTGGAGTTTTGGAAAATAGAACATCTAGGGATGTCTTCAAAACTTCACCTTTGGCGTTAAAGACATTTGAGTTTTTGTAAGAATGAGAATGACAGGCAAAGCCAGAAGGTCTGTGAACCTCCGAGCAAATATACTCCTGTCAGCAGAAGTACATAGAGGAGGTTCACAATGTATACGACCTATTCGGACATTTCTCCGAGAACCAACGCTTACGCGAAGGCGGATTTGTTGGACGCTGGTCAATTCGTCATGGTCTTGGAACGCTTTGGACAAGTTGATCCTCAGCCTCGGAACAAGACTAAGGTTCGCAAATATCGCAGATATGAGCCATTCGCTCGCGCTGTAGCACCCCTGGCTGAAGGCGTTGTTCCTAGTGGACAAACAATCAGCTATACCGATGTCACAATGACATTGGAGGAGTACGGCGACTACGTTCCAATAACCGATGTCATCATTGACACCCACGAAGATAAGCTTTTACAGTGGGCAAGCAAGCAATGTGGTGTTCAAGCCGCAGAGACAATTGAAGTCATACGTTTTTCCGCAATCAAGGGCGGAACAAATGTTTTCTATGCAGGCACGGCAACAACTCGCGCTACGGTTGCGGCTGCTATTGCGCGGAAAGATGTGAGAGCGGTCGAGCGTTCATTCTTCCGTAACAAGGCTAGGTTCATAACAAAGATCGTTAGCGCAACCGCCAAGGTCGCAACAGAGCCTGTCGCTCCGGCATTCTTCGCACTCGCTCATTCCGATTTGAAGGATGATATTCGGTCAATCAGCCAGTTTCTCCCGGCAGAGAAGTACAGCAACAGCGAATCTGCGCTTCCTAATGAACTTGGAAAAGTGGAATCCACGCGCTTCATTATCTCTGCCCTGTTTGAATCATGGGCCGCGGCTGGTGCGTCTGGCACAAGCTTCCTTTCCAATGGATCGTCAACCGCATCTTCGTCGGGAGCTTATGATGTCTATCCGGTCATTATGCTTGCGCAAGATGCCTATGCGATAGTGCCCTTGCAGGGTTATGACAGCATAGAGCTTTATGTTGTGAATCCGAAGGCATCCAGCAGCGATCCTCTGGCGCAAAAAGGATCGGTTGGTTGGAAGACATATCAGACTGCCGGTATTCTCAATCAGTCTTGGCTCGCCAGGATTGAATGCGCTTGTTCAAACAGCGTTGCGTAATCGAATAGATCGAAAAGAAGGAGAAAGAAACATGAAAGTAATGGGAAGTTATAACGGAACCGGCGCAGCGGTTTATCTGTGTCTCGGTTTTATTCCGAACGAGTTTCATGTCATTGCGGGTGAAGATGGTGATCTGGCGGAAGGGTTTTGGAAGCATTCATTCCGATGCGCCGAGATCGCTGACGGCTTTACAATGGTGACAGGAACAACCTATCGGCAGATTGCCGCGCTAACGAAGCTCAACGGTATTGAGCCGTATGTTGGCGGCGATGTGTTGACAAGTTCAAATCAGACTAGCGTGGCTTATGCGGAAGGCATATATCTCGGATGGGATGATACCGATTATCGCGCGAACACGAGTTACGGATGTCTAGCGGACACGATTGACACATGGACGCTTGACACTGCGGGCAACTGCACGGGGCATTTCAACGAGGATGTTGTTTCGTCCGGCAGTAGAATCGGAGAAGGAAGTTCGATCCTCATTGAAAGCACGACAGGTAGAAAGCGCTATTGGAGCGTAGTTGAAGCCGTAACGGGCGGCCAGGGTGAAGCAGCGGATGAAGTTACCCTCAGTCATGCCGTGCCAAGCGGCAAAGTGTACTTCATTAGCGGGCTGTATTCACTGGCTCCTATTGCGCTGACGAATACCACGCAAGCCGGCGTGAAGATCAACAATACAACGCTCATCAACGTCAATGATGAGATTCAGTGTTTTGACGCTTCAGGAAGCGGTGAGGACAAGGGATAGACGGAAAGAATGAAACTGGGAGGGCGCGTGAAGACGGACTGTGTTTTCACCGCCCTCCCATAATTATCAACAACAACAAAACAGGTGAAACAATGAGCCAAGAGCAGAACACAAACAGCCAAGAGCCACAGAATGAAGTGATTGTGAAGAATGATGGGAGTCCTTTCGAGACGAGACAGGGAGCAACCCTCGCAATGAATAACAAGCAACTCTCGCCAGAATCGTATTGTGTCGGCGAATATAAAGAGGGCTTTGCGATTTTATTTCGTAAACAAGTAGTAACTCCAGTTCTCGCCGCAAAGCATGACAGCTTGAACGAGACTCTGGCAAACGCCGAATACTTCAGGGTAATATTCCAGCAGAAAAGCAATCACAACGACGAGATGGATGTGCGTCTAGCTCTAAATGGCACAACACTTGTTTTCCGTCGCGGATCTGAAACGATTATCCCGAAGGCATACAAGGAGATTGCGGATCATGCCGTTGTAGACAAACACGAACAACAGCCAGGGCAAAGCCGGAAACTAACCGGGAAGGTGTTGACTCATCCGTATATTATGATGGGCGTTGCGACAAAGGAAGATTACATCGCGCTAAAGCAATCTGGCGATATTGCCACGAGAAATGAGATTCAAAGAGCGCAGACACCGGTATAAGAAACTAATTGAAAGGCAAAGGCGGGAATGTCTCAATTAACAGCTTTCAGTTCATTATATAAGCATATGATGAAGGAGCTTGACGCTGATGTTCCAACTCCAATTCTCCTTCATTCTATTCAAGAGGCTGCGCGTGAATTCTGTGAACGATACGACGTTTGGGAAGAAGACCTTGCTCCCATTGTCGCAGTTGACTATCAAGAATTCTACGAACTGACACATGAGTATTCCGCCCAAGTGCATAAACTCAAGTGCGTGAGGGTCAATAATGCTCTGCAAGAATTGGAAGCCTATGATCTATGGCAAGAGAAATATCTGCGCTTCAGAGACGCTTATGCTCCTCGTGATCTTGACGATCAATTGCTCAAATGTGGTCTTGGTCTTGCTACGCTCGCCACTTGGAATGCCATAACTAATGGATCAGTCACCGTCCATGTTGGGCTTGACAGCGATTCTAATGCGTCTGTGACAGGTCTTGATTTTTCGGCTTGCAGCACAATGGATGAAGTCGCGTGGACGATTCAAACTGGGGTCAGACAGGTTCTCGAATCAAATAGTTTCTATGTCGCGTGGTTTGACGACAGTTCTACGACGGGTCATTTCCTTTTTTGGGTGCCAGTCAGTGATATTGACTATTTGACTGCCGGGGCGTCGGGAACCGATATAAGCGGGGCAACATATCTGAATGGTCTTACTGGAGGAACCGGCGTTTCTCTTGGCGGGAACATTCTGGCGCGCGTGGTTTTCAGGCCGGATGCAGCCTCAGAAAGCATCCCCGATTGGCTCTTCGATAGATGGAGTTCGGCGATCATGTGGCTTGCTCTGTGGCGGCTTCACGAAGAAGAAGGCAAGCCCTGGTCGAACAAGGCAAAGGCTTTAACATGCGAACGCAATTACAAGGGTATGCTTGTCAAAGCTATAGACGAACGACAAAGGAGCATGAAATATGCGAGTAGTTCCATTTGTTCTAGGTAGTTTTTTCTTCGTCTGTCAGATTGTTCTCGGTCAGATTGCAGAGCGAAAAGATTACACACAGGATGTCAGTAAAGCTATTCAGACCATTCCTATGCGTTTTACACAGGCAAGTTCACCTGATGCGCATATCTGGTATCTGGAAAATGGAACAAACAAGAATTTGATTGGTGCGACGACTGTCCTCTATTATTACACTTCCGCTACAAGGGCATGGCGCGTCACCGTCACTGGCTCTGTTGTAAGCGCGTCAGCAGGCCACATCAAGATACCATTCCTTCCCTCGCAACTTAACACCAACTCATTAAATGGCACTTTCGATTATCTTTGCAAAGTCAGCGACGGAGCCAACCAAGTGCTCGCAGTCACAAAGGGTGAGCTTGTTTTGGAGGAAGATATATCTGCAACAGCGGGAGTCGGAAGTTTGCCCGCCGTAACCAACGTGCTGAATTGGGGGCTTTACAGCAACTATCAGTCCACGGCAACGGCAGGACCATATCGCACAGGTACAAACATAACATTTAGAGCACTAGCCGATGGCGCGGTCTATATAGATGCGGTTGAATCAACGCAATTTGTGGCTGTAATGGACATATCCATATCTGATTTGTCGAATCGCGTAATATCAGCTACGAATCAGACGGCGATCAACAGCAATATTCTTAATAACGCCATCAACATCATCACAACAAATAGCGTGCCACCCTCCGGCACGAATACGCTCCAAGCGCAGATCAATACCAACACATCGAACATTGCGATTCTGACCACGAATTCCGTGCCACCCTCCGGCACAAACAGCTTGCAGAATAGCATCAACATTCTAACGACGAACAGCGTGCCGCCAAGTTCGACAAATAGCTTGCAATGGCAAATTGCCACCAATACCACTGACATCACCAACCATGAGACACGCATCACCTCTCTTGAGGACAACGTGGAGGCGAGCACCAACACCTTCGACAGTCTCCTTGTCGGGCGCACCAACGGTCTGGCGCAGGAGTTGACCACCAATGGATCGTTCACTGCCGATTCTGGCTGGTGGACGGCTACGACATGTTACTGGTCAACGGCGCGAATCTACATCAATGCAGGAGTGACCGGCACTCTAACGCCAAGCAACGCACTGGCGATCACGAATGGACTCATGTACCTGGTGCAGTACAACAAGGGGACGACCAATGGAACTGTGACGGTCAGCATGGGCGGCTTCACCAACACGGAAACAAGCGCAGGCGTCCATGCCGTGCGGTATCCAGTCTTTGATTCCACGGCAGGCTTCGTGATGACCTTGACTGGCGGGGGAAGCGGAAATTACATTGACGACATATCGGTGAAACGTGTCACCAATGGCAGCGCGACGGTAGCGGAGAATTTGGGAGTCGGGCACAACTTGTGGGTTGACGGCACTGGCATAGTAAGACGGTTGTGGTCGGAGTACTACTACGATTCGGCAGGCCAGCTGATGCTATCGAAAACGGCCAGCGATGTTTTGACGGTAGCCGATGCCTTTGAGTTGTATGTGCGCGATCTATACGCAACCAATTCATTCACGTATCGTGGAACCAATATCGAAACGTGGATTGTGAATGTGACAAACAATTCTCTTTCGACTGGCGATGTTCGCGTGGCGCGTCTCCCTAATTTAGAGCAACTCAGCAATGTATGGGTGGACACGGATGGTGACATGGGAGTCGGCTTGACCACTCCACTACATAGAATTGACACGACGGGCGCGATTCATGCTGTTACGGGCTTATTTAATGTCGCCTCAATGGGGCGGGTGAGAGTTGGCGAGACGAGTGTGCTTGACAGAGTGGGCGCGTTTATAAGACCGACGTTTACCTATGCCGCAAATCCCACGAATATATATGGGCAACTTATCGAGCCGATTGTTGACACGGACGCACTGAATACTTTTGGGTTGGATGTGCAAGGTACTGTCAACAGCGGAAAAACCGTAACCAATTATTTCGCGGCGCGGTTGAAAAATCCGGTGAATTCAGGGACAATAAACCACCTGAGATTGCTTTACATAGAGACGCCAACTGCGGGAGATACCAGCAATTACGCGATTTACGTCGTTGGCGGCTTGGGTTACTTCGGCGGCGTCATGGAGATTTTCCGGCTGACCAACAGCACATTGGACGGTAGCTGCGTGTTTCCTGGTTATGTTGCCACAAACAACGGCTCTGGCTATGTGTTGGGCGGCCAGATCACAAGCGCGGGCACATCAGGCACGGCAAGCAATGCACTGGACTTTCGGGCTTGGACAAACGCAGTCGCTGTGATCCGTGGTTCAGACGGCAAAATCAAAGCCTCAACTAATGACTGGTATGCGGCCTACGTCTCAAACGCCGTGTCAGGCGATATTGTTGAACTCTTGCCTGCGACGTACACTTACGCGGACGCGAACACAATTACCACGCGGCAGGATGTAACACTTTGTTCCGCTGTGCCTGGCCGCAAGGTTATCCTCGACAGAACATCCGGCGCGGGCTTGGCTTGGAATTTGCCGCTCACAAACTTTGCCCGGTTTGCAGACATTGAGTTTCGCTACACGCAGCTTTTCGGAGTCGGGGGCTGGGGACTGAATGGCGGAACAGCAGAGTTTCATCGGTGTGTCTTTGTGGCAAGCGGAATTCCTGGTTATGCAACCATAGTGGCGGCGGCGAACACCACGAATAATGTGATCGCCTATGATTCCATTCTGGGTGGTTCGGCCTCGGTTGGTGGCGGCGGCAAGTTACATGGCGAGTTTTACGGACAGTGCTATGTTGCCAGTAAAGTGTCGTGGTCAAGCATAACGAATTACGATCATCGCTCCAGTCTTGCTGATTTCGGTATTACTGATGGGGCTACATCAACAAACCTTTACGGCACGAACACAGCGTTGTCTGCGCGGATAACAACGGCCAACACAACCGCCACCAACGCCCAGTACTACGGCACGAATTTTCCGCTGAGTCTTGCGGCAGCCGATACAGTTGCCTACACGAATCGCGGAACGAACACCTACCTCATGGGGCTGCTCTCCCGCCCCGTCGAGTTGCAGAGTTACTCCGGTAGCGCCAGCGCGAGCACGGTGACACTGGACATTGTGACTTTTCTGCGGACAAACGACTTGCTGACGGCGACGCCGACTCTCGTCTATACAGGAATCGTCTTGACAGCATCTGGCGCGTCAGGAACTTTCGGCGTAATCGGCTCGACGAATAGACTATGGTGCGCGTACATAACGAATGTGGTCGGCACGGCGAATCAGTGGGACATAAACATAGATGGAGTCCAGCATTGACGAGACGATGCATACTTCCGGTTCTAGTCGCATTATTAGTTGCGTCGCAGTTGGTCGCGGGCGCGAATGTCTATGTCGCGCGCCGGAGCCATGCACCCACGGCGGCAGCCGGAGCCGCCGCGCCTGTGGCTCAATACTTCTGGCCGATGAACTCATATCCCACAAACGGAGTCTCCGACTCAAGCGGGAATTCGTACACAGGAACATTTTTCAAAAGTAGCGCGTACTACTCTTGCTGGTTCACAAATCATCCGAGCGTTTTGCCCGTCGGCAGTTATCGCGTGGGCGGAATTTATCAGATAACGAACTATTTTCAGGGGATGAATTTCACCAGTTCATTTTCGATGTCCATCTGGACAAAAATCCCGGCGGCATCGGCGGGCGCGGCAATCGCAATCATGGCGAAGGACTATTATAATGTCGGAGCGAACAGTTACGAGATAGTTTTCCGAAACGATCAGACGACCAAGCCTCGCGTCCTTATCGGCACGCCTGGTGGTTATTCTATAGTGCTGGGGGATATAGTTGTCGCAGATGATGCTTGGCATCATCTCGCAGCAACGCGCGACATGGCGGCGGGCGTGACGGAGCTTTATCAGGACGGATTGTTTCAAGGCTCAAATGTGCTTGCGGGCGGCAACGTTTCCAACATCTACCCTTTCCGAATCGGTGGCATAGACTACCCAGGTTACAACATTACGGAGGAGAAAATTGCAGGCGTCAGATTTTACGCCGGCTTGGTTTCAAGTAACGCTTGGTATGACCACGTAACCACCGGAGCCGAGCCGACCAATCC
>ERZ1292629.2267-Hain-H43-01um-R1-2267-length-16560-cov-18_pt1 | contig 16560 bp, 19 predicted proteins | sample MGYA00564399_ERZ1292629 | MGnify/ENA primary metagenome ERZ1292629 (study PRJEB36523, sample SAMEA6512636) | groundwater metagenome | collected 2019-01-08 | study: AquaDiva: Metagenomics assemblies of 32 groundwater samples
TTTTGTCTATGAGGGAAAAGAGAAAAGCCGGAAAACTGGACATATTCTTCAATCCAGGAGTCCACCCCCAGTTTGCAGAAATTTTCAATTATCCTCCAAAGGGGGTTAAATACCATTACTCAATGCCTAGTGGAGATCATAATTCTGAATTTACGCGGAAAAAGAGGTTAGTAATAGTTCAGACCCACAAACTTGGATTACCAAGAATTTCTCAAGTTAAAAATACCGAAAAATATGATTTGATATATTCTACAAGAGGAATACTTCCTCTAAATAGAAAACCTTGGATAGTAGACATTGAATCTGGAGCAGCCTTTGCGGGATTGAATTGGAATAATCTAAAGAACCCCATAATGCAAAAGATAATCAAAAGATTTCTTTCCTCTAAATATTGCAAGAAAATCTTGCCCCAAAGTGACGCAGCAAAAAAAAGTCTATTAGAAAATATTGATTGTTCTGGCTTCAAAGATAAGATAGAAACAGTCTACTTGGCTTATCACACTACAAAGCTTAAAAGAAAACATTCGGATACTGTCAGAATTTCTTTTATAGGTCGTGGATTTTATGAAAAAGGCGGCAATGATTTACAGGAAGCATTTAAGATACTTAACAAGAAATATAAAATAAGTTTAAAATATAAGGGAATTGTGCCTGAAGACAAAAAATTAAAATTACCAAATGTTCATTACCTTGAGAACATTTCCGACCCTAAAAAATTTTATGAAGCAATTTTCGGAGATTGTGATATTTATGTTCAACCGACGACAGTTGACAGTTATGGGGTTTCCATACTTGAAGCAATGTCAACGGGATTGCCCATTGTTTGTACCGATGATTTCACTTTGCCAGAGCTTGTTGAAGACGGATATAATGGCTTTTTAGTGAAAAGTCCTATCCATTGGTACGACTACAGATTTGATTTGGACAAATATGTTGAAGATGTTAAAAAGCCACACCCCGAAACAGTAAAAGAACTTGTAGAAAAAATTTCTATCTTAATAGAAAACAAAAAATTAAGAGAATCGATGGGAAAAAACAGTTTCAAACTTGTAGAGTCTGGAAAGTTTTCAATAAAAGAAAGAAACAAAAAACTACTGAAAATTTACAATGAAGCAGTAGAAGATTGATTCTGTTTTAAATAGTCAACAAATTTGATTATTCCTTCTTGAATTGTTATTGTCTCAATTCCTAACAAACTTTTCATTAAAGTTGTATCTGCTTTAAGATTGTCCACATAATTTTTATCTTTTGGAATGAATACGGGATCTGCTCCCGAACCGACAGAACTCTTGACAAGACTCAATAATTCTTTAAAAGAGATGTCTCTTCCCGTTCCAACATTTATTACACCACGATAATCTATCTCTGCTGCTCTTACTGCTGCTTTAACTATATCCTCAACATAGATGAAGTCCCTCGTTTGTCCACCGTCGCCCCAAACTTCAGGTGCTTTTCCATTCATGTAATCTCTTATGAACATATACAAAACACTTCCAAACTCTTTTTTCCATTCTTCTCCAGGACCATAACCTCCAAATACTCTTAAACCGACGCAATTGACGAAATCTGAGTAAGAACTAGCAAGACCTTCACATGCCACTTTTGAAGCTGCATAAAGGTTTCGTGGCTTAACATTAATATTCTCATGATGGGGCATCTCGTTTCCAGCATAATTGCTTCCAGAAGAAGGATAAACAACTCTCTTTACATTATTCATCTTAGCAAACTCTAGAACATTCCAAAATCCAAAAACTGTTTCATTGTAACATTTTTCTGGACTTTCTTTAAACAAAGTTATGGATGATGGGGCTGCGAAATGAAAAATGTACTCAATATCTTTTGGAACTTTTTCCCAAGTTTCTTTTCTTGACACATCTCCCCATATAACTTTAACTTTATCGAGAAGAGGTGTAAGTTTGTTCCGTGCCATATCAAAGTTAATGTATGAAAAGTTGTCTATAGAATATACTTCTGCCCCTCTGTCTAATAACTCTTTTCCTAAGTTTGAGCCTATAAATCCCGTTATCCCATTCACTAGAACTTTTTTGCCTCTCCAATCCATAACCAAAAATGTTGAAAATTCTTTTTAAGCTTTATGCAACGAGATTATATATTTGTATTCTCATCAGGAATTAGTAAAGAAACAATTTTCTTGCTAACACCTCTTTCCCCATACGGATTTTTGAACATCGTAGGCTTTATTTTGTTACTTTCAATGTCTTCTATAACTTTTTTTGCATAATTTACATTTAGATTAGTCAAAAAGTTAATTCCCGTCGACAAACCCTCCTGCCTTTCTGTTTTTTTTCTGAGAATTATGCATGGTTTTTTGAAAACCAGACTTTCTTCTTGTATTGATCCTCCATCAGCAATAAGATATTTGCAATTTGCAAGTAAGAAAATGAAATCCTCATAATCAATTAAAGAAATTACTTCAATATTCTTCATACTTTTTACCTCTCCAACTAAACCAAACTTCTCTATAAAGCGCGCAGTATTTGCATGTAAGGGCCATATGCCATTAGTTTTTACAGCCTTTAGTATTTCTATTATCTTTACTAATCTTTTTTTGTTGTTAATGTTCTCGTGTCTGTGGATGTTAATAAGAGCATAACCAGAAACTTTTTTTCTTTTTTTCTTTTTTGAGTTTTGATAAGCAATCAATGAAGAGTCTACTATGGTGTTTCCTATCTTTACAATTTTTCCTCTAAGTCCCTGTTTTATCAAATTTTGTTCTGAAAAATCTGAAACCGCAAGTAAAATATCTGAGAATCTATCACTAATCTGCCTTGAAATTTCTTCTGGAAAAGGTTCTAACAAACTTCCAGAACGCAAACCCGCCTCGAGATGTACATTTTTCCATTTCTTCTTAGAATTTAGGGGTTTGCTTGAACCTATTGATGCTGCGGCAGTACTCATAGTGTCTCCATGATAAATTACATACCTCGGCCCTAGTTTTCTAATTAAAGTTCTTATCTTGAATATCATTCCAAGAAACCAAACCAAAGAATTTCTATTAACTTTAGACCAAAATTTAGTGCTTCGCTCAGGTTCCTTGCTCAGTACAAAATCTGGTTTTTTGATTCCGAAATCTTCACACGCTTTTCCCAAAGAATGTTGTCCAGTATGGATAAACCAATACTCTTTTCTCTGATTCTGAAGCTCAAGCATTACAGGCATACATTTGATAAGTTCTGCTTTGGTTCCAATGACAATTGCTATTCCAGAATGCCCTCTATCCATGAGATTAATCACAAAAACTCTGTTTTAAATATTATGTAACTGAAAACTATGCTATAAACTGCAATGTATCGAACTCTGCATATTCGCCAGATCTTCTTAAGAACTCATCCCTTACTAAAATGTTATTAGGATAATCAACTTTCCAAATTTGTATTGGACCTCTGAAACCGTTGATATACGCCATGTTGCCTAAATTTGCACCTTGTTTGTTTAAGCTGTCAAGGGTTAGATCTGGTTGGGAATGAGCTACACTCACTGTTCCATATTCTTTCAAAGGATCATTAAGCAAGTACAATTGGGCAAACAACCCTTTTGAGACTCTTGGAGACAAATAAATAATTGCCCCTGCTCCGTCGATTTGAACACCTTGCCCATCCTGAGAAACGGAAGGAATTATTTTTATCACCGCGTCTAATCCGCTACCAAAATCAGAAAACTTATTTTCATAATACAAGTATCTTATTGGAATATTTGTTTGTTTTTGATTGTACACAAAAACAGCTTGTGGTTGTTTGAAAGAATTGGAGTTATTACTTCTTACAACCTCGATTACAGTCCCTATAACTACTGCTCTGTCTGAAGGTAAAAACACCTCTCCATCACCAGTGTTATACACAATATCTTGATCCACAGGTGCCCCTCCCTGATAGATCCTCATTTCACCAGTGCTTGTTTCTCTTATCTGTGAAGGGTTGAATAACATAATCGGAATTTGAGCAAATCTATCTCCTCCTGCTCCATCGCCACCGATACTACTGTATGCTGGATATTTGCCTAAATCGGATGGATCTATTAACAGGTAAGATACGTTGTGTGTTTTCATGAAACTAAGTGCGGCATCCGGATTTGGCGTTGTTAGTAAGTACCTTCCTATTAAATGGTCCCAGTAAGTTACTTCGTGGCCTCCGTCAGTTACTGTGGGTCTTTTTCCAATTGTTTGTACCCAATAACCATAATCCCACCAATGAACAAACATACTTTGTTCAGCAGTATTTTCCCTTACCCATGCCATGGCCATTTGCCACTGAACTGTGTCCGAACCTGGAATTGTGTACTTTACTGCACCAGAAGTGGCAGCCTCGTAATTTTTAAAAATTAAGCCAGTATAAAAAAGGCTGACTAAAAGTAATATCAACAAAAAAAGTTTCAAGAGGTCATCTTTTGATTTGATTCTGTAACTCATCAAAGCCAGAGGAAGGAAGGCCATAGGTATTATAAAAACTGGTGAAGATATCACAAGCAATCTTATTGCTCCTCTTGAAGCTACAATCATCAGAACAGTGAGAAGTAATACAAAAATATAAGAAAATTCTATTTCTTTAAATCTTTCAAGCTTACCCTCACTTTTTAAGTTTTTTACATAAACATAAATTATTGAAGCAGAGAAAACAATCATTGCACTAAAATAAACAATCTGACTTACGGGATGAACACCATTGAACAGATTACTTTCTGGAGAGTATCTTGAAAAAATCAAACCAATCACGAAGGCAATAAAAGATGTAATTAATACTATCTTGTCTCTCTTCTCTAAACTTTTTACTGCTTCACAAAATAAGAATATTAATCCGAAGAAAAACATCCAGAAAAAACTAACACCAAAACTAGAAAAAATGTCTACGACATACAATGGTTTATTTTCAGCAACCGTTAGTCCTACTCTACTTCTTCCAAAAGGATAAAGAAGGTGCTCCTTTAAGTCAACTAAAATTCCAATAAGAAGGCTTGGTTTTAGAAAAACAAGGACTATGAATCCTCCCAATATAACCAACACAAGTGAGATTATTTCTTTGTTTATCCAGTCTTTTTTAAAAGTTCTTTTGACTCTGTTCAAAATTCCCTCATTAATTAAAATGTTTACAATTAATACTAAAAACACAAACAAAGCTATTGTTGCATGAGTCACGTCTAAAGCAGCTACTTTAAATCCAACTTTCATTCCCAGGAATAAAAAAGAAGGGACAAACCACAAGGAGTAAATTATTGTTTCTTTTTTATTTACCTTTCCTAATAAAAAAGCAATCATAACTGCCAGAGGCAGCGCGTAGAATATGAACCGAAATCCACCCCATGTGAAGGTCATTAATGCTGTTGAAATTCCGGAAGCAAGAGCTAACAGATATCCTCTATGTACATTGAGAATCTTTTTGTCATCATGCCATGCTTTCAAGAAAAAGAAAAAAGAGAGCCAAAAGAAAAATAATCCTGCACTCTCTAATTCGGGTATTCCAGCAGTTGTTCTATGTTGCATTAAAGGTAAAACAGAGTAAATGGCCGTTGCAATAACTGCTATGGCACTTTTCTGAAACTCTTCTTTCTTAGGGAATAGTTCTCTTACAAAGAAGAAGAATACAATGATACTCAATCCAAAAAAGATTACCGGAAAAATTATTGCTGCATATTCCAATGAAACATCTTTTTGAAACAAATTTAAAAGTTTGTAGAGGTATGCGATTCCATAAGGTAAAAAGTTGTAGTAAGGTTTTGCCCCGTGATAACGCATGTAATCTGGATTAAGAATTTTTCCATAATCGATTATTTCGTAAGCTGTTCTTAGATAAAGGAATGGGTCTAAATCTGGTCCAAGAGTATAACCTCCAGTAGTGACGTCTTTGAGCTGAGGTATATTCGTTGTTCTTATGTACGTTCCAAGAATCAAAATCACCAGCAGTAAACCCAAAGCTATGTAAAACCATCTTTTGCTACCTTGCCAATTCTCTTTAAATTTGAAACTGATAGAATCTTCACTCATTTTCTTAGATTCCCAAGGAAAAATCCCTTTAAAATCTTTGTCTATTGAATGATTAATGGCCAACAAAACACAAATTTTTAGTCAAAGGAATTCAAAGAAATACGAAAAAAGCAATAATTATAAGTAGAATTTGGAAACCATGAATAAGGTAAACAACATCATTTTCATAAACCTTCTTGCTTGGTTTAAATTTTTTAAGAAGGTAAATTGCGAGATGTTCTAATCCGTATATTTTCTTGTAAGGCATTTCCAAGCTTCCATCTTTATTCGGCTTAGCGAATGATTGCTTTTCCAATCCTCCTCTTAACTTTAAAACTGTTTCAAGAACATAAGGTATGAAAATAAACATTGCTATCTTTTCTAGATTTCCGAGTATAGCCATCCCCGCAATGAGTGCTCCGATTGCCCATGTAAGAGAATCGCCTGGGAAAACTTTTGCAGGATTTTTGTTATAAAACCAAAAACCAATTAATGCAGAAACCATAATCAATCCAACCACTGCCAACCAAGACGAACCTGTTATATATGCAACAAAAGACAAGAAACTAAGAATTAAAATCCCCTGGCCAGCTTCAAGCCCATTGTACCCTGCTAAAAAGTTGTAAGTTGTTGTCGCACCAACTATTCCAATAGGAATTACAAGCAGAGGGTAAAAAATCCCCAAGTCTATTTGTCCTAAAAAAGGGAAATTCATTGTTGAGCTTCCAGCATTAATAACAACTAAAGGAACAGAAGCTATAAACGCCAAAATAATTCTTGTCCTCTTAGACAACCCCTTATTCCTCCAACCTAACAAGTCGTCAATAATTCCAACAATACATAAGATGAGCACAACGCTTAGCAAAGCAAAAATTTCAAGGCTTACACCATTCTGATTTTTTAGTAAAAATGTTCTTATTGCAATGTAATACAAAACTCCGACGACAAATGCAATTACAACAACTATACCTCCAGAACCGCCAACATTTTTTGGTTTATTTGGTTTGTTCATATCCTCCCAAACAAGCCCCACTCTTTTCATTTTTTTAATCCAAAAGGGCATAGTAAAAAATGTTAGGAGAAAACTTATCACTAAAGCGATTAAAATCAAGACCTCAACCATAGGTGGATTAGTCTTTTTTTGTTTTTAAATCTTATAGAACTTGATTTCATGAAAACGAACTAACTTTTAAAAATCAACTAAAAATCAGTGGAGTAAAATAAACTTCCATTATTGCAGCAGCAATAAGAATTGCAAGAGCTATGAAAAGAAGCACAACTGTGTTTTCAACAACGTGTACAAACCTATCACTCTTAAATCCGTTTCGTACAACTCCAACACCAAAAATCCCTCCTGCTAAAGCGGCAATAAAATATGCCGCTACTTCTGGGAAGCCATGAACCATGTACCTCAAGACTCCTAAAGGTATGTCTGCTATAGAATTCTGAGCAAAAATGCTTATTGCGGCAGCAATGACGCTTGCATTCCATGCAAGGACAAAAATAGCCCCGGCCCCGAAAATTAGCGATAAGATTAAAGTAAATATCATCACATAAACATTGTTCTCAATTATTGAAAGTAACCTAATCTCTTTTACAGCCGCCCCCGTAGCTTTATTAAAACTGTAACTATCAACACACTTGTCCAAGTCTCCAGGGCTGTTTATTCTACAAAAAGTTTCTATTTGTGCGTTAAAGAGGTTGGAGTCTTGTAAAACTATGTACCAAAAAGAGAAAGCGATGATGAAACCCAAAAAAAGCCATAAAAAAGAGTAAATTGCATCTTTGTGAATTCTCCACACACCAAAAAATCCAAACACTTCTTCATCTTCGGCTTCTTCTTCGGTTATTACAAAGTACATAAATGGAAGGGTTAGCATAACACAAAAAGTAACAACAATCATTCCAGAGTACTGTGACAAAACAACATCTCCAGCAAAGAACCACTTTACTAAAATTAAAGAAAGAGAGGCATAGAGAATTCCTATGAAAAGCATTTTCCAAGGTCCCTTCTCCAATCTTCTCGGGTTAAACATACTCTCTATCATTATATCAATAAAAAAAGAGAATTTTTAAACTTTCTCCAATTGTCACTATCATGAGTAATCAAAAAAAATTCGACAAAATCGTTTCTGACATAAAAAAGATAAAAATTCAGGGAGCTAGAAATGTAGCAAAATCTGCCCTTAACGCTTATTTCCTAATCCCTTCAGAAAAATCCAAAGATATTTTATTAAAATCCCGTCCAACAGAACCCATGATGAAAAACGTTTTAGATATGACAAAAAAGTATTCACAAGGAAAAATACTAAAACACTTTGATGAATCTAGACAAAAAATAAATGAGCACATTTTCAAGTTAATAAAGAACGGCGACGTGATTTTTACTCATTGTCATTCTACCAGTGTTAGCGATGCTCTTGTATATGCAAAGAAAAAAGGGAGAAAATTTGAAGTTTATAATACTGAAACCCGCCCATTGTATCAGGGAAGAAAAACTGCTCAAGAGTTAGGAAAAGCAGGAATTAAAGTCACAATTTTTACAGATTCTGCTTTCGAAATTGCCTTACTAAAAACTCAAGACACAAAAAAAGTGGACAAAGTTTTGATTGGGGCTGATGCTCTAATAAGCAGAGGTGTAATAAACAAAATAGGAAGTGGTATGATTTCTGAAATTGCTTATCATCACAAAATCCCAGTTTATATTGTCTCAGACTCTTGGAAGTACACTTCAAAAAAAGTTCCTTTAGAACAAAGAAACATAAATGAGATATGGAATAACGCCCCAAAAAATGTCAAAATAAAAAACCCTGCTTTTGAATTTGTACAAAAAAAATACATCAAAGCAGTCGTCTCTGAACTTGGAATTTTGAGTTATGATAATTTCTTGAAAAAAGTTTCAAAAACTAGTAAGAATTAATCGTTTTACTTAGATTCTTCTTGCATTTCTGAAAGAGCATCTGTCAACTCTTCACTTATCTCTTCAATTTTCTCATCAAGCTCTCCCTTAATCTCCACAAGTTTTTTTATTTGTTCATCTATTATCTTCTTAGTTTGAGGAACTGTTTTTTTCACAAAATTCCTATTGCCTACATCAACAGTTAGACTATCGGAGAGGAGTTTAGCTTCAACAAAGATGCCTCTCCCTAAAGGAGCAAGAATATCTTTTCCTATAGAGTTAGTAATCTCATCCAATCCTGTGTTTAAGAGATTTAGATCAATCATGCTCTCTTCAACTGCTTGAAGCTGTTGCTGAAGATGCTGAATCTGCTGCTCAAACATGCCTAGCTTGAACATAAGTTCTTGGTTAGGATTCTCTCCAGTTTTTCCCATAAATATTAAATAGACAAATGCCTTATAAATCTAGTCCTACAAAATTAAAATGGAACAGATACAAGTAAAGGGCATAGAATCTTTGGATGAAAAAGAGAAAAAAATAGCAGATAAACTCTTTGGAGAATACTTCACTAAACTTCAAAGAAAAATAAAAAACACTCTTTCACTAAAAATCTACGTAAAAGAATACAACAAAGAAGGAAAAAGAAAGAAATACAGCATAAATGCAGAAGCAGTTTCTTCTGGAAAAACCTTTAAGGCAAACTCTCACGAATGGGATTTTGCAACTACAATCCATCAAGTGTTTGAAAAAATATTAACACAAGTAGAGCATGAATTTCATGTTAGCGATCAACATTAATTCAAGAAATTTAAATAGTAACTCTAAACAACTTTCATCATCTTTCTAAGAATGGAACTGAAAATCATGGTTCCCAAAAGATAAAACCAAAACCAACTAAAGATTCCAAAGAACCTGAAACCTTCCATTAATGCAAAAAAGTCCATGAACCATCTGAAGAACAAAATCAGAGGTATTGCAGTGTAGACTATCGGTCTCATAGTAAGTTTCATTGTTTTTGGGATGAATTCTAATTGCTTCCTCGATAACTCTGCCACTTTCTCTGGATGGTTTTTATATTTCTTCATCTCTTCTTGAAGAATCTTCTGTTCTTCTTTCATCTCTCTCAATATCTTCTGATCAGTAGCATACTTTTGGATTATTGTCATAAAAAAAGAAATTATCAAAACAATGGCACTCATACCAATTGTGATATTCCAATTTAGTAGAACTCCTGCTGTTGGATTTAAGATAGCGTGAGCTCCTTCCTTTATGAAACTAACTTTATCCCACAAGGAAGCGAGTGCTAATGAGACAATCATCACAATAAAAATTCCCATAAATCCTCCTTCTTTGCCTTCAGTATTCATGTTAATTAAAAAGAAAGATTGTTTTTAAAGACTAACCCCCAACGAATTTTCTCATTACAGGATGCATGTCTACTTCATGTTGTTGAGCAATATTCTGGTAGAACTGGAACATTATCATAATCACAAGAAGAATAGCTGTTCCAGAGGTCAATGCACCCAACAAGTCTGTAACAGAAGCAAGAAGCCCTATTGCCATTCCCCCCATTACTGTAAGAGGCATGATGTATCTGTCTAAGATACTTTCCAAAATTCTTTCGTCCTGTCTGAAACCAGAAACTTGCAATCCTGATGAAGAAATTTTATGGGCCTGACTTGCTGCATCCATGCCTGCAGTTTTGACCCAAAAGACTGCAAAAAGAGTAGAGAAGAACATGAAGAACAAAATGTGTGTTAAACCTTGAATTAAAAATTTAGGTGAAAACCCTCCTCTAATTGTTAATTCAAGAAGATTAGTATTCCCTAACCAAAATGCAAGTCCCGAAATTGCCTGTCCTCCATTGAACTTTCCTAAAAAAGTAAAGTAAGAAGCAAAATGTGCTTTTCCTACACAAGCACCTCCCGAAAAACAAGGTGCAGCAGCATTCTCAACTATGCCTCCGAAAAGTTGTATGTTTGCGATTAACGCAGCAGTTAGAATAACAGGAATAACTGAAGCATAGAAAAAGGAAAGAGGCCATTTAACTCCGTATCCTCTAAGTCTTCCAAAAGAAAGAGGAATTTCAACCTTCAAAGATTGCGCCCAAACGACAATTAGGAAGATAATTATTGTTGATATAATCGCTGCTCCTGCAGAAAAGAGCTCTAGTGGAAATCGGTTTATAACAGATTGAATCACCACGAAAACTTTTCCGGCACAAGGGATTGTTTTGAAATCCAACAAACAATTTCTACCTTGTTGGTCTATAAACTGGAAAGCCCCAGTCATTATTCTCCATGAAACTCCTGCCCCAATAAACAGACTAACACCAGAACCAAATCCCCATTTTGTTGTAAGCTCGTCCATATAGAAGATAGCTAAACCTCCTAAAACAAGTTGAAGTATCAATAACCATGCGAACCCCGGAGCTGCTTGAAGTCCCTGCATTAAAACATAAACAAGTGCTTCAAAGATTATAAAAAAGAAAACGAGAATTTTCTGAATTCCTTGGAAAAACTTTTTCCCTTCATCGGTTGTAGTGTCTATACTGACTACTCCCGAACCCGTAAGCAACTGCAGTATAATAGACGCCATAACGATAGGACCTATTCCTAGAGAAATGATGCTTCCGAAATCTGTTCCAAGAATGATAGCAAGGTACTCAAAACGAGCCAATGCATTTGCTGAAAGTCCGAAGAGAGGAACATTAGCAAGAACGAAAAATGAAACTAAAACTATTAGTGTCCATTTCAATTTTACACCGAAACTTAACTTCTTTTCTTCCGGTTTCCTTACTTCAGGAATAAAACTGAATATGTCTTTTAAGTTTGCCATTTTATTTCTTAAAACGTAAAAATTATTGTCTTACCCTCAATATAAACCTTCTCTCTTTTTAACATTTGATTATACAAGCAATCTTTGTTTATTCTTTTGAACCTTTTTTAACTAGTATAATTTCTCCGCCAGCTTCCTTAACTTTTTTAATCACAGACTGTGAGGCCATGTTTGCTTTTATGACAAGTTTGTTCTTTAGCTCGTATCCTTCTGAACCCCCAAGAATTTTATACTCTTTCAGGTCAATTTCCCACTTGTCTCCAACTTTCTTACCATATTTTGTTAAGTTAGTTTCAATATCCATAAGGTTTATTCTCATTCTCTTATCTTTCTTTGTTCCTCTACTCGTTATTCCTTGTTTTCCAAAGTAATCGTGTCCGTAAAGCGCAAGAACTAGTGTTTTTTTATGGTCTGATCTTTTCCCTGAACCCGACATTCCTGCTCCACCTCTATGCCCAGATTTCTTCCTTTTCTTTCTAGCTCCGCCTCCGTGAGTTCCAGTTCCCCTCATTCGCGACATCTTTCTTCTCTTCTTAGTTTTCCTCATTGCCATTTTATAACATCTTCTCCACTAATTTATTTATCTTATCTCCGTGATTTCCAAGAACTCCTTTTGGAAAATGAATCTTAGTATTTATTCCGCCTCTTGCAGGATGTAATCTAAAAAATGGTTTCAAATTTAAGTCTTCGTACTTCTTTCCACTTTCCAACTCTTCAACAACCTTCTTTGCGTCTACTTTTTTCTTTTTCTTGTCAATAGGTTGTCCTCTTTTCTCGATTAACTTCTCAAAAGTTTCCTTGCTTATCTCTCCAAATGCAACAAGATTCTTCACTTTGCTTATCATGCCGGCCTGTTCTTTATTTGGGTTTAAAACAATACAAGTATATTTCTTTCTAAGTCTCAATCTATGTAAAGTTTCTTTTACATTTCCGTCCATGTTGACTTCTCCCCGTATTCTTATTATGCAAATCATTTTATTTTTGGTTTGTTTTTCTTAAAGCATCAAAACCAGCTCCAACTAAATTGAAGGTGGTTCTTTGCTTACCGAAAGTTTTAGTATAAATATCTTTTATTCCTGCAAGTTTTAACATTTTTTTTAGTTCACCAGCTGCAACTAATCCTGTTCCTTGTGGTGCTGGAATCAAAATAACCCTCACACTTCCGGACTTCCCAATAACTTTTTGCGGAACAGTATGAAGTTCAGAGCAGTCACAATCAAAACTAGAGCAAGCTCTTTTTATTTTTATAATATTCAGTTTTGCCTTTCTTTCTGCTTTGTCTCTTGCTGGTAGAGTTTCTTTTGCTTTACCTGTACCAATACCTACATGTCCATTTTCATCTCCAACAATTGCCATTGCAGAAAAAGTAGCCACATTACCTTCCATAGTCTTCTTCTGAGTCTGACGCCACGCTCTTCTCTTACCTCCACCGAACTTCCCCTTTGCTTGTCCTATTAAAGCTAAGTCCTTTTTGATATCAAGTAAAAAATCAACTATCTCGAATTCCAATATCTTTTTGTTATTATCAAGAATTTCATCAATATTTCTAATCTTTCCATTTTTAACTTCTTGTCCTAATTTTGTTTTTGGTTCCCATGAAGAAAGACCTCTTTCTCCTGCTCTTTGTTTGTTTTCCTTTGTTTCTTTTTCTATAATGCCTAACTCAAGGTCATCTTTTAAAATTACAAGATTATCATCTTTTTCTATTAATTCTTCAGTAATCTCTTCCAGCTTTTCAGCTTTTTCTTCGGCAGTTTCTTCAGAAAGTGTTCCATGAGCTGCAGCAGTTCTCTTTACATTCTCAAACATCAATTTCTTCTCACTTTTTGTCATTTTATTTTCTGTATTTTTAATTTAATTTCTTCAAATGTTTTTGAAAAATCTTCTTTAAGATGTTTTCCTTTGATTCTATTTTCATCCGGGTAATATTGCTCCTCACATTTTACATTAAGCCCAGAGTCCTTTAATCCTTTTAGAAATGCGAATACTTTGTTTTTGTGAATATTTCTTGTCATTCCTATGTCTATTATTGGTATCTGCAATTTCTTCGCAAGAATTTCTTTTCCAAATAAAAATCCTGTAAGGTACACAGCCGGAGTTGACTTAAGACTTCCACTCAATTCTTTTGGCCATCCATGCATTAGTAATACTTTAGAGGTTGTTCCTAGTTCGATTTTGTCTTGAGCTGCTTTGCTAGTCGTGTACTCTGCTATTACGTACTTGTTTGTTTTTCTGAAGACAACTCTTGGAATGCCACTCTTAAGCACATTTACTCTTTTGCCGTAATCCGTCTTGTTTTCTTGTCTTCTTCTTTTTAGTGTCTTCATTTTTTTATTTCTCCTAAATGTTCTCTAAGATGCGCCTTACTTCTAAAAACCTTGTTTCTTATTTTTTTCCTAATATCTCTGAATGTTTCATTTGTCATTTCCCCTGACTTTTTCAGTTCAGCAACATGTTTTCTTAGCTTTCTTGTCATGATTATATAATCTCTTTTTACAACACGTCTGCCCTTTCTTATATTTCCAGGCCCTCTATTACTCTTCTTCCTAATCTTCTTTCTTCCACCGATTTCTCTTATGACTATTGCACCATCTTTCATTAAATCTCTGATGTCTTGTTTAGTAATGGCTTCTTTTATGTCTTCTAGTCTTGATTCTACGAAGATTATTCTATCTTTTCCAATGCCTAATGTTCTTTTCGCAAGTTCTTTCTTTTTACTTAAGTTCATTTTTTTCTCCTTTATTCTCTACTTTTTTTAAAAACTTTTTACTGTTAACGTTCATTATAACAACTCCCATTTCTCCAGCTTTTTTTACAAGTTCTATTTTTTTCTTTTTCCCAATCTTTCCCAAAACTATCTCTTGTCCCCTTGAAGCTGTTAAAAGTTCCGGAATATTTCTCACTACCAAAAAGTTTCCTCTTTCAGATTCTTTTTGTCTGTATCCAATGCTTACTGTAGGGCCATAGCCTCTTCTTTTATCTCTGAGCTTGTTATCTCTTCCTTTAGGCTTTCTCCATACCCTATTCTTTCCCCTCTTCTTACCAAGTTTGTGGTATCTATTATATATTCTTCTCAAAAAGGTAGTCATTATATTTCCCTCCCTGCTTTACTAGTTATAAATATCCCGTCTTGGAAGATTCTTCTGTCTCTTTTTCTTATTCTTGTAGCTGTTTCAAAATCTGCTGCTGCTTGGCCTGCAAGTTCCTTGTCAACCGATGTGACTGTAATAACATCTTTATCTATTTCTACTTCAACTCTGTCAGGAATTAGTGTCTTTCTAGGAATTTTTTCCCCAAGGAAATTTTTGATTAAGACTTCTTTACCCTTAATGTCCACACTAATTGGGAAATGACTAAAGCAAACTTTTAATGTATACTCGAACTTTTTTTGAACGCCCGCTATCATATTTTTTATGTGCGCGGCTGCAGAATTAATTAATTTCTTTTCTTTTTTAGTTGCTATTTTAGTCCCAACTACTATCAAATTATCTTTCTTCGTAAGACTAATATTGTTTATCTTGAAGTTTCTCTGATTTTCTCCTTCCGGGCCGATAACTTTTAGTGTAGTTCCGTTCACTTCAACTTCTATTCCCTCAGGAACTTCTACTTCTTTAAAAATTTCTTTTTTCATTTTAGTAAAAATAAGCAATTAAGCTTCCTCCAATTCCTTTTTCAACAGCTTCCTCATGAGTCATTAGCCCCTTTCCTGTAGAGATTACAACAGTCCCAACATTTCTTGCAGGAAGATATCTTCTTCTGTATTTCTCGATTTGATCTTTTTTAACGCTAAATCTAGGTTTTATTACTTTACATTCGGAAAATTCTCCAAGGCTAACTTCAACAGACTGTCCTTTTGTGTCAATCTTGTATTTCTTGATTATTCCCTTTAGTTTCATTATTTTCAAAACTTCAACTAACAATTTTGAAACTCTTATGAGTTTCACACTATCTTTTCTTGCTCTCTTTGCATTTCTTATTCCATTCATTGCATCAGCTAGTATATCTTGTGACATTTTAACTATATTTTTTGAAACCGATTTCTACAGCGATTTCTCTAAAACACTGTCGGCATAAATTTAATCCGTATGATTTGATATGAGCTCCGAATCTACCACATCTTTCACATTTCTTTCTTGCTATTCCTGTTTTTCTTTCTTTAGGTTTATTATGTTTGAGGAATTTTTCCATTTTCTTAGGCTTGCCTACAAGTTGCTTCAAAGTTTTTTTCCAATCGCTTGCTGTCATTTGACACCCCTGTGGCGAATGATTGAAAATTTCATATTTGCTGTCATTTTATTTTATTCAAACAAATTTTGTTTTGAAATTTTCCCCCATAAATTTAATTATTTCTTCCTTCGAAACATGTTGCCTTTTTGGAACACGTCCCATTTTTGTTTTCTTAAGCTTAATTCTCTTTCCAGCTCTTTTGAATGTAACGGTAACGTCTAAACCTCTAATTCCTATGTCTCTCTGATACTCGATACCTGGAATTTCAATATATTCCTTAACTCCGAATGAAAAGCTATTTTCACTTATCTGGCTCTTCTTTAATTTATTGTCTGTTGCAGTTAACATCTTTCTCAAAAATTCTTCAAGATTTTTTCTGATAGTGACCACAGCTCCGACCTCAAGTTTAGGTCTAACTCCTAATGAAGGAATTCTTTTTGTAGACATCATTTTAGCAGGATTTCTTCCACTTAAAAGTTTTATAAGTTTGAATCCTTTTTCCAGATTTTCTCCACTTCCGCCGACGCTAAGAACCACCTTTTCCATTACGACTTTTCTCATAATGTTTGTTTTTTTCTCTGAATGAGCTGGTTGAACCTTTTGATTTTCTGTTTTTTTCATT
>ERZ1292629.2268-Hain-H43-01um-R1-2268-length-16560-cov-8_pt1 | contig 16560 bp, 14 predicted proteins | sample MGYA00564399_ERZ1292629 | MGnify/ENA primary metagenome ERZ1292629 (study PRJEB36523, sample SAMEA6512636) | groundwater metagenome | collected 2019-01-08 | study: AquaDiva: Metagenomics assemblies of 32 groundwater samples
AAGCCCATCATTTCTACCTCAATTATAAAAATTTCAACAAGAATGCTAAAGAAGCAGTCATCTTTCTTTGGGCCATTTTTGGAATCACGTTTCTCAGAATCGCGCTCTATTTGCTTAAGCCCTCCACGCACAATAGGCTTAAGTTATATTATTATTTCACATCTCTCGTTTATTGTATGGGCCATCTTTCTGACGTGAAAAAAGGGATCTTCTATATTCCTGACTAATTATTTTGTTGCTTCGACGGTGTAGCCCATTGTCCAGACTCTGGCGCGATCAATAGCATCAAGGTGAAATAGAATGAATGAAAATAAAATCTTGAAGAGCACAAGATCTATCGCGCTCAAGAGATAATAAATCGGCTTTATGTGTTTCCATTGTTCTGCAAGACTATTGAATCGTAATGCATCGGCTAAAAATTTGAAATAGCCTCCCATGGGAGTTATTTTATATTTTCTGAATCCTGCTGTGCGCAGTACACTTTCTAGACCGTACTTGGTGAAATAAAAATAATTATGAGGTGCTTGATGAATCATCCATCCTTGGGGCGTCGTCAGATAGAGTTTTCCTCCCTTTTTCAACACACGATACATTTCATCCATAACTCTTTGAGGAAACTCCACGTGCTCGAGTACCTCCGTAGATAGAACTATATCGTACGTGCCGGTTGATTTGGGAATATTATCGAGGCTGCAAGTAAAATCGAGTATCTTGTCATGATCAACAAAGTCGGTCGATTCATATCGGCAATGACGAAAAAACGGCTTATAGGGGCAAGGGCCTGCACCCGCATCCAAAACTCTTGCACCGTGGGGAGTTCTCTTGGCAGATTGTTTAACAAACGTTTCAATTGCATGGCGGCGAGGGTTCAATTGCAACCTAAACGACTTCGGAAAAAGATTAATGACGCTTTGAATTCTCGTATCTCTGCCCGTCACCCTGTCCCTTGTCATGGGGGGGTGATGAACGGATTATTTTTAAATTGTTGTTCCATCCAAGAATATGGCTTCTGAGGAAAAAACAAGGCGATATCTAAACACGTTTGTACGTACCTCGATTTTTGTACTTTTTAGTATACTTCTTTCTAAAATTTTTACCTATGCTTATAAAATTGCGATTGCCCGACATTTCGGTGCGGAAGTATATGGAAATTTCTCTTTAGCGATCATTATCACGGGTTTCTTTATTGCGTTCGCATCGTTAGGCTTCTCTGATGGCTTGGTAAGGTACATATCATATTATTTAGGGAAGAAAGACATTTCAAGAATAAAGTACTTTGTTGTTTTTAGTATAAAGGTTATGATGGTAACCGGAGTCCTTGGAGGGTTAGCCCTCTTCTTTTCTGCAGAGTATATTTCTCTTACCTTTTTCCACACTATTGATCTTTCCATTTATCTTAAAGTATTCAGCCTCATAGTGCCGCTTTCGCTGCTCGGCAGTATGGCAATTGCAATTCTTAGATCGCATGAAAAAGCAAAGACTGCTTCATTTATCGTAAGTATTTTCCATAATGGGGTTCGTTTCTTGCTACTCGTGACCCTTATTTTTATGGGTTTAGGGCTAAACTCTCTTTTGTATTCCTATATCATTTCATATGTGCTCGTGGTTATCGCCGCGTTATACCTTGCCCGAAACAATTTGAGAGAGATATCTCGCAATACTGATTCTTTAAGTGACGCCGAAAGGGGAGTTTTGAGGAAGGACATCTTCTCCTACTCTTGGCCCCTCGTATTTGTAGGTCTTCTCTTCAGTATGTTTTATTGGATAGATTCGCTCGTGCTCGGTTATTTTGTGGACGCGACTGTTGTAGGGTACTATAGCGCGGCTGCCACCTTGGCGGGCCTTTTTGTTATGGCCCCTGATTTGTTCAGTCAACTCTTTTTGCCAATCGTGTCTAAAGAGCTTTCAAGGAAGAATAGCCAGGTTATTAGAGATATTACCAAACAAATTACTAAGTGGATTTATATGATTAACATCCCTCTTTTTGCCGCCTTGTTTGTTTTTCCCGATGTTGTTTTGAACCTTTTCTTTGGCCAGGAGTTCGAGGTAGCACAGATTCCTCTTCGGATTCTTGCGGTAGGCGGACTCTTCTCTAGTTTTATCAATACATTTACTGCCTTGCTTTCTGCCAAAAAGAAGACTAAGCTAATCCTCTATAATTTTAGTATTTTTTCGGCGCTTAATCTTGGACTTAACCTTGCGCTTATACGATTTGGCATGATTGGAGTTGCTATTGCTACGGCGATTTGTTGGATAGGATTTTATTCCGTGTTGTTTTTCCAGATCCGGAGACAGTATGGATTTTATCCGCTCCAGAGGGCCACCTTCAGGATGACCGTTGCGTCTCTTTTCCTTATTGGAATCCTCTATCTTTCTGCGCAACAAATTTCTGCTACCTTGGGGTCTATGATGGTGGCCATGGTCTTATTTTGCATGGGCTATTTTGGCCTTTTGTTTGCGACGAGAGCGCTTGACGAACGTGACTGGCGCATTATTAGCGACTTAAAAATGAAACTGACGAAGGATATTAGCCCGTTTGCACGTTTTTCCCAAAATGAATGAGCTACATTTAAATAGGGTAAAACGCGCTCGTTTTAATGGAGAATAGAACCATCCTTACAACCGGAGCTTATGGTAGACTCGGAAAGGTTCTGCAGACGCTTGACTGGGGCACCTCCGTTTTGCTCACGCCCAATAAGGCTGAATTAGATATTACCAATGAATCAAGTGTGATGCGATATTTTGAAAAACATTCTATTCAGGCCCTTATACATTGTGCCGCCCTCACCGATATGAAGAAATGTGAACTGGAGCCTTCTCTAGCGATTGCAACTAATGTTGAAGGGACGGCACATGTGGTTCGTGCCCTGTTAATGCATTGCCCCCAAGCACGAATGATGTATCTGTCGACAGACTATGTGTATCCCTCGTTAAATGGGCCTTATGGTGAAAACGACCTTGTTAAACCATTTAATCTCTATGCGACGACCAAACTTGGCGGAGAATGGGTCGCACAAGCAATCCCTAACCATTGCATTATGAGAACGAGCTTTTTTAATCCGGATCATATTCCATTTGATTCTGCTCCTTCGGATGCGTTTTGTTCGAAGATTTCTTTTAGGGAGGGTGCAGAAGCAGTGCGATTTCTTTTAGAAAACGATTTTGTGGGGGTTATCAACGTTGGTCGAGACAAAATAAGCCTTTATGATTTACTGCGCACATACCGCCCCGATATTCGACCCATCTCACTTGAAGAAGTTAATCGTACGGCGCCCGTTAAACGTGCGCCCGATTCTTCCTTGGACGTTAGACTCTGGAAAAAATTGCGAGGTTTGAAATGAGTCTCTCTGAAGTGCGCTACGAACGAAGAGTAGACATCCATACTAATGAGGATAGAACTATTTCTACCTTGCTCAAGGGAGATATACCGGGATTTAGCGCGGAGCAGGTACGAATTGTACAATTACAACGAGAGGCCTCCTTGGGCAATCACTGGAGAGAGTATGTGGAAGTATATGGGGTGGTTGGTAAAGCAAAGATTGTTCTCGAAGAAGTGACTACCAAGAAAAGAAGCGAATATAATCTTTTAACCGGCGATAGACTCTTCGTCCCTGCAGAAGTTGCTCTGCGGATTGATGCAAAAAAAGAGACAGTCATTATCGCTTGTGGCGCAGAAACGGATCGAGAAGGAAAAACGCATAAATATATTGTTGCTTAGGCTGCTGAACGAATTAGTTCCGTTGGTTTGAAACGCTTGGTAAAGAAATTAGAAATTTTCAGGGCGTGCGGATTTTTTGTTCTCCTGAGCACATTTACTAGAAGATGTTTAAGAATTTGCTGATTAACGAATAGCGCGTAGAAAAGAGTTTTATAAAATGCGATGCTCGTGAAGAGCTTCCCCTGATTACGCGCGACAATCAAGTCCATGTCCAGATAGGTGAAAAAAATGTGATCTGTATTTAAGACGGGGATATGCGTTATATTCTTCTTGCGCACGAAAGGCATTGTCAAAAATGAAACCTCGTTTGTATTGATAGGCAACTTTTTTCCTTTGTACATTGCGTAGAACACATCCACATTTTTTAAGAAATAGCCACTTTCAACCATATATTGAGAGACGTCAATGTTGTCATAAACGTAACTTTTGTCTTTAAGGTAGTTATATGCATAATAAAGTGAAAGCGTCGCATAATCTCCTATGAGTGAAGAGTTGAGATATGCGTCGCAGATTGAGACCGGTTTTCCAAGAAGTTTCATCGAATACGTTTGAAAATAATCCCTATGGGGGAGAGATTCGTGATAGGGGCTCTTGAAGCTAACAAACCGTGCACCACCAATCTTTGATTTCAAGTGTTCTCCTCCTTTTTTTAAGTCGGCTCTTTCGAGATAAACGACGTGTTCGTTCATACTCGCTCGAGCAGCCATACTGTATAAAGGACGTTTATCTTTTTCTATCGCATAGAACGCATCACCGAGAAGTTTTTGATTCGAAAACTTTTTCGTTACTTTTTCATAGGCTTTCTGTGCGATTTTCTCCCGTTCTTTTTCGTGCTTTAAGTAATACACAATTTTTTCGTACATTTCTTGTTCAGTCTTGAAGGTTACAAAATCGACGCCTTCGGTAAATTTGGGGAAGTAGCCTTCTACGTATTCGGTGAGTGCAAACGACTTGCAGGCGTTGACGGCCATAGACCTCTCAAGGACGTGAGGTACTGCAAAGAAGTTTTGAGAGAAGCATAGACTTATTTTTGATTCGTTGATGAATTTTACGAACGCTTCATCAGAAAGTTTTCCCACGTAGTGGTTCTTGAATTCTGGGTAGTCGTCCCAGCCCGCGCCTGCAAGTTTGAAGTTCACCTGCTTCTTAAGAAGATAGCGTATATATTTTAGACGATCTCCTTTAGGGGTTCCCACAAACACCACGTCGTATTTTTTCTTAAGATTGAGCGGTCTAAATTTTTCAATGTCGGCACCGAGTACGTCAAACCAAGGTATTCCTGCTTTGTCATATCGTTTTGTGAACTGCAATTGGCTAATAAGTTGGTAATCAATCACTGCCGAATAGGGCACTGTGTAATGATCGAACTTTATGTCATCATCTCCGTTCCAATGAGTAACTTTGGCGTTAGGCAATATTTCCTTAATTTTGACGAGGGTCTCTGGATAGAATTCGTCCCATACCAAGAAGAGATGAATGTAGTTGGGTTTTTCTTTTCGCAGGGTTTCAAGAAAACGTCTATTCATCTCTTTCTTACCGTGCTTATATGTTTCCTCTTGCGGATCAAAATTAACGACTTCTTTGAAAATTTTGCGAAGAGGGATATTATAAGCTTGATTAATTATCCAATTCACATTGTTAATGGACCACATAGCAAGAAGCATTTTTTTGTTGATTTTCTTTGGCACGGGGTTGGCACGAACAAACCCTTTAAAAGATTTGCTGCAGTCAGAAGGCTTATAAATGAGATTTATAGTGCATCTTTATGCAGAGAAAGAACTGTCTTGTGTGTGATTCGCACGAACTTGTGGAAATAATCAATCTCGGTAGCCATCCCTTCGCGGATACGTTTGTACCCGAATCGAAGGCAAGCGAAGCGGATGCTGTTTATCCGCTTGTGTGTGACTTGTGTAAGCAGTGCGGTCATGTGCAGACTCGATACGAAACAGATCCCGCTCTTCGCTATTCTGGTGTAGATTATTCGTATACCTCGTCTAACTCGACGTTTGCAACAACCCATTGGAACGAATACGCGCACGAGTTAACTACCTCTCTTAAATTGCAACCCGGTGCGTTGGTAATCGATGTAGGTTCCAATGATGGGTACCTCCCTGAACAATTCGCCAAGCAGGGTCTCAGGGTGCTTGGAGTCGACCCTTCTGATTACATGGCCGAATTGGCCAAGAAGAGGGGTGTCGATACGAGAGTAGGATTATTCGGGCGAGAGGTAGCTGAGCAGATACTCGCAACACACGGACAGGCCGACCTTGTGACTGCAAATAATGTCTTCAATCACGCAAATAACCCTCTTGAATTTGTAAAGGCCGTGGCTGCCCTGCTCAAACCAACCGGCAGTTTCGTATTTGAACAGCCCTACTGGTTAACGAGTATCGAGAGCGGAAAATTTGACCAGATATATCATGAGCATGTGAGTTACTTTAGCGTTCGTTCGTTGAAAACACTCCTTGGTCGTGCAGGGCTTGCTATCAAAGAAGCACGTGTTGTCGATTACCATGGGGGTTCGTTGAGAATAATCGCACAGAAAAAAGAGAAGATTGTGCAAGAACCTGACCATGTTCGCGCAATGATTGCTACAGAAGAAGCGATTGGTCTTTTTACGTCCGAATTATATGCTAATTTTATGCACAAGAATCGCGTGCAACGAAATAGGTTTATGCAACGATTGTATAAATTGAAAGAAGAAGGACATTCTATCATCGCGGTAGGCGCACCTGCTAAAGGAAACACCTTCCTTAACTTCTACGGACTTAATAACACGTTGATAGATTACGTAACCGATTCCTCTCCCCATAAACAAGGAAAATATACCCCTGCCACAAGAATCCCCATCGTGAGCGATGATATATTTTCTAAATATGGCAAAGTGTACGCGCTGGTGTTATCTTGGAACATCGCTGATCAACTAAAAAAGGCCCTTGCTCCCCTCAATCAGAACATAGAGTTTATTTCTCCGGACGGATGCTAATGATACGAAAGATATACTCCAAAGTCGACCCCGCGGTTTTACTGCATACGATTTACACACACGAACCTTCTGGTGAGGGTACGAAATCCTTGCTTACCGAACCAACGCACTTTTTACAGGCGGTTTCATTTAGTATGCCTGTCGGTGCTGAATCAAAGCCCCATACGCACAACGCGCAAGAACGTGTAACAAGCCATACGCACGAGGCGCTCTTAGTATTTAGAGGATCTATTGAACTTTCTATTTATGATGTGGACAACACTTTTGTCGAAAAAATGAAGTTAAACGAAGGCGATTGTTACATTATTTTTGCAGGAGGACATAGTATAAAGGCGCTTACACCTGCGCATCTTTTTGAGTTCAAAAATGGGCCTTACAACGGTCCTGAAAAAGACAGAACGTTTCTTAGCTGACGAGCCCGCGATTCTTTAGAAGTTCTTTTGCCTTCTCAAGATAGTAACCCTTCGGCTTTTGAGTGCCTCGTTCAATGGGGATGATGCCTTCTTCTTCAAACTTTTCCTTGAGGTCTGCTTCGACCATCATTTCCACCAACTCTTTGAACTTAACTTTTGTTTCCCAATTGAGTATCTTCTTTGCTTTTGAATAGTCGCCCAAGAGTGCTGGAACCTCTGCCGGTCTTTTAAATCGGTCGTCGGCGATAATATGATTTTCGTAGTTCAATCCGACCAAAGAAAATGCTTCTCGTAGGAAGTCTCGCACGGTGTGCGTTTCATTAGTGGCAATAACAAAATCATCTGGCGTGTCATGTTGTAATATCTTCCACATTGCTTGTACATACTCTGCAGAAAAACCCCAGTCTCGTTTTGCGTCAAGGTTTCCTAGTTTCATTTTGTCAATCTCCCCTACGATTATTCGTGATAATTCTTTAGTTATCTTTCTCGTTACGAAATTATGCCCTCTTCGCGGAGATTCGTGATTGAATAGTATTCCATTCGATGCAAAAAGATTGTACGCGTTGCGGTAAACTTTTACTAGGTGGAATGCGGCCACTTTAGAAACACCGTAAGGGCTTTGCGGTTGGAAGGGAGTTTCCTCATGTTGTGGCGGGGATGAAGCACCAAACATCTCAGAAGACGAAGCTTGATAGAATTTGCAGGGGAGTTTCATATCCCGTATCGCGTCGAGCAAACGTAATGTCCCTAAGGCATTAATATCGAATGTTGAAAGCGGATTGTTGAAGCTAATTCCTACGTGGCTTTGCGCCCCTAAATTATAGATTTCATCCGGCTTAACAATTTCTAAAATTGACCGTAAACTTGAGGCGTCAGTTAGATCTGCAAAATAGAGCGCGAAGGCAACCTCTGAATTTTGAACCATGTCTTTGTTATAGGTTTTATACAGATGGTCTATGCGATTTGTGTGCAGTGTAGAGGCACGACGCATGATGCCCCTTACTTGATATCCCTTTTCCAAGAGGAATTCTGCCAAATAGGATCCGTCTTGTCCGGTGATGCCAGTTATGAGTGCAACCTTTTTCTTTTCCATGAGCGTTGGCAAAGAACAGACAATTTAAACCTTTTTATTACCCTAAAAGCCATAAAGAATGTTTAAATAACGGACGAGGTTTTAGGGCTCATGCCCGATTCATCCGCAACCTCTTCTTTTTGGGAGAGGGCCATTGACTTCGTATTTTCAAAGGATAGCCGAAAGTGGTTGATTGCGATCGTGATACTGGGCGCGTTGTTGAGATTTATTGTTGCCTCAAACGTTCCCCCTGTGGCTGATGAAATGGTACATGGCGTGCACGCCATTGGATTATCAAAACTTGCGCCATTGAGTACGATGACGCAGATACCTGTGTGGCTTTATTTGACGGATTATGCCTATCGAATGTTTGGGATTCATTTGATTACCGCGCGGTTCCTCTCGTTTGTTTTTGGCACGTTATCAATCATACTCGTGTATCTTCTTGGTTCTTTCCTCTTCAATAGAAAGGCCGGATTAATTGCTTCGTTTCTTCTTGCAATCTCTGCGTACCATATAACCTGGACGGCAAGTTATCAAGACCAGACCATGATGTTTTTTATATTGCTGGCTTCGTTTATCTTCATTAAGGAATACAAAAAATCAGGAACCATATCGGTTTGGGGTGCAATCCCGCTTGGAATTGCGTTTCTTGTTAAGATAATAACGGGCGTGTTTGTTCTTGTGTTTGGAGTGTTTATGTTGGGAATTCTTATTACGGACTATCGAAGAGATATGAAAAAATTTAAGATAAACCTTAAGAGAGCATTCTTATTTGGAGGCATTATCGCCCTCTCGCTCCTTCCTATTTTAAGTTACGATTATTTTCTTTACAAGGAAAAAGGAATAGTGGACCAACCGTTTGCTCAATTTCTTAAGATTAATCCTGAATTCTATACAGGTCCGGGGCTTGCCCATGGAGAAGGTTTTGTATTAAACAAACTCCCCAAAAACGTTTACTCGGTTGTTATGGTTTATTTTCTTAAGGAAGATCCCCTTATATTTATGTTAGGGCTTGTGGGTCTTGGGCTCTTTTTTAAAGATTTCAAGCGACGTAGATTCGGTGAGCGATTTCTTGCAGCCTTGGGCATTTTTTCATTTTTCTTTATTGCCTCTGCTATCGTGCTTCAGACGCATTACACTACGTTTATGCCTCTGCTGGCACTTTCATCGGCATCGGTTATTGTCCCTCTTTCTGGTAAGCTAAAAGATCATGTGCGCCCCTTTTATAGTTTAGTAATTATCTTGGGAGTTATTTTGCTGTTAAATATATATTCTATTCGAGAGCCACTCACGTCCAAGAGCGCCATCGATAAAATGAGGTCATTTGCGATAGACTCTATTGACCAGAACACGCTCGTGCTTGTCGATGCACGTATTTATGTGGGCACAACCGTTTGGATGTTCAATGATAAAGCTTACGTGAGCGCTTCGCACTTGGGTGCGCTGCTTCAGGCTTCGAACCAATCGGGGAATGTTTATCCTGTACGAACTCTTTTCGTAGAGTGTCTGAATGATGACTGTGGATGGGGCACGGTTAAAGACCAACCCGACTTCAATCAGTCTATGGAAGAAGTTGTTTCTGCATTCCAGACGACAAAAAAAATAAAAGAGATACGCGGAGGAGGTTCGGTCACGGGTGTGCGAGAATCAGAGATTGCAGGCGAACCTTACTTTAGGGTGTATGAAGGGTTCCTCCCTCTGAATCCCACTGTGATACAGGAGATTTACCGAACACATAGCCATTTCTTTTACCATATTCCTCGTGATGAACAACCTCAGCAGGCATTTGACTATTACAAGGTAGATGGAGGACTTGATGCTCTGCTTAATCTCTTTTCTTACGTTATTTTGTATGCAGCTCTTGGCATTGCCCTTCTTTCTGTATTCGTTCCTTTCGTGCTGGTGTATAGAGAAAAATCTGAAAACTAGTTTCTGTTCTTTTCCTGTAAATATCTTTCAAGGGCATTTTTCCATGAAGGGAGTGGCGTTTTAGAGCCGAGAACTTCGCTCGCAGAGCGTTTGGGCCCTTGCACGTCCGCAAGACTTACTGCAACGATTTCAGAGTGGCTGTTTAAATGATGCTTAATATGAGTTAGTATTTCAAAGGCGGATGCTCCTCCTTCGTTGATGAGATGAATGGTTCCTGTTTTGCCGTTTTCGATTGCATGAGTAAGTGCTTGCGCAAAGTCTTCTACATAGGTGGGCGATCCTTTTTGATTCGGGGTTCCCTTGAGAGGGGCGTTTTCTTTTAAAGACGTTATGGCTTTTTCAATAAATCCTGAGAAACCATCTTTTTTGTTAGAAAGTCCAAAAAGCCACCCCGTACGTACAATTAGGTTCTTGGGTGAGCTTGCACGAACGATAATTTCGGCGATGTTTTTCGTTTGGCCGTAGATATTCTGAGGGTTAGTAGGGCTTTCTTCAAAAAAAATGGCGTGTGTATTTCCGTCGAACACTGCCCCCGTTGATATAACTATCAGAGGAATATTAAGCGATTTAGCAATTTCGGCGATGTTTTTCGTTCCGAACACATTAATTCGATAGGCTTCAAAGGGGTTCGTTTCGCACAACCGTATGGGTACGGAGGCCAAATGGAGAATCGCGGAAGGGTTGTGTTTTTGTATTGCATCTTTACACGAAGGATTTGTTACGTCACATTCTGCATGCGAGAGGCGTATTCCGAAATCAAGTTCCTGGGCTATTGCGCTGTTCCCTCCGGTGACGACTACTCTTGAAAGTTCAACCAAAGGAGATAACCTCCAACTTAGGGAAGGGTATAATCACTCTGCCCTTTTTTACGCGTTGTTGGAGCTTTGAGACGAGGTGGTCTTTGTAATTCCATGAGAGGAGCAAGAACGTTTTTTCATCGCTGCTGCTGAGGGCATCCCATGATTTCACTGGGATATGAACTCCCGGAGCGACCTTTCCAATCTTAAGCGGAGTGTCATCAATAATGTAGTCTACATCGTCGGGCGTTATCGAACAATAGTTCATGATAACCACTCCTCGTGCAGGAGCACCGAGGCCTATCAGTTTTCCGTGAGTTTTCTTTTCAGTTTCAAGTAGTTCTCTAAGTCTTGCCTTATATTCAGTGACTTTCTTTCCGACAGAGGTATATAGTTCTTCATTTGCAAATCCGGCTTCTTTTTCTTTTTTTAGAAGCTCGGTAACTGAAGAAGAAACTGGAACGGCGTGCTCTTCTTTCATTGCGAAGACTCGCAAGGACCCTCCTTGAGTCGAAATTCTTTCTACATCTACTACTCTCAGACCTGCCATTCGAAAGGTTGATAGGAGCGAATGAAGTGAGAACGTATAGACGTGTTCATGATAAATGGTGTCGAATTCTCCGTTGAGAATTGTTTCTAGTGCATAGACTCCCTCCATGACGAGCGTTCCTGTATCGCGTAACACAATTCGTGCAGCTTTAAGCAAATCAATGTTGTCCGGTGTGTGCGGAATTACGTTAAGAGCAACGATTAAGTCAAATTTTCCCTTCTCTTTTGCGATTTTTGAGGCAGTACTGGTATTAAAGAACTCTGCAACGTAGTCTATACCAAGCTCCTCGTTTACTTTTTTTAGGTTTAATGCAGGATCAACGCCCACAACGTTTTGTGTATGTTGTTTGAAAAAAGCAAGCAGCGTGCCATCATTCGAACCTATTTCAAGGACTTTTTTTGTCGTATCTATTCCCATCTTGGTGCTCAAATAATCTGCAACTTCCTTTAGGTGTTTTACATTAGTTTGAGAACCTGCGGAAAGGTGTAAGTAATTTCTAAAAAGATCCTCGGGGGGAACAATTTGTTCCAGCTGGACAAGAAAACAGTGGGGGCAATATGCGAGATTTAGAGGGTACGCTTTTTCGAAAGCTATTTCGTTTTCTGGGATAAATGCATTTACCGGAGGAATATTTCCAAGTTCTAAAAATCGATTGAGGCCTTCGTACCCGCATGATTTACATTTAAGTTCAGTCATAGAATTGTCCGATTAGTGCTTCTTAAATACTTTATTGTGATAGATTCCGAACTTGGCCAAGAGGAATTGCGCAAGCACCCCGAAGGTTCTAATCGCGTACCACGCGGCGCCTTTGAGGGCGTGAGAAGTGTGTTCGCCTTTATAATCTGCTTCTACAGGCACTTCTTTTACGACTAGCCCATAGTATGCTGCTTGTGCGATTATTTGAAAACTAAATAGATAGTCATTTGTGTTTGCTTCGTAGGGTGCTTTTTCCAATAATCTTCGGCCATAGATTCTGAAACCTGTGTGAAATTCGGTAAGGTTTAAACCAAGAACAATTCTATCAAAAAAGCTCAAGAATCGATTAGCTACGAATCGAATGAGAGGCATGCCGTTCTCAAGCGCTTTTCCGTGGACCGAGAACCGAGAACCGAGAATAAGCTGCGCTTTTCCTTCCTTCATGTATGGCGTCGCGAAATGAATCGATTCGGGATTGAACTGTGCTCCGTCGCCGTGAATCTCGACTATATAATCTGCCCCCATTTCGAGTGCTTTTTGCATGCCTGCCTTGAGATTGCCCCCATATCCTCGATTAGGGACGTGTCTGAATGCCTTTAGTCCGAGACTTTTTGCAACTTCATACGTTCCGTCTTTCGACCCATCGTCCATTACGATAAGGTCGTCAAGGACCCCTTTAGGAATTCTTTGGAGCGCGCGAGGAAGCATTTTCGCTACGTTATAGGCGAGAATGACGCCGATTATTTTTGGCTTCTTTGGGGAGGGCATAGGGGAGTTTATTCAGGGCGTTTTATAAACTTATTTCAAAAAGGATTGTTTCCTTCTTGGCCGTTACTCCAACGAGGAGTGGTCGCAAGGCTATAGGTAATGATGGGTTCGCTGATGACTTTCTTCATGACTTCCATGTTGTAGTACTGAGGGCTGTCCATGTTGGCCAATTCGCCCGATTTATGAGCTCCTTCTATCTCTCGAACGCCGTGTTCTATGTCACAGTCTGCCTTGAAGTTACATATGCGTTCAAACTTCCTAAAGTTAACGCGATACGAACGCGTGTCCTTATTATTCTCTACTTTTTCTATGGTCGACTGCGGAAAGTAAGAATGGATTAGGGGAACGAGGTCTCGTATCATGAAATTAAGATTGCTGTTGCCTACATTGAAGATCTGTTTGTTAACCACACAGGCATCTTCATTCAAGACAGTCATTATTGCTTTTGCCGCGTCTTTTACATGAAGGAAAGGACGGTATTGTGCGCCGTCCCCGTTGAGAAGAATACTTTTTCCTTGAAGCGCTCGTTTTGCCATAACGTTTACTGCGAGGTCAAACCTCATACGCGGTGAATAGCCAAAAAGCGTTGCGAAACGCAAGATGGTTACCGAGAAATTGGAATCTGCTAGGGGGAGCAATTCATTTTCTGATTGGAGTTTTGAGAGGGCATAGAGCGTTACGGGACCGACGTTAGATTGTTCGTCAAGAAACGTATCGCCACTTGCACCATATACGCTACAAGACGAAATGAAAATAAATTGCTTGACGCCTTCCGCCTTTGCTCTACGGGCAAGCGACATGGTTGCCAAAAAGTTGGTTTGAATCGTAAGATTGGGGTCGAGGTCTCCCGAAGGGTCATTTGATATGCTCGCTAGATGAATTACGGCGTCAGCCCCTTTAAAGAGGTTTGAAATATTTTCATGATGAAACATATCTAACTCGGTGACCTTGAGATTAGAATTTGACTCGTGGGGGATAAGCGAACCTTTTCCGAAATAGAGTTTGTCAATTACGTGTACGTGATGCCCCTCCTTGAGGAGCTGGGGCGTCAGTATTGAGCCTAAATAACCGGCTCCTCCCGTTAGTACAATTCTTTTTCCTTTTTTCTTATCGTTATTTACAAAAGAATCCATTTTAACTAGCACAAAAGTCGATTTATAAATTTTTGTGGGGTCTGAAAAAGAGCTATTCTTCTATCTTTCGAATCATTTCTGCAAAGGCAGGTCGACTTATGAGAACGCCTGCAGTTATGCCGATGATGGTGGTAATCGCGAACCCTTTGAAGAGACCTGCCCCTGCCCAATACAGAGGTAAGAGAGAGACAAGCGCAGTAGCATAAGCTGACATGACGACAAAGATGGCTCGCTTCATTCTTTCTCTCATCGAGGCCATACGTGCTCTGCGCGCCTCATCTAAAATTATTATTTGTTGATCAACCCCAGTTCCAATTGTGGCAAGGATTCCGGCAATTGCGGGCAAGTCAAGGTTCCACCCTATCAGTGCGGCAACGCCCAATATGATAATTATCTCTGAGAAAGAAGTTGCTAAAACGGCAAGCGATTCCTTTATTTTCCTATATCGAATGAACACAATTATACTGACGGCTACAATTGCCGCGATGCCCGCTAATAGGAGAATATACACGAACCTTCCTCCGAGCGAAGGGGATATGGTATCTAATTTGACAATTTCTAACTTGTACGGGAGGCTTCCGGTTATAAGCACGGTTTGCAATTTATGCATAGACGCACGAGCATCGGCAAGTGCTTCCTCCTGAGTCACACCGTTTCCTGAACCTTGAATTGAAATTTGGGTCGTTTCCCGTCCCTTGAGGTCTTTGCTAATAAGAAGGGTATCTACTATTTTGTCGTCAAGAACAAGAGTTAGATTGCCCTTAAGATATTGTCCGCCGGTAACATAGTCAATTTCTATTTTGTCCGTTATTTCTGCATGCCGTTTTGCGGCATCGGGACTTAGATAAAGGGTGAAAGCGAAATTACAAACATACCCTCCTCCTTGGGCAGGGAAACAACCCGTTACGCCTGCGCAGGTTGCATCATTCCGACAGACCGATGCGATATCTTCGTTTCCGCCTACAAAAACAGTTTCATTTCCAATACGCGCTTCGAACTTTCCTTGCTTGGCAACGAGATTTTCTAAATCGGATGGGCTTGCACCCGCGACTTCAATGAGCATGAACTTATTGCCTTGAAGGTCTTTTACTCCTCTGATTTTAACGTCTGATATCCCGAATACGTTAAATCGGTTGTTGCTCACTGCGATTAAGTCAGACAATTGCGAGTCTGAAATGTTTTGCTCGGGGCGTACGAGCGCACGTGCTCCTCCTTGAATATCAAGGCCCGACTTGAGTCGTGTTCGGGGCTTATTTTGTACGGTAAGACCGAGCGATTCATTTGTAAAAAAGACAAAATCGGCATCTGTCGTTTTTATTTCGATTCTGCGAGATTCTATCTGCGAGTTGTTGTCCCCGAGTGCATCTGCATAATCCGAAACCTGTTCTATTGTTTGGCCGTTGACTTCTAGAATGTGTGCGCCTTGACGAATGCCTTCCTGAAACGCCGGAGAATCGGGTTCTACTGACTTAACGATAACGCCCGATTCGAACGAGGGGCGAATAGCCAAGACTGAAAGAATAATCGCAATAATTAATACCCACAGACGCCAGCCTATTTTCATAGTGTTTTTTTCACCTCAGCATACCATTTGAGCAATGAGGCGTTGGTAACCCAGCAATTAAAAATGTCAAAGCAAAGACCGATAAGAATGATTGTAAACATCTGAGAAAGGACTGGAGAAAGTGAGTGTGTAAATAGAAGTGCGATGCCTACTGCTGCAATCGCCGTTAGGGTCATGGTTATTCCCGTCTTAAATGCGCCCCAGATGCGATGATTAATGCTCCCCTCTTTGTCTTTGACGACTCGTGTGGTGAGCATAATGTCTGCATCAACCGAGTATCCGATGAGCATGAGTAATGCGACGATGCCCGCGGTTGACAACCGAATACCTAAAATATCAATGACTACGATGGTCATAATAATGTCTGCAAGGCCGGCAATAATAATAGAAAGGCTTCTAATCGGCGTTCTGAAAATGATAAAGACCACGAGGGCCATGAGGATGAATGAAGCGATGACGGCGATACGCAATTGGTTATAGAAACTGGTTGAAAGGGCGGCGCCTGTAAACTCTATTGAAGAATTTTCAGTGGTCAAAGCGAATCCAAGATAACGTTCAAGAGCCCCTTTTATTTCATCGACTGAGGCAGACGTTTCCACGAAGAACCCGTGCTGGGCACCCGTGCGGATGTCCGTCATCGATCGGACGGCTACATCGGGAAATTGCGTGCGTAATGATTCTTCCAGAGCAACAATATCGGTTGACGAAAATACGGTGATGGTGGTCCCGCCCGTTATTGAAACGTCTTTGTAAAAAATATCTCCGTGTTGTGTGTAAAACCCGTAGAGATAGATGAGTGAGCCCAAGAAAAGAACTAGGGGGACAAGCAAAAGCAGTTTGTAGCTTTTGTCGTACCAGTTTTTTTGCACTTGGGTTTTTTCGTGTGTGTGTTGTTCCATGAAGTTATGCGCGGTACGGGAATCGAACCCGT
>ERZ1292629.219-Hain-H43-01um-R1-219-length-60403-cov-11_pt1 | contig 16555 bp, 35 predicted proteins | sample MGYA00564399_ERZ1292629 | MGnify/ENA primary metagenome ERZ1292629 (study PRJEB36523, sample SAMEA6512636) | groundwater metagenome | collected 2019-01-08 | study: AquaDiva: Metagenomics assemblies of 32 groundwater samples
GTCTTCACACCCTGTTAAGCTAGGTAATTTACCCCCCTACCCCTAGGGGTAAGCAACCGTTACTCACCACCCGCCCCGCGCTGGGATGGTGGGCATCGAATCATCGTAAGTCGCTATCGTACATTGGGATATTTGTCTTCCTTAACTCGATACCGGCTCTGCTGCCTCTGCCTAAACACCTATCGACTCCGGGGACATCCCGGTTTGTCGTCCTATTCGCCTCTACCCGTTTTCTGGCTGTGGTGTCGCTTGCACAATCCCTGCCAGTTGAATCTGTCGTGCATCAGCCGCTCGTTTCCCTTGTGCGGTTGAACGTGGTCCACTTCCGTCGCCGGTGTTATTCTGCCTTCCTTCTGACACTCGACGCATAATGGATTCTCTCGCAGGTATCGCTGTGCCGCTCCCGTGCCCTGTTTGTTCCACCACCAATTGTTGTACCCACGCTTCACTGCCGATGGCCGTTTCTCCCTGTTCCGCTTGTTGCCGCATACGCTGCACACTCCATTGCGGACCAAACCTGGACACCCAAGACCGCAGATCGTCGCCGGCTTGCTGGGCATCGCCTCCTCAATTACGTGCTGCTGGACATCGCCACATTCTCGACCCAACCGCTAGCAATAGGATCGTTGTCAGTGGTGTTTATCAGGGCTATCGCAAACGTGCCGACGGTCGCCGTGTTCGTCGCCGCCGCGTCAATCGACACCGTTAGGTCGCCAGTTCCACCAACGGTTATCTCGCCGCTGGTGCTGCTGATCGTAAGCAGTGGCGCATCACCTGGTTTCTCGGAAAGCAAGAGCTTCATAGCCTTTCCCGTCAAGGCATACCGCGATGTCACCGTGAACGCCGCGCCGTTGTTGTGGTCCCTAAATCGTTTGTTCTGATACGTCAGCCAGTCGATCTTGCCAACTTCGCCCGCCGTCGCAGCACCGATGGTATAACTTGCCGTCGCACCCGTAGGCGCTTGAGCAAGCGCCAACGCGGTAAATCGGTACGTCCCGCTCTCCTCGGTCAGATCGTTTAGAACGTTGCCGATTGAATCTTCCGTATCGTGAGCCGACAGCGCCTCATCCCACACAGCATCCGCCATTGCCAAGGCAAAGGTCGATGTTTTCAGAATCAAGTCGGCTCCCGTTGCCGCCAAGGCGTATCCGGTCTTGCTCGCCGTGGTGGGTGTTGCTTCTGGAGTCCCAGCCACCGTCTCTGCCGCCACAATGCGAAAGTTTCTCAGCACTGCCTTGCCGACCACGCCGCCTACCGTAGCCGAGGCGACGATGGAATACCACTTGCCGACCTCAAAGCCGTTGGCAACCGAGGCGGTGAACGTGCCTCGATAGTTTCCCGTCAGCGCCGTGCGTTTTGTCATGCTGCCGCCGATGCCAATATCCGTGTCGGTCGCTTCCTCGTAGACAGCGAACGTCGGGGGACTGTCCGCGTCGACGGCCGCACCGGTGAAGGGAGTGCTTGTAATCGCGTCAAAAAACAGGACTTCGTCAAGTGGAATATTCATTTCAAGCCGCCATTAGAATCGGGGTGTTCAATCCGATGATCGACGCCGCAACCGGCCCGGTGATCGTATAATTGGCACCGCCGACACACGCCTGGGCTGCCGCCGTTTGCTGGGTAATCGTACCCGTCCCTTGTGTCAACGTGCCGGCATACCGCCGAATCATCAGGTTGCCGGAGTTGGCAATCGCAAGTCCCGTGGTGTCCAACGTGCCGCCGGACACTACAACGTAGCAGTCCACACCGGCACCAAGCGTCTGCGCCCCCGTCCAGTTGCAAGTTCCGACACTCACCCAAAGCGGTGCGCCGGCGGCCGTAGCAAGCCGATACGGCATACCGCTGAAATTGGTGGTGCTGCCAGAGGCGTTTGGATTCAGGCCGGTTCCGGTACCGGATACGTAGGGATCGCCGGTAATGTTATTGGTGCCCGCGCCGCCAATCAGAATCCCGTTGCCCGAGCCGCTCTGCGTCCAGTTGCCGGTGATGTTGCTAGTGCCGCTGCCGCCGAGATAGATGCCCCGCCCGCTGCTGGTGTTGACGAAAATCGTCGTGCCCGGCTCGTTGATGGTGACCGTGCCCGTGCCCGAAACGTTAATGCCGTAACCGGTGCCATTATTCGTGTAGTAATTGCCATTTGTGATGAGCGTGAAATTGACGAGATTGCCGACAAGAATAGGCGAGGTGCCGCTAAAGGTGGAAGTCGAGGTCGCCAACGTCAGGCTGAACGTGCCGGGGTCAACTGTGAGATTTCCGCTTGACTTATTCAGCGCGTCGATCACCACGTTCACGTTCATCGTGACGGCCTTGCCGTTCAGATCGCAGGCGTAGGTCGTGCCGCCGCCGTTCTGCGGATTGGTGTAGTCTGTACCGAGGCCGTCCGCTTGGGTATCCCAGCCGTTTACGGCGTCCCAATTCATTACAGCGGTTTGAGCGTACAGTACAACCTGAGCCAACTAATTATCCTCCAGCAATTCACGTGCGTAATCCGGCCAGGGGCACCACTGCCGCCAGGAATATCCCATTGGCGTCACGATGATTTCGGTGACGGACATTTCACCATCACTGATGGCAAACGTGTCTTGCACCGATTCGGCATCATGCCGTGGATTCGCGTATCGCTTTACCATATTCAACCTTTCCCCACCTTAACCGTGCCATCATCCTTGACCAGCAAACCCCTCTCGAACGGATCGACGGGCAGCGTGTCCGGTACGATGTCGACCAGCATCGTGTGTATAGCAAATGCGATTGTCAGCAGATTCGACGCCTTCGGTCCCAAGGCGTCAAACACTTCCTGCGGCGACAGCCCCCAGCGGTTGTTCCACACGAGGTGAAGATAATTGGTGTAGTTGGTCGTAAGTTCTTCGACCAACTCGATGTTGGTTTCACGTGCCGCGTCAAGGTCCACGGTTTCTATTGCAATCGCGGGCATATCAATTCTCCCTTTCTCTTTCTCGTTTCATCAGTTCAGTCCCCCGGCAGGAATCGGACCTACTCGCCGCAACACTTACGTGTCGGGGCTACATCATGGCCATGATCGGGGGTCATTTTTGGCTTCGGTCTTTCGCAATTCCCGCAACGCCCACACGGCGCACCACCAGCCAAAGGCTGCCATGAGAGCGACCGCAAAAAACAGCGCTTTCCAAACGTCGATAGTCATTCGCTCGGTCGCTTATCGAGCCCCTTTTCCTTGAGCATCGCCGTCACATCATCCATGTGGAGGCAATCGCAAATACATGCACCAACGGCACCTGCGTGAATTGGTGCGATGCCGCCGTTGCAATAGTCGTTACCAGCAACCGCATCGTACAAGATACCGAAGCTGACAACCTTGCCGCCTTCGATGCTCAACTGAATAATCTTGTCGCCGTTTTTCGCGCGCCTACCGTTCCTGTAATGCACTTTGATTCTCCTTTTTCTTTGGGCGATCACGCCCGGGCGTTTCTTCAAACGGATTCCGCAATAATTCATCCAGCAATCGCCATCGGCGGCAGCGGCAGCATTCACAGCCCTCATCAAAATCTTCGCAACGCTCTCCGTGCATCGCTACCAGGAAACGCTCGGCAACATTACGGAGTGCCATCGCATACGCCTCGTACTTAATACTGTCACTGCCAAACGTGACTGGCCCGAGCAGGGTTATCGAGTACATATTCTCTCCGTTAGCCGCCGCAGCCGGCCGGGCCGCTGGATGCGTTTATCGCAATCATTCGACCATTTTTCACTCCCGTTCCCTCGCAATCCTTGCAGGGGCCAAAACTAAATCGACCATCCGTGTAATACGGTGGCGTAGCGGGTTTATTATTGGGATCAAATACCACCCCAGTCCCACCGCAACTATCACAGCAGTCCACCTCTCGAGGATGTCCGCATGTTGGGCACGTCTTAATGCTTTTCATTTAGTAAGCCTCCGTCTTAGCCGCCGCAGCCGGGCCGCGCATTGTTCCAAGACAACCACACCTCATACATGGTCCAAGTTCTCTAACGCCATCATCGGGAAAGTAAGAACTACATACCCACATCCACGACCACCGATGCCCAATGAGCCAGCAAATAATACGTTTCATAGTCCTGCCTTATTAGCCGCCGCAGCCGGGCCGCGCGTGTTCGTGATAGTTGGACGTGATCGCAGGTATGGATGGTCAACATAAAACACCGGACCTCCAAATAGTTCCATCCACACCACGTCATTAGCCGCCGCAGCCGGGCCGCTGTTGTTCGGTCGGTGGGCCGCTAGGTCTTGCACGTCGCCATCCTTATGTTTCATCGTACCATTCTTGCGGTATTGAATACCTCCCAGCTAGTCTCAGCAGTTCCAAATTGCTGGGAGTAATCGTTTGCAACTCAGCGGCGGCCTTTTGCTCCACTATAGCCACGCCGGCCGGGCCGCTGTTGTTCGGTCGGTGGGCCGCAGGGTGTCGCACGTCGCCAGTCTTTGTCCCTGGGTTAGCGTGCAAGCCGCGCGGGTCGATCCGAGTACTGGGGTGGGCGGCCGTGGCCGGGGCGGCTGTTTTCATTTCTCTTGTCCTTTGGCTGATTCGCGGTTCTGCCTTTCCTGCGCCTCCACCAAACGAATCAAAGAATCATTCATCCGGTCCTGCTTTTCAGACATCGTTTTTATCCAAACTCTCAACGATGTGAGCGCTTCATTGATGTTGACCCTCGACTCATCCGCCCTTGCCACCTGAACTTGTACCGCTGTCGCTGCCCCAGCAGCATTCACCGTAGCAGTTCGCACCTCAGTAATCAGCCAGCCTATCGCCGTCATCAGAATGCCGAGTGTCAGGAACAGCGCCGTAACCGTCCGCCATACTGACGTATGCCGCTGGTTGCAAACGTCTGGATTGAATGTGACGTGTGGTGGCATTATGTTTACCCTACTGCCCAAAGGATTGATTGTTGTAGCCTCCGAACGACACCGGCTCCGAACGGATCGCCGTCCGCACGAACATCGAAAGGATGCTGCCGATGGAAATACCCGAGCCGGTAGCCATCATCATATTGTTCCCGCCCGCGTCGCCAATGGCAAACCGGCCCAGCAAGATCACAACGATCCCCGCCACCATGCACACTATCGCCGTCCGAAACGTGTTGCTCTTCCACCACCGCTTGCCGCTACGGAACTCGCCCAGGGCTTCCATGAAGCCGGCCGCCCAGTCGATGCGAAGGTCAGCCTGCTCGGGCGTGTAGCGGCATTCCTTCCGCGTCTGAAATGCTAAATATCCTTCACAGTGAGCCGCACTTTTTTCTACCATGTGGACCACCATTTGATATAGCGTCAATCAAGTTTTGCACTGCTCTACTTCTCGTACAGCCAAAGGCGGAACAGTATACTTTTGATCCTTGATGCTTTGCCCTTGCTCGCCACAGTATGTCTTTAGGGCTGCGAATGAGAACCAGACTGACATATCCAAATTGTCGCAGGATTTTCACGCCTTCCCGTTGAGTCATCAAACGCCTCTTGTTTTGTAGAGGCCGTCGGCGGCCAAAGTCATGCAACAAGCCGCCGACGGCACAATCACTTCCGGGGGACGGACAGTGATTCATCGGTTAGGACAGATCAATCGAACGGGAACGGCCAACACCGTCCTGACGGGCTTCCGCTCTCTGACAACCGCCACGATTGATCTTATCGGTTTCCTGTCGATCACCTTGCCTACAACCACCACGGGGACCGCCGCCACGTTGCGGACAATGCCAATCGACCTCCCGGCGACGGCAATCAGTGGGCGGTCAGCAACCGCAGCCACTTCGTAAGAGGTGTAGACTTCGATAGTAGTGCCGGCGTTTGCCGTCCAGCAAAAGCCGATAGCACACAACAGACACAGAAAAAACGAAACGGGTTTCATCGCAAACTCTCCTTGGGTTAGAAACAAACAATTGACCGCTGATTACGGCCCAGCGGCCCAAGCCATTGCAGGTTCCAAGCTATAAGCAGGAAACAAAGTAAGGAGCGGGTCGGAATTGCACCGACGGGCGAGTCGCATCCTGAGGTATAATCCTCGTCGCTTATTTGCTCTCGCATGACGTAACCCATACATGGCCCTTATCCATGCCGCCGCCCACCACTATCCAGCCAACCACTCTTCTCTTATTGCGTTGCGAGCTGCCCGCAGTCTACGCCGTATCAGTCGAAACGGCAGTCGCACGAGACGCCGCAGGGCAACCAGGATTCGTCTGATGATCGGAAAACGCTTTGGCACTGGTTTCTTTGCCATAGTTCACCTCTACCTATGTGGCCGCAAAATGCTCTTGCGTGAGAAGTTTCCTTTGCAACCGCTTGATGCAACAGTTCTTTGTCTTGCGACCGCTTCCGCATGGACAAGGCTGTTCGGAGTCGAGCACAACTTGGCGGATGGATTCAATATCATTTTCCATCGCCTTCGCATACTCCTGTTTCATGGTCGTCTTTAGATCACTATCATTCTTCGCCATAAAAAACTTCCGCATAAACGTACCGTCGTGTTCCATTGTCTCTTGCATAGTTCACCCCTTGAATCGCTTGGGGTCTTTGCCGTAGGTATGCTCTCGCTGGATGCGGCCGTTCTTACCGTAGATCACAACCTGCGCCAGCCCGCCGCTTTCCCGCCAATAACGCGCCGCACCAATCGCAACGATGACCGCGTCTTGCTTCGTCAACCAGTAGTGGCTATCCCATGATTTCCCGCGCGGGTCCTTTATCGTCCACGCTGTTTTAGTGCGCCAATGCACCCGCCAAACCATCCGTCTTGGCTTGCTCATCTTCGCCGTCCTCGCCATCACTTACCTCTGCCCACTTGCAAATTATGCTGCTTGTGTTATAATGAACGAACAGCCAGGCTGGAACCCGGCTGTTCTAAACACAACTCGACTGTTAGGAGTCAAGCCATGTCTAGTCCCGATTCTACCACGTCCCTTGAAGTTCGTCCAATCCCCGGCTTCCCTGGATACTACGCCCGAGAGGATGGAATCATTATTTCCCGGCGACATAAGCACAAAGTCATTAAAGCATCGCTGCGGTACGACAGATATATGCAGGTCAGACTCGAAGTGGATGCTAAATGGAGTTCCATAGAAGTACACAGATTGATTCTGCTCGCATTTCGTGGCCCCTGCCCCGCGAATATGCAATGCAGACACCTGGACGGAAACCCTTCCAATAATGTTCTCGCCAATCTGTCTTGGGGAACTCGGAAGGAAAACATGGCCGACAAAAAACGACACGGAACTTATCTTGTCGGGGACGCTGCCTATACTAAATTGACCTCCGAACAAGCCCACCAGGCGGTTGAGCGTTATCTGGCTGGGGAAGTTCCAGAGGCTATCGGCAAGTCTCTTGGAGTGACAGGAGTTTGTATAAGACACATTATCAAGGGAACAACATGGTCCCAAAGCATACCGGCCTTTGTTGTACCTCCAGGAACAAATCGGCGACCACGCGGAACCAAAATCCACACTGCAAAATTGACAGAACATGATATTCGCACTATCCGTCTTCGGTGCAATGCTGGAGAATCTCACCGAACCATCGGACGCGAAATGGGAATCAGTGGAGGGCAGATTTCTAAGATTGCTCAAAGAAAGGTTTGGGCGTGGGTGTCCGATATTATCACCAACGATGATGCACATAAACCAGATTCCGTTACTCCCCTTAGCTAAACCTTTTCCAAAAGCATCGTGCCTAACACCGGCTACAGTCCAGTGACCGGGACTCTGTACCCAGGACTTGAAGGCGCTCTTCCACAGATCGTCCTCCGATGCGTTCACTTCCTCAGGCCAACTCTCCGCACATATTTCCCTTACCCGCCGAAACCCGCTGAGTTGGATGATCCGCTGGCTGCGGTTGTCCCAATCGACATGGCCTTGTCGGTTTCTATCAGCCTGTAGCTTGGCGCTTTCCTTGGCCGCCACCATCAAAGCCGGGTTCTCGGGCGACTCCAGCACCGGCCCCAGCGGTACGGCCACGCCATTGCGGAGGGCATCGAGCAGTTCGTCTCGGCTGACCACGCCGACCCACTGCTTTCGGTACGCAAACTTGTCTACCAGTTTAGGATCGTCCTCGTACAGTACCGTCACGGGCACCAGCGGCGGTTTCCATCCGCCGACCCAAGCAGGCGGGTTGTTCACGTCCACCGTGACAACGGTGAACCCTTCCTTCTGGATGCTAGCCCATACGGGCTTCATCTGGTCGCAGTATTTGCAATCGGGGCCAATGAAGGCCACCAATTCAAACACCCGGCCCATTACCGCCTTAGACTTTTCTTCCGCTTCTGCGGCGTCTGACAGGGCCGTAGACAGCTTCGGCAAAGAACTACCCGGAACGCTACAGACGCCGCCTGGGCACGCCAGGCACTCCGGCGCTGGATTCCAGTCCTGACTCATCAGCCAACCAATCGCTCGCTTGCCCGCAGCGGCCAGCGGCTTCAAGCTGATCGGGGCGAGTGTCGGCTTTACGGCCGGGGTCGGCTGCGGCTCGGGTACTGGAACTAGCGCCGGGGCAGGGTTGCCATCCTCTTCGCTTCGCATGGTTAGCAGAATCCGCCTCAGTTCCGACATCACCTGCTGCCGCTGGTTGTCGAGAATCAGGTTGAGGCGGTTGTAGTCGATGACGGGCACCTGCTGGACGACGGGTGGGGCGACTGGCGCGTCAAAGGTGATCTCCCGCAACTCCGTGGGTCGATCCGGTTGCCGGCAACTCGTCAGCGCAGCCAAAAACAGGCTGACGACGAATATCGCCAATAACGCTTCGATGATCCACAACAGTATGTTTCGCATAGTCATCCGCTGTACGTAACACTTCTAAGCACAAACGAACCCATTGAGGGTACAGCTTTGTTGCCAGTCAACCAAACATCATTGCCGGGGCCGTGGGAGTTTGGGGAATGCACGACGATTTGCCCCTTATCGTTGACCGCTAGTTGATCCAAAAATACTGCATGGCTCCACCAGTCGTAGCCGACATAGCAACCGAATCCACTGAGTAGGGCAGTCACCGTTTCGGCCCAGACGTCTTTGCCACCCAGATCGAACCATTCCAAGGCCACATTGTTCAAGGCATCCTGTTCCCACCCCTGCTTCCATTCACGCGGATTGCTGCTGTACATTTGCGGCACAAACTCGCGGCGTGCCATGCCGTGTTCTGCAACCCATTCCAGGGCGCGGTCGAGATAGAAGCCCTGCTTGCGATAGTTGCAGACGCCGAGGATGCTTTCGGGCGCTAGAAGTCGATACGGCTGACCCATCGAGACAATTACGCCTTCGATGGCCTCACCCAGAGAAAAAGCCCAACAGAGCGGGGTGCCATTTTGGTAATGGGCTTTTGGGTCGGGTTGGAACCGTTGCCCGATGAATCCTCCCGCTGCTTGCATATCTTTGATTCTCGGCACCCATTCTTCGGGCGGAATGATTGGGATGTGTTCAGAAAAAACAAGCGCGCAAGCCAACTCGCCGATCTGAGTCTGACGCGGCAAAGCTCCAGCCTCAAAGCCAGCGGCTACCGATGCGTCCACGACTTCCTGAAAATTATTATCGTCGATAAAGAGACTCATCGAATGGCCTCCACAAGTTCGGCTTCGCTGGCAGGAACTGATTGTGGGACGTAAGCACTCCCACGCTCCAACACCAATTGCGGGAGTTTCTGCGGATCGACTGCCTTGATGAATGGAGCCAGGACAGTGGGCGTCTTGCGGTCGGCGGCTACCACATTGATGTCCACTACTCGCACGCCATGTTTCGATGCAATCGACAATACCTGCCGAATGTTCGCCGACAGTTTCGGCCGCATAGCCGTCTCTTCGATGATGACGGCTGCCGTGACCTTATCAGGAACGATGACGCCCGTGTACTTACCGGCGTATTTGACGCCTTGCAGCGACACAAGGATTAATACCAGGACGACGGGTATGGCAAACTTTCTCACTTGCCCTCCTCCACAAACGTCAGCGTGACTTCGGCAGCCAGGCCGTCCAAATCTTTCGCGTGCCCGCCCGTAGCCGTACCCAGCTTGCCGTCGGCGTTCAAGTCGGCAGCCAACTTGTCACAGAGTATCTTGCCTGTTTCGACAGCCGTCAGTTCGATCTTTTTGGTGGTGGTGATTTTCATTGTCCGGGTCTCCAGTCAATTTCAGCGGCGTTGGGATCGGTTGGCTGTACAACAGTTGCAGGTGGAGTTGCGGCGGGAACAGCGGGCAACGGTATCACAATTGAGGTTGTAGGAGTCATTACAGCCCCGACGATGTCTGCGTAGAGTTGGTTCCAGTGCAACAGGGCCGTGGGGTTGCCCTCGATATCTGGGTGGAAGCGGATGGCTTGTAGGGCAGCCTTGGCAGCCAGGTCTTGCGTGAAGTAAACCACCTTGCCGGTTGCCTTCCCAGCGTCAGTAGTTGTAGTCGATGGCCAGAACTTCTTGAGCAGCGCCCATACGCCCCAGAGAATCAGCAAGGCTACAACGCCCAGCGATACTAAGTCGAGAATACTCATCGAATCCTCTCCATCACGCTAGAGATTTAATCGCAATCACAAAGGCAAGGCCGATCAAGGCACCGCCCCACAACGCTCGCCCCAACATTCCCAGCAAGCCAACTTGCCGCTCAAATCCGACCGGCCCCGGAGGACTGTAAGTCAAAAAATCAATCCCATCCAACAATAGCCCGCCCGCCAATCCACCGAGAATCAAACACGCTTGAAACGACACGTCACCCTCCCCCGAGCAAGAGTTTCACGATCCGCAGTGGCCAGAGAATGCCCCCAATAATCGGCCGCTCCATCCCGTAGTGACTTAAGGCCAGCGCCATTACAAAGGCTACAGCCACGTAAATCCCCACACCCAATCCGACAAAAAGCCATCCTTTCATGTTGTCTCTCCTTTACCAACGAAACCAGAAAAACGCAACTACCAATAGTGGCCAGCACAGACCGGCGACAATGGATGCTACCAGACCACCCCACGAATCGTTAAGACACGTATGCCACAGACTACCCGCTACCAGTACAGAGATCAGCAGATACGCAATTCCACCATACAGGCTCAACTGTTTGCCGCTAATGGTCATGTATTACCCCAATGTATTCACTACCGTTCCGTGTGCCGTTCGCTCCGCCGCCGCTGCGTCCTCGATCATTTGCACCACTGCCCCCACATTGTCCACGCCCCGCAGCAGCAACGTCGGGTCGCTCTTGTCCCGTGATACGACCGTAATCGTGCCGATGCCGAATACCCGATCCAAGTCATTTTGTTTGTAGCCCACATCGTCAACTACCAGCAGCGCCACCCGGCTACTGGCAAACGTCAACAGGCCGCTCTCACACACGATTCGCTTGTTCGTCAGGATGTATTTCAGCGTCAGCCGGCGGTAGTTCACCACCGCCAGGCAGTACAGTTCGGGCATCGCAGCCAACCCTATCACAAGAATCGCATGACCCCAGGTGGTCGTATAGACAAGAGTCGTGATCGAAACCGTTGCGAACAGCAACAGGCTCAGAATCATCGCCCCCGCTAGGGATTTGCTCGAATACGACCCCCGCCATAGTTCTGTCTCCGCAACAGATTTTCCGTTGCTTTCTGACATCACAGTCCTATCAGCACGGCAAGCAGCTTGTCGAACAAGCCGTAGATGCCCGTCTTGGCCAGCGGCCAACCCAGCAATATGCCAACAGCAAATCCCAACCAGAACATCACTTGGCACTCCAAATGCCACGCTTGGCTTTCACCGCTTCCGCCTTCGCCTTTTGCAGCGACTTCGGAGCAGCATCGTCGCAATCCGCGTAACCTCCAGCCACTTGTGATTCATTGCAGTTAATCCCCGATGCACCGATAATAGTTCCCGTCAGGGGGCCGCGCGATTCGACCGTCTCATCCTTTGATTCATCGGATTCCGACCTGAACCCATGCTTCTCGTACTGGACCGTGACCGTCGCCCCAGCCATTTCCTCAAGGTGCTTACGGGATACCTCCACCCATTGGCCTGTAGCCGGGGCAGAAATGCCCTGGAGGGTGACTTGTCGTTCGCCCCGCCGGCCTGACTTCACGGTCAGGCTGGCCCCGCTGCCTACCGCTATCACGTCAAACGGCCCGACCGTAACGATCCTGGGCGGGCGGGGCGGGCGCGGCTTACGTCCACCGCAGCCTGCCATCTTCATCATTTTACAGGAACCCATAACGATGAGGGCCACCAGCAGCAGGGTTATCGTTGCTTTAATCCACAGCGAAGAAAACATGCAGACTCCCCCTCCCCTTTTCATTCATTGGAAACCGGATGCCACCTTTGTCAAGCGAAAAATATCCCCCCTACCACGTTTTGCGGATGGCCAGCTTTTCCGCCTCAATCTGCTCTGGACTGGGCTCATACTCTGTTTTGCCTGTGCTATCACGGCTCAAACAGCCGCATGACCGCGTTCTCCCGGCGCGCATGTCGTAACCCAGAATAACCTTTTCGCATCCGCACTCGCACCGACAAAGCCAAAATGCACCCCGCCTTTTCGTCGCATGGTCGAACCGGATCACTCGCCACCTGCCGAACCGCCGATCCGTCAGATCAACGCGAGCGCCTAATGCTGGCATGGTGCAACTCCTTCATCCTGGCTCTCGGGTCCGCAAAACCCCGTCTCTGCCCCAGTGGTGGTGGAGGTACACCATCCGCCCACCTGTCTCCGAGGCGTGTTCCCGCTTTTGGGCTATTCTCCGCTCCAGGTCGCGATTGGCCTTCGCTTCCTTCTTGGGTCGCAGCAATTCCAGTGCCGCCGCGATTTCTGCGGGGCTGGGCTTATATTTCGCCCTGTCCTCTCGGTCATCATCCTTGACATCGGTGGGTTTTATGATCTCGCCTCCGTGCTAGGGGCTGTCAGCTAGGGGCCGCGTCATTGAGCGAGAACTTCATAACATCCGTATCTTCCATTTCGACAGGCTCAGCTTCCGCAGGGTGCCACAAGGGAAGTTCGTCTTGTTCGTCCGAGTAGTCCAATGCCAGTTCGCAATTTTTCACGGCTTGTCGATAGTAGGTCGGCTTGAGTTCGATCCCAATCGCGCGACGTTCGTTAATGAGAGCGCCGAACACTTCCGACCCGACGCCCATAAAGGGCGTCAGTAGTGTCTCGCCGGGATTGCTCCATAACAGCAAGCAGCGTTCAATCACGTCAAGTTGCAATGGGCACACGTGTTTCTCTTCCACGTTTTCGCGGGCTTCCCAATAGGGAAGAATCCGGCTGCGTCGAATGTCCATCCAGACAGGGCTGGCATACTGCCGCCATATCCAGTGAGAGAGCAAATTGTTGCGGGGATCGCCACGATAATCCCGGAAGTCTCGCAACAAATCACCGGGCATCGGATTGCCGCCGATGTAACGGCGAAAGCCCTTGACGTGTTTGATTGGCGATTCGTTGTTGCCGGTTTGCTTGAATATCAAGAGATAGTCTGCCGGGGCAATGCGGCTCGACGCCGAATCGACGACAGAAACCGTCTTGTGCATCAGCGACTTCATTCTCGTTCGACGGGCAAACTCCCACGGGTCTTTCCAGATCGTCACACGGCAGAAGAAGTGCATCCCGACTTCCTCGTGAATGCGAACGATGTCAGCGGGGAAATCCCGCTGGTACATCGCCCCGTGCCGAAGGTCGGTAGCGTGAACACAGCTAAGCCGTCCCGGCTTCGTCAACCGCGCGATTTCATTGACGACAAACCGATATTGCGCTATCGACTCCTCATACGTCACGCAATTCGTCATGTCGCGCGGATCGTCTGAATATTGGTACAATTCAGGGAACGGTGGAGAATATACGGAGATGTCAACCGACCGGGTCGGAAGCGTCGGGAGGACTTCCATACAATCAGAGAGATACAGAGCGTACCTGTCGGTGATCTGTTGGTCAATTACTGGCATTGGCGCATTCCTCGTGTTGAACTTGTATCCATGTCGGGTGTTGAACCGGCAGCTTATGCCGGTCAATAGAGTCGAGTGTAACGGCCTCGTTCATGTGTCGAACCACCGAAGCAAACATGACTTGTGCTTTCGCCTGTTTTCTCTCTAACCCGGCCATGACCCGCGATTCTCCGGGCGCACTGACGACCTCGACATTCACTGGACCGTTCCTGCCGAATCGCCAGCAACGTCGAATGCCTTGGTAGACCTGCTCGAAAGAAAACGTCGGGAAGAATGTCATGTCGCCGCAGAACTCTAGATTAAGTCCAAGCGCGCATATCTTGGGCTTACTTACGAGTTTGCGATTTCCGTCGGCGTGACCGCAGATACAACGTGGCCCGTTCGAGAAGTCTTGGGTCATCGTCGAAAAGTCCGATGCCTTTATTGCACTTTGAACAGAGCAGGCCGCGAAACTTTCCTGTTGCGTGGTCATGGTCAACGTGCAGGCGGTGCCCTCTAATGTCTCGCCCGTCTTTCGCTCCGCAGATAGCACATCCAGCGGGAGCAAGTAGCTGATATTCTTCGAGGGTGAGTCCGTATTTTCGGAGTTGCTTGCGAAGTTCGACGTCTGGATGTCGGAGTCGCCACGCCTTGACTTCCGCGATTTTCGCGGTGCGGTATTCAGGGTCGCTGGCGTATCGTTGCTTTCGGTTGTCCATTCGGCGTTTTTGCATTTCCCGAGTCCGTTTCCATTTTCCTTTGTGGCTGGCATAGTATGCCCGTGCGTAGGCATTTTTCCGTTCCCGCCACTCTGGGTCCTCCTGTCGGCGTTTTCGTTCGCGTTCAAGGGAACGCTTCCGATATTTTCGGTAACACCGTTTCCAGTATTCTTTATCTCGTTTTGCCATGCTGTAAGTTTAACACGAAACATAGGATCTGTACAGAGGCATCTTAAACCAGCAAACCATTCTAAGACCGCTTCCTTGTACTCCAAACTGTGCGCCCCTTTGATCTGGATGGCACGCGGGAGAATCTTTTCCAGGTAGTCGCCCTCTTCGTTGTAGTGACACCAAACAATAGCTGGCCGATCATGGGCAACCAACTCGCGGACCTTTTCGCACCGTTCGGGGATGGTCCGCTTGCGTTCGTCGCGTTGCTCAACCAGGGAGATAGCCGGTCGCGGGAACAACTCGCCCGGTGGAATCCACGGCACGTCCACGAGATGCGTGCGATAGTTCAACGGCGGAAGAAGAAACTTGGCGTCGTCAAAACCCAAGTCGCTGGGCTTCTGACAGCCCCGAGCCCAGCCGACGATCCATTTCCAAAACGGGACTTCCGAATGTGGCTTGAACGTGTACTTGCACTGGTTCCAAAAGTCTCCTTCCTTGAAAACTGTGTGCCGCATGTCCTTTGTTTCCCGGAAAAAATAGCCGAGCATGTCGCTTTGCGTCATAATGCCAAGGCACTCACTTGCAGTCCCCAGTTCGATGTAATCGTTTGGCGCGGGCGTGGCCGTCGTCAAGAGACGGTAGGGGAGTTTGGAGAAGAACCGAACGACCTGCTTCCTCCGCTTTCCATCAAAAGCCTTGATGGCCTGAGACTCATCGCCTACCGCCCCGATGAACTCGGCAGGATCGAAATAATGGAGGCGCTCGTAGTTCGTGACAACAATCCCGCCATTGTGCTTGCCATCGCGGCTGTGCGTGACCTCAATCCCGAACTTTTCGCCCTCGCGGACGAATTGAGCGGCCACAGCCAGCGGCGTAAAGATGATGACTGACTTGCCTGTTTTGCGAATCACGTTATCGGCCCACACCAAAGCCATCGGCGTTTTTCCTAGACCACAATCGGCCCAGATTGCGGCACGCCCCTTGCGGATTGCCCAGTCAACTAGATGCACCTGAAAATCAAACAGGAAATCGGGGATCCACAACGGCTCGAAACCAGCATTGGCACTGCATTGGATTTTGCGAGCAAGGAAATCCCGATAGTCGCCGTTGCTGCTGTTCGTTGTCATATCCGTTTCCTCAGTTCCTCAATCGCCCGGTTACAGTGCCGCGCGGCTTTGCCTTTGCCCAGCGTCCATAACTGTGTTTCGATTCTGGCCAACTGATTTGCGATAGTCCGCAATGCCACCCGATCCCGCTGCTTCAGCGTCAGTATCTCGCCCGACGATTCGATCTGGCGCTCAAAGTTCGGCATGATCAACATCCTTGCACAACGGGCAATCCTTTTTGCGGATCGGCAGAAACCCCAACCAGTTTTCCCGCTTCACTTCTCCGCAGTAATACTCAAAATACGCCGGATAGAACGCGAACTGGGGGGTTTTCGCCAGTCGGTCGCACTCGCCGCACAGAGTTATCGCTTGTCGCTCAGTGGTCGGCATGGTCGGTCCTTTCGGCTGCTAGTTTTCGTAGCCTCTCCGGGGCATTGTCGCCCTCCTGAATCCACGGCAGCAGCACGCCAATCGCCCACGCCTTCTGCGGATACTCGATAGACATGATTTTGTCCCAGCACCAATCTGTACTGATTGCAATTCCGCCCGCTAAACATCGCTGCTCCACGTTATTGCCGGCCTCTCGCCTAAGTATTTCTGCAATCAGCGAGTGGGAGGTCCAGTTGATTTTCGCACCGGCCAAGTTCGCATGGGCCAAGTCCGCATGGACCAAGTCCGCATGGGCCAAGTTCGCACGGGCCAAGTCCGCGTGGGCCAAGTTCGCA
>ERZ1292629.2269-Hain-H43-01um-R1-2269-length-16552-cov-5_pt1 | contig 16552 bp, 22 predicted proteins | sample MGYA00564399_ERZ1292629 | MGnify/ENA primary metagenome ERZ1292629 (study PRJEB36523, sample SAMEA6512636) | groundwater metagenome | collected 2019-01-08 | study: AquaDiva: Metagenomics assemblies of 32 groundwater samples
ACCGACACGCTCGAGAATGCCATCGCAAGCCCGGCAAAAGCGGGGCTTAAGAGCCAGCCGAACACCGGGTAGAAGAGCCCGCCCGCAAGCGGTATCCCCACCACGTTGTAGGCGAACGCCCAAAACAGGTTTTGTTTGATGCCGCGCATGGTTATCTTCGACAGGGCAATCGCTTTGACCAGCTTTGAGATGTCGCCGCCGAGCAGGGTTATCCCCGCCGTTTCGATAGCGACATCGGTGCCCGTCGACATCGCGATGCCGACGTCGGCCTGTGCCAAGGCAGGGGCGTCGTTGACGCCGTCGCCGGCCATGGCGACAATCTTGCCTTCGGCCTGCAATCTTTTAATTACATTGAGTTTGTCCTCGGGCATAACCTCGGCAACCACTTCGTCGATACCGACGAGGTTTGCAATGTACGACGCGGTATTTTTATCGTCGCCGGTCAGCATGACCACTTTGACGCCGAGCTTGTGCAGACGCGCCACTGCGTCTGTGGCGTTGTCTTTAAGCGTGTCGGCGACGGTAACCAAGGCAAGCAGTTTGTCTTTGGCCGCCAAGAACACCGGCGTGTTGCCCGCCCGCGTCTGTACCTCGAGCGCTTGCGTGTCGACGGCAAGATGCAGGTCTTCCATCAGCTTGACGTTGCCGGCAAAATATTCGACGCCGTCGATAGTACCCTTGAGCCCTTTGCCCTTAAGCGCCTCGAACGCACCCACGGCGGCCAAAGAGATGCCTTTGGCCGCCGTGTGCGCGACAACGGCGTGCGCGATAGGATGTTCGGACTTTTGCTCCAACGCGGCCAAGAGAGCCATGACCGCATCGTCTTTTTTGCCGGAGAAGTTTTGTATCGAGGCAACTTCGGGCTTGCCCACCGTTAGCGTGCCTGTCTTGTCGAGCACGACCACGTTTACCGTATGGAGCTTTTGCAGAGTTGCGGCGTCTTTGATGAGTATCCCCTCTTTGGCGCCCTTGCCGACGCCGACGATAATCGCGGTCGGCGTGGCGAGCCCGAGCGCGCACGGGCAGGCGATGACCAAGATACCGACAAACGACACCAGGCCGAACGAGAGCGCCTGAGCGAACCCGAGGTAGGACGTGCCGACCAATAGCCAGCCGCCGAGCGACACAAACGCGAGCACCAGTACGACGGGCACAAAGACGCTCGAGATTTTGTCGGCAAGCGCCTGTATCGGCGCGCGACTGCCCTGCGCCTCCTCAACCATTTTGATGATGTGCGCGAGCAGGGTTTCCTGCCCGACTTTTGTCGCCCTAAAGGTAAACGAGCCGCTGGTGTTGAGCGTGCCGCCCACCACAGTGCTCCCGGCCGCCTTTACTACCGGCATCGGTTCGCCCGTAATCATCGCCTCGTCGACATAGGAAGAGCCTTCGACGACAACCCCATCGACGGGTATTTTGCCCGCCGGCTTGACGATAATCGTGTCGCCGCGCGATATTTGCTCGATTGGTACTTCGACTTCTTTGCCGTCGCGCAGAACGAGCGCGGTCTTGGCCTGCAAGTTGAGCAGTTTTTCTATCGCATCGCCGGTTTTGAGCTTTGACCGGCTCTCCAGATATTTGCCGAGCGTGATAAACGCGATAACGATAATGGTCACGTCGAAGTATATGTTGTCGATATTTATGTAGGTATCGAGCTGTGCGGCGAACACGGTTACCGCGACGCTGTAGAGGTAGGCAGCCGAGGTGCCGATGCCGATGAGCGTGTCCATGTTGGCCGCCCCGTAGCGCGCAAAGCGGTATACGCCCTGCAGGTACGGTTTGCCGACGACGAACAGCATATACGTCGCCATTAAGAGCAGGACGAGTTGCGGAATTATTTCGACGAGCATGCCGACTGCGGCCAGTGCGGCAAGCGGGAGCGCCACGTAGAGTTGGCGCTTCATCGCGGCAAGTTCGGCAAGCTTTTCCTGCTTTGACTGGCCCAGCCCCAAGTGTGCGGCGTGCTCGCTCGCGGACATGCCCATTTGTTCCGCTGTCTGCTCCACTACTATTGAGTAACCGAGCGGCTCTATGGCTTTCGACAATTCGTGCGGAGTAACTTTTTCGGTGTCGTGTTCGACTTTGGCCGTTTCGGTCGCGTAGTTTACCTGCACGGAGTGTACGCCCTCTTTTTTCTTGAACGTTTTTTCTATGATGCCAGCGCACGAAGCACAATGCATCCCTTTTATTTTGTAGGTTTGAGTATGAGCCATAAAAGGGCGATTATATAAGTTCGCCCTTCTTCTCCAGCATCAGGTGGTGAATGGTCCCTATCGCGGCCCAGATGGCAATAAGCATAAGGACGGCGGCGCAGGCCAGCGCGTCGGCCTTCGTAATCCCGAACACCACGTTATCCGCCCCGCCAAACACGGTGCCCGCAAACGAGATAACCCCGGCGAGCCCGACAACAACGCTTATCACATGGAGTACTTTTGAGAGTTTCATAATTACAATTGTATTACTTTTTAATCTACCAGCTTAAGTATAACCAGGAAGACGATCGGCAATGCGCAACAAATGAGCATCACCCACATCATTCCCCTGTGATTATCATGATTGTGCATAGTTCTATATTGTTAGCTAATACTTTTATACGCTGCAACCGCCCCCCACGACACCGGCGGAACTACCCCCTCTTGCGGGAGCACGGCCCGCTCGAGTGCCGAGACGGCGATGTTTTGGCCCGCCGGCGCTTTAGGTTGCGCCGGGTTATTTTTTGCACTGTAGAGCGTCGCCGCAGAAAGCATGACCCCGGCGGCGGCAATCGCTATCGGCACGCTGTAGTTTTTGGTTTCCATATATTTTGTTATTCGTCGCAGCAGTGCTGTAACTTTTTTAACGTCTCCTTGAGGCCTGCCGCCTGGAGGTCATTGAGGATGACACGGCGGCGTTCGCAGTTTTTGCAGTGCGGAATGTGCAGAATTCTTGTAATGCGAGCAATGGTGTCCCCCAATTTGAATTGTTTGATGTTCATACGGTTGGATTGGTTAGAGTAAGAGGATAAGCGCACCCAAGAGAATCATCGCAATGCCCGCAATAAGGCGCACGCGCGGAAGATGCTCGCGCTTCCATTCCTGCATTCTGTCGACGGTCGTTTTGTCCGATGCGACAAAGAGTACCAAGACGAGCGGAATAATAAGGATGAGATTGTAGAGCATAAGGTACCAGAATCCGGCCAGGTAGGTCACCTGGTCGCGCAAAAGCCCGATGACCATGAGGTACGGGCCACCCATGCAGGGGAACTGACAGATACCTACGAGCGCGCCGAGCCCGAACGCCGCCACGATAGTCGTCCTCTCCAAGAGCTGGGCCATCGGGCGGTGCGCTACGGACGGCAGCTTGAGCTTGACCGGCATGTTGGGGAAGAACCGGTTGAGGAGCGTGATGATGCCGAAGATAATGAGCAGTGTTGCGCCGAGCTTGCCCATGAAGTGCGGCGTGTTGAAGAGGTGCAGCACCTTGAGCATGCCGAGTCCGATGGCGAAGTACGCGGCAAAGATGCCGGCGATATACACGGCGCCGATTTGCAGTATCTTTTTGCGCGTAAGTTGTAGGCCGAACAGGAGCGCGATAGTAATCAGCAGTATCGAGAACGAGCATGGATGAACACTGTCTAAGAGCGACGAGGCAAGGATGAGCGGTAAGAGCCACGTCCCGGCGTTGCTGGCGCTCCAGATTAGTGTGGCGGTTGCGGGGCTGAATTTCAGCGCCAGTATCCCGAGGATAAACACCGCCACTACTCCCCCGATAATAAGAATTCGCTTCATATTACGGGGTAACCAGCGCCTTAATCTCCAGTTGGAGCACATTGCCGAGAGAGTCGGTAAGTATGGCGAAGCGGTCGATGCGTCCGACCCCGGCGGGGCCGTGCGCGTTGGGGTTGTAGACCACGCGGATGATACGGCTTTGGCCCGGGGGAATAGTCAGGTTGGCGGGCGGCACGTACCCCATGCCCGGCATGCCGAAGGGTCCTTTGGTGCTTCCGTCCAGTTCGACGATGAACGCCCTCGTGCACATGCAAGAGGTCACCAGGGTGGGCGCCAGAATATCTTTGTCGGTCGGGTTGGTTACTTTGAAGTCGTAACTCACGTCTCCGTTTTTCATCGAGATAGTGCCGAAGTCGTGGAATCTCTCCGCGGAGGTAAGCGCGCTTGTAGAGACCGGCCCGCCGGCATTTTGGACGGACGCCGCGGTGCTTCCTTTGCCGGCGTAACCCCACATAAACAGGACCGCAAGCACGATGACGACCGCGAGTGTAGTGATGATGGTGTTTGGTTTCATAATGGTTGTAAGCGGTTTGGGCAGGTAATGCAAAAAACACGCGAGTATGCGTGTTCAGCACCTAAAAAGCAACCGCTTTTCAGGCGCCCTTAGACGAACGAGGGGCTGAGCTCAAACAATGAAAGCCATCGGGTTATCTTTTCGCTCTGCGGGACAGAGGGTGGAGAGTCGTATAGGAGGAGCCTCGCGACGGCGGAGGGCGCGCGTACGCGCAGACCGATTAACAACAGCAAGGCAATACACAAAACCAAGAGCAAAAGTATTTCAGCGGCCGTCTTTTGCACGACAGTCGCAAAAGTCTGCTGCCATTCCGACAGATGCTGAAGCGGGCCCATTGCACATAGGGTGGGTGCCCCCATATAGGGACAATTCGTAACACCACCGTCCATCATCGTGACGGTAAAGATACCCCCTATATTTGCCACAAGGAAAAGGGCCGTCAAAAGCCCAAAAGCGGTCTTTCTGCCGGGGATTAGCTTCACTACCCTAGTTTACTCCTCCGATGCAGAAGCGGCAATACCCAGCGGTCGAGACCGATATTCCCCGATACGCGCCACGCGAGAATGAGCCCGAGACCGAGGACGAACCAAATGGGGTTAACCGACACCGCGCCGGCAAGCAGGAAGTTGAGATTCATAAACACTCCGAAAAATGCCGAGACGCCGGTCAAAAAGCCGACAATAAGTGCAACACCCACCAACACTTCGCCGTAGGTCACCAAGTACGACCATGATACAAGGTAGGGCGACACGGCCGACTGCAAAAAGTCCGCGTACCACCACTGCACGTCGGGGTGCGCGCCGCCCGTTTTGGCAAGCGCGCCTTGAATAAACCCGTTGAGAGCCGCGCCGGCATTGTCCCCCACCCACGCGGGGTTCTGCACCTTCTCCCAGCCGGCCAGGAGCCACTCATAGCCCACGTACAAGCGCACGACGAGCCAAAGCCAGCTACTGCGGGTGTCCGCGGTAAAAAAGTACGCAAACGCAGACCTTTCTATAGTGTGTGCCATATATAACGAATACAAAAGTGATTAATACTGACCTAGTGGTAGTCTACCACCCCATATGCTATACTCTCTCTAACAAAAACGCTTTGGACACTCGAGTAAATCATCAAATCCGCGCCGCCGAAGTGCGCACTCTGGGCCCCGAAGGAGAGAACTTTGGGGTACTCCCCCTATCGGACGCCATAGCCAAGGCGGCAGAGTTCGGACTCGACCTTATAGAGATAAGCCCCAACGCCGTCCCCCCGGTTGCAAAGATCATGGAATATGGTAAATTCCAATACGAAGAGCAGAAAAAACGCCGAGAAATAAAGGCCAAATCCCATACTACTGAGACGAAGTCCGTCCAGGTTAAGATAGGCACCGGCGACCACGACATGCAGTTAAAGGCCAAAAAGGCGGCCGCCTGGCTCGCCGAGGGCCATCGCGTTAAAGTGGACCTGTTCTTGTGGGGGCGCTATAAATACATGGAGTTCGCCTTTCTCAAAGAGAGGTTGGAGCGGTTCTTGAAGCTCATCCCCGCCGACTACAAGCTGGCGGACCCGATAGCCAAAAGCCCCAAAGGGCTTGCAACAGTACTGGAGCGGGCTCGGCCCAAGGCCGATCAGCCTAGGGCTGAAAAGAAAAAATCATGAAGACAAATAAATCATTTTCAAAGCGCCTCAAGATTACCCGCAAGGGGAAGATCATCGCGCGCAACCCGGGGCAAAACCACTTTAACGCCAAAGAAAAGCGCTCTACCCAAATGGGCCAGCGCCGCAGTCAAGACATCTCCCGCCGCACCATGACACCGAAGGTCATGCAGCGCTACATCGGCAAGATAGGAAAGAAGTAACTAAACCCTAGTGGCTAATAACTAACAACTAACTGTATGGCACGCGTAAAAGGAGGGGTAACCAGCAATAAACGCCGCAAGAACATCTTGGCAATGACCAAGGGCTACCGCCACGCCCGCAAGAGCAAAAAGCGCGCCGCGCGCGAGGCTATATTCCACGCGGGCAAATACGCCTTTGCCCACCGCAAGGACAAAAAGGGCGACTTCCGCCGTCTGTGGACCGTGCGCATCAACGCCGGCCTCGACACGCTTGCCATCATGGGCAAAAACGGCAAAGAGCTTTCCTACAGCCGCCTTATCGACGCCATGAACAAAAAGAAAGTTCTTGTAAACCGCAAAATGCTCGCCGAACTGGCCGAAAAAAATCCCGCCGTCTTCGAGCGGATAGTAAAACAAGTCGCATAATCCTAGAGGCGTCGCCTCTAGGATTTCTACTAACTCAAAATCGCGAGGAGTTTTGCCCGGACTTCTTCAAACGCTTTGCTGTCGAGTTTACCGACATATACAAATTTTCTTGCTCGCCAATCTAACGCGCGCACTTGGTCGACCAATACTGCTCCTTCTAACTTGTCTAAATTAAGCGGCACTTCAAATGGATATCCTTTGCGCTGCGAAGTAATCGGGCAAACCAACGCCAGTCCTGATTTGCTATTATATTTTTGAGGAGATACGACTAGTACCGGTCGGTATCCGCGCTGTTCATGCCCAAGCGTCGGATCTAAAGACACTTTATAAATACCGCCTGGTATTGGGGTGGCGCTTTTTTTCTTTACCATACTTCGTTACCACGCGGTTTCCCCCATCGGGTTTCGGCATGGCGGTTGCGCGAAGTGATTTTGCGCACCAGCGCATCAAGCGACAAGTGTGTCTGGGCTACCGGGCGCAAAGTTAGCCTGCCGTCGCGCTTTTCCAGAGCGACCTCTTTCCCTTCAGACAGCCCGACATCCTCGGCAATCTCGCGCGATATCCGCACTCCGAGACTGTTTCCCCATTTTCGTATGGTTGTGCTCATAGTATATACAGTGTATACACCTCCGCCTGTGCTGTCAATGAATTACAGTGCGCCGGCGAGGGCGGCGTTGGCCGGGGCGAAGCGAAACGAGGCCCGGTTGATTTTGTCTTTGTTAACAAGCTCGATGACGCGCTCGACCAAGGCCTTGGGGTCGGAGTCGAAGACGATGCGGTCGTTGGGGCGGTGGCCGGCCTTTAAAATATATTTAATCTCCTCGTCGGTCTCCCAATCGGCCTCCAAAATGCCGATGGGCTTTTGGTCCTCAAACGCGATGGTGAACTCGTGTATGGTGCCGATGCGTCCGCACCCGAAAAAGACCGCATCGCTGCTGCGGGTCAATATTAAATCGCGGCCGGGGTAGCCGAACCCAGTGTAGATAATCAGGTCGAGGTACTCGACCGGCAAGTTGTATGCCTCGATGTGTTCCTTCTCCGAGTTGGCGGGGGAAAAACCGATAGTATAGCCGCCCGCGGCCTTGGCGCCCATTGCCGACCACAGCGGAAATCCAGTGGTCGCGCCCTCCATTAGGACCGCGCCGTGTTTGGCTATCTCGCGCCCCAGCGCGATGCCTTTGTCATAGGCATCGATACCGCAGTGGCCGGTCTCGGCCGCGCCCGATACGCAAAATTTCAGTTCGAGGTGCTCGTGTTTGGGGTCCATCACTCCAAATCCTAGCATAAAAAACGGCGCGACTTTTGTCGCGCCGTCACTTCCCTTGCCCTGCGTACATGCCTCGGCCGTAAAAACGATCCATCGAGTGAGGCTTTAGCTGCGCCCCGACCTCTTTGCAAATCGCCTCTAAGCGACTGCGAGGAGTGGCGGGGTCGTCTATCTCGCCCGGGTAGGGTTTGCCGTTCCTAGCCGCGAAGTATGCGAGCCTGAATGGGCTGGTAGACGAGACGACCGCATTCAGAAATCCGGGCCTCAGCTTAAAATGCGCTCGCATCCCGTCGATACTGACATGCCCGTCTTGCTTGAGGAGCTCGCAGGTCGCGTCGTAGAACTGGCGAAAGGTGATGCCTCGCCAGTGCCGCAATTTTTCTATCGACCGCGCCGCCCGGCACTCGACCAGCGGCACCGCTTCGATACTAAGACTAAACACCAGCTTTTCGCCGGGCCCGAGGAAACCGGTCCTCTCGGCCCACTTACTAAGAGCGTGCTGCAACTGCGCAGTTTTGCCCTCGAGAACAACCTCTCGGTCCATCCGTGAATCTCCCTATGAGCGTTCTTCTCTTATTTAATCACTATAATACTAAAAGTCAATAGTCACACTCTCCCCCGGCTCCGGCACAGTGGCCTTGGTTCCAAGGTAGTCGCGGATACGCTGTGCCAAAAACATCGAGGCGGCGGGCTCGCCGTGCACCAAAAAAATTTCTTTTACGCCGTCGCCCGCTTTGTTGGCAAATTCCAAAAGCTCTTCGCCGTCTTTGTGCGCCGAATAGCCGTACAGCGTCTTAATGGCGGCGCGCACCGGTATCTTGTCCCCGCCCGAATGACCGGCATTCGGTCGGGCGGGCTTGTAAAACTCCAGAGTTTTTGCCCCCTCTATTAAACGCCGGCCGATGGTGCCCGCCGCCTGGTAGCCGACAATGAGCAGGGTCGAGTTTTGGTCGGGCAGGTAGCGTCGCTCGTGCACCAACACGCGGCCGCCGCTCGACATCCCCGAGCCCGCGAGAATTATCTTGCTATTTGGATTGTTGTCGAGCTTGCGCGAGTCTTCAACCTGCTCGACAAAGTGCAGCCCGGGAAAAGAAAAGATTTTCTCTCCCCCTTCGACGCGCTTGCGGATGTCGTCGGCAAAGTACTCCGGATGCGCCAAGTAGGCATGCGTAATTTTTTCGGCAAGCGGTGAGTCGAGATAAACAGGAACCTCCGGCACACGATGCTCGAGGTAGAGCCTGCGGATATCAAACAAAAGGTCCTGCGTGCGCTCGGTAGAAAACGCGGGTATAAGCAGGGTGCCGCCGCGCGTCACGGCGTCCTCAATCGCATTTTCGAGATGCTCAAACCGCTTTACGTCCTCGGGACGCGTTTTGTCGCCGTAGGTGCTCTCCATCACCAAATACGTGGGAGACACTTCTTCGGTGGACCGCAAAAGCGGGCTGTTGCCGCCGCCGAGGTCGCCCGTAAAGACCAGTGTCTTGCCACCTCGCTCAAAGCGGGCCATGGCCGAGCCCAAGATGTGCCCCGCATCCAAAAGCTCCAGTTCGATATTATCGGGCAAGGGCACCTTTTCGTGGTACCCGATGCCACGCCACAACCCCATGGCCGCGGCTACATCCTGCTCCTCATACAGTGCGGGGGCGCCGTGGTGCTCGGCATTGCGGGTGAGTATCTCGAGCGCGTCGAGGAGCAACGGCTCGGCGAGCGCGCGGGTCGCCTTAGTCGAAATGATAACGCCCCTAAAGCCGTCTTTAACCAGCTTGGGGATTCTGCCGATGTGGTCGAGGTGCGCGTGCGTGACGATAAGATGCGAGACGTCCGCCGGGTTGTAGTCAAAGGGCTCCGCATTGCTTGCTTCGTCCATCCCCTGCCGCAGGCCGCAATCTATTAAAATTTTTGAGCTCCCCGTATCCAAAAGAAAATTCGAGCCGGTCACCGCGCCCGCCCCGCCGTAAAAGAATATTTTAGACTGCATTGCCGTGTATTGTATCAAAAAACTCCGCCTAACGGCGAAGTTTTCTGCAGGATTCCGAAGGCTTATCCTAGGTTCACTAGGTGGGTGCCCTACTGAATGATCATTACTTCACTCACCTCGAGCTCCCTGTTGTGTATTTAAGGATTTTGCCTTCGGCCTCCTGCCTTAAAGTATATCACTACCCGCTATCCACACCGCAAGCTAATGTTCAAATACCCTAAATTCCCCCTCCCGCAGAGCAACCAGCGGCAAATCTTCTTTGTAGCTCTTCAGGTCTCGTTCGGCCTTGTCCCAGTCGATATTTGGTGCGTTGTAGTCGGAGCGGTAGTGCGCCAATACTTTCAAAGGCAACAACCCCAGACCTTCGCCCAACTCAGGAGTATCGAGTTTGTGATTATATTTTGTTATGGCATATGCACCCGCCGAGCTTCCCGCAAACGTTTTGCCGTCCAGTTCTTTCTCCCACCCGGGGCTCTGGGCGAGTCTTTCATAAAGCGGCTCCATCTCACCGCCGCGGATATATATCGCATCCGCCCAATGTATTTGTTTAACGAAAGTATCCGGTTGAGCAAGTTGAAAATCTAACTTCCTATCGGGCAAGTGTTTTTGAAAAAATCCTACATCTTCTGCATAAGCGGTCTCCCAATTATCCCGCGACCGCGCAAAAAGGCATTCGAGAATCTTAACCGGCTCACTAAAACCCTTGACCAGCTCTTCAGAAAAAGCCTTACCTCCGTCAGTAGCTTTTCTCGGATACCCGCCGACCAAAATATACTTAGTCATCTATATTGAAACACTACCTCGGAACGGGGCGGAGCAAAAGAGGTTGGCGGGAGGCTTCGCAAGTGCGACGGCACGAGACTTGAGGAAATTTTTAGCAAAAAATTATCCGTACTCCCGCCAACCTGCTTTTGCGGAGCTTTATTCATCGACCCCGAAACGCTTGTATTTGAAGACGGGCGCCTTTTTACCGAACCAGTGCTCTATCTCGTGTTTGGCCTCTTGGGGAGTTTCGCTCGCGTGTACGAGGTTGTAGACCGAGCGGCGCTCGACGTTGGCGTTAAGCGGCGAGTCGTTAGAGAAGTCGCCGCGGATAGTGCCCATCTCGGCGATGTACGGCATCGTGGGGCCGACAATCTTGCGCACCATGTCTACCGAGTGCACACCCTGTACGACGACCTTAACGAGCGGTGCCGAGGACATAAAGTCCAAGAGCCACCCGCGCACCGTTTTGCCGACGCGCATGAGGTCGCTGGTGCCGAAATCTTTTTTGATGTCATGGCCGTACTTAGAGTAGGTCGCCATCGTCTTTTCGCCCAGGCGGCGTATCCACTTTTCGTCTTGGGGATAGTGCTTGTCCATCTCTTTGCGCGAGGCGTGGAACATCTCCAACGCGACGACCTTGAGGTCGCGCTGTTCGAAGCGCTTGATAACCTCGCCGATAAGGCCCTTGCGGACGCCGTCGGGCTTGATAAGCACAAACGTCTTTTCTTCTTTTGGATTCATGGTTCGGCCAACTGTACCCTATATCTAAAGTGCCGTCAATATTTCGGGTGCGCCCTCGCCCACGATGACCGTTTGCTCAAAGTGGGCCGCGCGCGAGCGGTCGCGCATCTTGCAGGTCCATCCGTCGGCCGCGGTGACAATGTCGCCCTTACCCTCGCAGAGCATCGGCTCGATGGCGAGTACCATGCCGGCCGGTATCACCTCGCCCGCGCCCTCTTTGCCTTCGTTGGCGATAAAGGGTTTTTCGTGCACGGCGCGGCCGACCGCGTGGCCGCCCAAGTCTTTGACAACGCCGAGCTTGTATTTGCGCGCCACACGCTCGACGGCCGCGCCGATGTCGCCTACATGCGCGCCGGCATGCGCCGCCGCGACGGCCGTGTCGAGCGCCTCGCGCGTAGCGGCAAGGAGTTTGCGCGCGCTGGCGTCACCTGCCTGCGCAGGCAGGCCCTCGCCGACAATAAGCGTCCGCGCCGAGTCGACAAAGTAGCCGTTGTACGACAAACCGAGGTCGAGCGACACAATATCGCCGCTGCGCAAAATCCGCGCGCTCGAGGGTATCCCGTGCACCACCTCGTCGTTTATAGAGACGCAGAGCGCCGCCGGGTAGGCGCTCGGCGCACCCTCGGGCCGGTAACCGAGGAACACCGCTACCGCGCCGCGCGCTTTGACGGCGTGCTCGGCCATCAGGTCGAGTTCGGCGGTTGTGATGCCCTCTTTGCAGGCGGCCTCGAGGTCCTTCAGCACCCCCGAGAGTATATTGCCCGCCGCGCGCAATTGTTTTTTATCTTCTTCGTTTTCGATTATCATGCCAAGTCCAAAGCCTTTAACACGTCGGTGTGCACCTGCTCGACGGTTTGATCGGCGTTAACCTCGACGAGCGCGCCGCGCGAGCGAAAGAACTCAATAGAGGGGAGCGTGTTTTCGGCAAACCGCTCAAAGCGCAGGTCTATGGCATGCGCCATATCGTCGGCGCGGCCCTGCACCCCCTGGCGTGCCGACAGCCGCGCACGCAAAACCTCCTCGGAGGCGCTGAGGTACACGACCCTATACGGGCGCTCGAGCCACAGGGCGGCCCGGTCGAACTCCTGCGCCTCCAGCACCTTGCGGCCCGTGCCCTCAAACACTACGGCCTGTGCCGGCTCGAGACGGATAAGCGCATCCTCAAACAAATAAATAGAGAACCACTCCGGCATCAGGTCGCCGCTGTCGATAACGCTCTTGGTCTTGCGGCCAAAAAAAGTATCTTGCGCGGCGTACTCACGGCACCGCGAGCCGGTGTCGACCACCTGTCCGCCAAGTTTTTCGGCAAGTAATTTAGCCTGCGTACCCTTCCCCGCCCCCGGCCGCCCTATCATCAAAAAAGTTTTTATATCGGTCACGTTTCGCATTCTAACACTTAGTCGCCAAATTCGTAACCGTCCTGCCGCAGTATCCGGAGCGTCTCCTCGACCGCCTCGGCCAACTTGCCGTTAGCGTTTAGTACTTCGTGGTCATAAAAACCGCGCTCTTCGGCTATCTCGCGTTTGGCGTTTTCAAAACGTTTTTGTATCTCGGCCTCGGCCATCTCGGGGTTGCGGCCGCGCAGGCGCGCGGGAATTTCTTCGACAGTGCCCGGCATGACAAAGACGGTTGTCGCGCCGTAGTGCTCTTTATAAAATTTAGCGCCGACGATATCCGGGTTAACCAAGACTATAAACCCGGCGTCGAGCTTGCCCTGCAGGTCGGGCAAGTAGGTCCCGTAGTGGGTCTCGCGGTTTTGTATGTAGGTAGTCTCGAGCAACTCCCCCGCCTTTTTCTTTGCTAAAAAGTCCTCGGTATTAAAGAAATAGTAATCAACGCCGTTTTGCTCTCCCGCCCTGGGGGCGCGGGTCGTGGCGGTGACCAAACGCGCCGCCCTGCGCGGGTAGCGTTTGATAATCGCGTTTGTGATGGTGCTCTCGCCGCTCCCGGTCGGGCCCGCAATAACCGCAATCTGATGAGGCGCCGCCTTAGGAAAACTCATAACAAATTCTTTACCGCCGCCTCATACCGCTCCTGAAACAGACTGTCTAAAAATGGGCTAATGCCCTTGCACTCGTCGGCGATGCTCTTGGCCCCTCGAACATATGCCAAAGCCCTGTCTCCCTGCATGTCAAGAAATACTTTTGCGCCCACCGTTTTTACATTAGAGCTTTGGTCGGCAAGCTTAATCCTTCGCACCGAAACGCTTTCGGTGCGCACACGCTCGGCCTGCTTAGCTTTGCGCTCTGCAAGAGGCAGTGCTTCAAACTCAGGCAAGTCGGTGAGCCCGTGCACTATAGTAGCAACTTCTTCACCAAACTCCCTCCGGATATCCTCTATCGTTGTCGGAGTGTCCTCGACCGTGTCGTGGAGCCATGCGGCCGCCACCTCCTGAGCGCTCCCGCCCGATTGTGCTACCAAGCCGGCAACTTCTTCGGGATGAACGATGTACGGATTGTTATCTTTGTCGTTGCGGGTATGTCCCTCATGCGCACGAAAGGCAAATGATTTTGCCTTTTCGATAAGTTCGGCGCCTTCCATTCGAGTAAAGTACCACGGATAAAGAAAAATCCCCAGCGGCTGTGGCCACCGGGGACGGTCTTAACTCTTTTCCGCGTAGGCGCGGACTCTGTCGTGGTCGAATTCGCCGGCCGGGAACGACTTGAGATAGTCGAGCACGTCCGACCTAAAAAGCTTCTCGTCCACGTCGGCTATCACGCAACGGCTTGGCCCCCATATCGCGCTGTCCCGATACCTCCACTTGCCGACCCAGGTATTCCCTTCCCGCCGGCCGAAGGTATATAAGATGCGCGTGTGGTCGCCGAGTAACTCATGGCGCACATATTGCTTGGTGAAGCGAATACTGGAGTCGTCGATGATGATGTCGAATAGGCGCGACTCACCCTGTGGGTCCATCATTTCGCCGTTCCAACCGCCGGCGCCGTCGTCAAAGATGACACCCGCATACATGTGCGGAATGAGCCCTTTGCGCACAACGGCCTGGGCACCATCTTCGCCGTAGGCGATGTCAAGCAACCCTTCCCTGCGTTGGACAAAAAAGCCTTGAATAAGCCTCATACTTCCCTCCCCAGATAAACGTCTGGAGCGAGTCTATCTACAACGGGACAAAAAAGCAACTAGTACTCGCGGATGGAGATTTGCGCGGCGATGCGGCGCGCGAGGTCGAGGATAACTTGCACGACGATGAGGAGTGCGGTGCCGCCGAGCGCGAGCGTGGTAATACCCGTCACCGATTGCATGGCAATCGGCAAGACCGCGATAATGCCAAGGAAGAGTGCGCCGACAAAGGTGATGCGCGTAATCACTTTGGCCAAGTAGTCCTGCGTCGAGCCACCAGGGCGCACGCCCGGGATAAAGGCGCCGTTTTTTTGCAGGTTGTCCGCTATCATGTGCGGGTCAAAGGTGACCGCCGTGTAAAAGTAGGTGAAGAAGAAAACAAAGACAAAGTAGAGCGCGCCATAGAGCGCCAGGTTTTGGAGGCCGCCGAGTATCGCGTTAGAAAGACCGGCAAGCCACAGCTGGCTCGAGGTTTGGAAGAAGCTCGCAAACATCTGCGGGATAAGGAGGAGCGAAAGTGCGAAGATAATCGGTATAACGCCCGCCTGGTTGAGGCGCAGCGGCAGGTAGGTCGACGCGCCGCCGAAGAACTTCATCCCGCGGATGCGCTTGGCGTAAGTAACCGGCACCGGCCGTTCGGCCTCGGTGATATAGACCACGGCGGCTATCACCGCCACCGCGGCGACCAAAAAGGCGAGGTAGAGCGGCGCCTGCGTTGCGTCAAAACTAAACAGCAGCTGGCTAAAGTCGCGCGGCAAGCTTGCCACGATACCCGCAAAAATAATGATAGAGACGCCGTTGCCGAGCCCGTACTCGGAGATAAGCTCGCCTATCCACATCAGCAAGAGCGAGCCGGCCGTAATCATAAGCAGGTTTGCTATAAAAGGAAAAAGTCCTAGTTCCGGCAATACCGCCTCGCGTTGGAGAATGAGCAAAAACGAAATACCCTGAATGAGCGCCACCGGCAGGGTCAACAGGCGCGAGTACTGGCTAAAGCGCTTGCGGCCGGCCTCGCCTTCTTCCTGATACAGGGCCTTGAGGCTCGGTATCATGAGCGTAAGGAGTTGCATGATGATAGAGGCGGTGATGTACGGGCCCACCCCGAGCATCACGATAGAGAGGTTTGCGAGCCCGCCGCCGCTAAAGAGGTTGAGGAGCCCGAAGAACTGGTTGTTATTGAAAAATGCCGCCAACTGTGCCGCGTCGATGCCCGGGATAGGGATAGCCGCCAGCACGCGAAAGACCGCCAATGCACCGAGCACAAAAAGGAGGCGGTTGCGCAACTGCGCGTCTGCAAAGAGGAGCGCGAATTTTTGAGTGAAAGTTGGCATGAGTGTTTAAGCTACCGTCCCTCCCGCCTTTTCTATCTTTTCTTTGGCTGTCGCCGAGACCGTGCAACCGGTGACCGTCAACTTTTTGGTGAGTTCGCCGTCGCCGAGGACTTTGACCTTGGGGGTAACGCCTTTGCGCGCGCGTATGACGCCGCGCTCAATCAGCATCTTCGGGTTGACCGCATCGCCGCTTGCAAAAGCGACTTCGAGCGACTTGACGTTGATGACCGTCGGCTTTACCTGGATGCTGGCAAAGTTATAGCCGCGCAGTTTGGGGAGCTTCTTCAGCTTTTCGCGCACGTCGGGGCGGATGCGGTGACCGGCACGCGCCTTTTGGCCCTTGGTGCCGCGGCCAGAGGTTTTGCCGCGCAGGCCGCCGCGGCCGACACGCTTGATGTTTTTGTTTTTCGTTTTGCGTTGTAGTTGGTGGAGTTGCATATGAGTTTAGGCCTTGAGCGACTTGAGCGCCTCGATGGCGGCGCGCGCGTTGTTAAGGCCGTTTTTGCTGCCCGAGTGTATCTTGGCGACGACGTTGGTGATGCCGGCGAGCTCGAGTACGGGGCGCACCGAGGAGCCCGCGACCAAACCGCGGCCCGGCGCCGGCATCATCGAAACAACCGAGGCGTTAAACTTGGCCGACACTTCGTGCGCAATCGAGTTGTCTTTGGCGAAGTTGACCGTAATCATGTGCTTTTTTGCGTCGCGCGTCGCTTTGTCGATGGCGAGCGTTGTGTCGCCGGCTTTGCCGAGGCCCACCCCGACACGGCCCTTTTTGTTGCCGAGAATAATCGCGACCGAAAAGGAGAACTGGCGTCCGCCGGCGACCACGCGGGCGACGCGGCGGATGGTGATCATTTTAGAGTCGAACTCG
>ERZ1292629.2035-Hain-H43-01um-R1-2035-length-18137-cov-7_pt1 | contig 16531 bp, 14 predicted proteins | sample MGYA00564399_ERZ1292629 | MGnify/ENA primary metagenome ERZ1292629 (study PRJEB36523, sample SAMEA6512636) | groundwater metagenome | collected 2019-01-08 | study: AquaDiva: Metagenomics assemblies of 32 groundwater samples
CTCCCACACTCGGGGCGGGGGAAAAATGTGTACCCCTTCGCTGCGGCAAAAAAGTATGGGAAAACAACTATTTCCGTCTCCGCATCATCGGGGGGAAAAAGTGAACGAGTAGAAAAAAGTGTCACCATTCCTACCACAGAACCGCGGGTGGTGCTCTACCCGTTTGATACCGCGCGGGGACTCCGTGGAGAGCTTGCCTATGGAACACAAACGAGCGTGGAGGGAGGCACAGTGAGTATGAAAGCAGAACCCTACTACTTTAGCCGCGCAAAAGTAGGAGACCTCCTCTTCCGTTGGGCAAGTGGAGGGAAAACACTCACCCCCACCGACCCCGACAAGAGTATTATGACTTTTGCTGTTCTTGAAGGGGTGCAGGGAAATGTTGATGTGCGTGTGACTATCTCTCACATCAACAATATACTCCAAGAGGCAACAAAGGCACTCCGTATTAACTTTGATCAAGAACCTCTCCGGTTTTAAAGTATGAAAAAAATCCTCTTCATTGGACTTTTACTCATTGCCACTTCTGTGCCACTACTCTCTGTATATGCGCAAAATCCTGCTCCCACAACACCCACAGAGGTTCAGCTCCTTGAGCCATCAGTCTTAGGTGGAACAGGGGATCAATCGGCGCCAACCTTTTCTGCTTATATATCAAATATATTTACTCAAATCCTCATCGTAGCGGCGGTACTTGCCGTGCTTATGATAGTAATTGGGGGACTCCAATACATCCTCTCCTTTAGTGGTGGTTCAAAAGAGGAGGGGAAAAAACGCATGACCCAAGCACTCATCGGCCTCATTCTTGCCCTCGCCGCATGGCTTATTTTAAATACCATCAACAGTTCACTAACGGACATTAATCTCTCCCTTGAGGGAGTAGCGGCTCCTGTAGATACAACACCAACCTCATTGGTATACCGTCCTCTCGCTGGCGGTGGAGATACCACCAATCGCGCTGATTTTAGTTCACGAGATCAATGTTTACAGTATGTACGCGATAGGATAGCAAGAGAAACCGCCGCAGGAACCCCCGTTACTGTTAGTGAGAATGACTGTCGTCCTTCCGCGGAAACAAGCGGTGACGTTACTACTAGTGGACGAGATGCTCGTCAGGAATGTTTACAGCAAGGATACATTGAGTGTGGTTACTACCCGCAAAAGCCAGGTGAGGAATGGGATCCAGTACCACGAACCGCTTGCGAGGGCTATACGACTCCGGATAGCGCCCTCTCTTGTTTTGGAAAACTTTCTCCTGATCCGGATACTTCCAGTTATTTAATGGGAGTAAAGAATAATACCGTATGTTTTGATGGGCCATACGAGAGCGAAGAGGCGTGTGGGGTAGTAGCACAAAATTCCTCTAGTTTACGGCTAGATAACGACTCCGCAACTTCTTGTAAATCTCGAGCGACATTCTTGAGCCAATATTCCGATAAACCATTATGTGAAAATATTGCCGACCCGGGAACAGGAGATGCCGCCAGTACCGGCGGTTCGTGGGATGATTGGAATTATGATCCGGGCATTAGTCGGCAAAAAGGTGATGCCTCTCCCTCGCTACAAGCCCTTTTAACCTGCATACGGGGGAAAATTCCTGATCCTGCAGTCGGAAGAATTTCTTCCATCAGCGATTCACGGTACATAGGAAACTTGGGTGTGTGTAATACTACAGAGTGTGGGGGTAATCGATGCGCTCACTCGTGTCGTTCCTGCCACTATGGCGGGGGAACGAGTCAGGGTAAATCAATGGCGGTAGACTTTGGCGATGAAGTTAATAAAGGAGTTATCATGCGAGCGGCAAGTGATTGCGGGGTAACAAGTTCTCGTATTATTGATGAGGGAGATCATGTCCACGTTTCAACAAATGACTGCCCACGTAATTAAATTATGAAAAAAATACTCATTGCCATTATTATTGTTCTCATCATCATTGTGGGAGGCTTATGGTGGTACATCCGCTCTAACACCATTTCCCCCATAAACGCTCCGGGAGCAAGTTCTTCCCCAATCGTTCCTTTCCCCATCGCAACAGACCGCCCTATTAGCGTTATTTCTGGTACAGGGTCTACCGGCAGCTCGTCTTTTGCGGGTGGACAAGGAGCTACGGAGCAGAGCGCTACTCAAGCATATGAGCTCTATTCTCGCCCTGTGGTGGGGTACCGTTACATTAGTATTGCCACAAGTACCGCATTAGTTTTTATGGACCGAGACTCTGGGCACCTCTATCTCGTGAGAGGGGAGGGGGGATCAACACGAGTAAGCAACACCACCCTCTTAGGGGTAGAGAGGGCATGGTGGGTAGAATCTAAGGACAAACTCTTTACTATCGTCAATTCCCGAGAGAGCGGCTTCCCGCGCATCACTCTCTACTCGGTTAAAAAAACCGAGCTCCTCTCTGCCTTTACTGCCTCGTCATCCCCCGCGGCCCTCGTAAAAGAAGGGGATATTGACACCACACCCATTGATATTGCGCCTGCACCAATAGGATCCAAATTCTTACTTCTCTCAAAAGAGGGGAGTGAGCGATCAAAAATAGAAGTAGTTGACGCGCCTACCCTTAAAAGAACACTCCTTGCATCAAATATACCGTTTACAGAACTTTCCCTGGAGTGGCGGGGCGCACAAACAGCGACGCTCTCTACTAAACCGTCTTTCTCTGCTCCCGGAGTCCTCTTTACCCTCAATACGAGTACGGGCGATTTAGAGCGCGTTGTGGGTGCTAGCTCAAATTTCTTTGCCCTCTCGGATAAACTAGTGGAACATATTCTCTACACCGATGGATCGCGGAGTAAAATATGGAGCAGAGGAGCAACAAGCACACAAATTTTAAATCTCGCGGCACTACCGGAAAAATGCGCATGGTCATCACTCTTAAAAGGAGTACTCTATTGCGCAACCCCACGGAACCAGGGGGAGTTCCTTCTCCAGCGTGATGTGTGGCTACGAGGAGAGACGAGTACGCGCGATGATCTCTGGTGGATAGACACTCGTAATGGAACCGCTGATGTTCTTGCTGAACTCTCGTACACTTTTGATGCGTCCACACTAGTAGTGAGCCCAAACGAAAACACGTTGATCTTAAAAAATAGATTGACGGGCGGGATAGTGCGTATTCCCATCCCGCAGGAAAGTTATGACTAACGAGCTTTATTTATAAGACCCTCGTAACAAATAGCAAAGAGGTTGCCAGTGAGCCAATAGAGTGACACTGCCGCAGGAAAAGAAAGTGAAATAAAGGCAATGAAGGCCGGCATAATATACTTCATCTGATAGTACATACTCCGGTTTAAATCGTGGCTAAAGCTTGATTCTGTCCCTGTGGGGGCACTTGGTACTGTGAGGGTAAGCCGCATATGGAGATATTGGGTAAGTGCAATGAGAACGGCAAACAAATAGCTCCGTACAGACAAGTCAATCCCCAAAAGTATGGTCCCAATAGTTGTTGGCGGTACGATGAACGAGTAGAGCTCATCAAGACGAATAGTCGCCCCTTCACGGAATACCCAAAAGAGAGCAATGAGAACAATAAGTTGAGGAATCATAAGTGCGATTCCCGCAAAAGGATTGATTTTTTGCTCCTTATACAACTGCATAATGCGAATAGACTCTTGTTGTCTATTTCCTTTTGTTTCTGCTTTTATCTTTGTAATGAGAGGTTCAAGTTCTTTTAGTTTTCGTTGAGTGGTGAGAGCTTTTTTTTGAAGAGGAAGGAGTATCACACGAACAACAACAGTAAGAATAATAATTGCCACACCAAGATTGTGCCCAGGAACAACCGCCGTAAGTGCAACTAATGCGTTATAGAGAGGCTGAAAGATAAATGTGTGGAACATAGAGTTTATACTTTTTTAATGAGTTCAATAAAGGATGCGTTGAGATTTTTCCACTGCATATGCAGCACAGAAGAGTTTGGGTAAAAAATATAGAAGTACAATGGGGAAAGAGTGTGTAAAGAAAAGAGACTCCGACCCCTCCTTTTAATACGATTTCTCTCTACCGCTTGCTTGGCTACTTTCCGTGAGACAACCACTGACGAATGGGAAAGTTTAAAAGAATTTGTTACAGGAACTACCTGTAAGGTCCCCGACTCATTCCGAAGATGCCTCCCCGCACGAAAGGGAGGGAAGAGGGGCTGGGACACCCCCACCCTCTTACTCATATTATACCGTGAGCCGTGCACGTCCCTTACGACGACGACGGGTTACTACAGCGCGCCCCGCGGGACTTCGTTTTCTAACAAGAAACCCGTGTGTTTTATGGCGTTTTCGTTTCTTTGGTTGGTGTGTTTGAGACATATGAAAAAAGTGTATACTAAACTGGTTTAAAGTTCAATCCACAGTTTGTGCACAATGAAAGAATGTTTGTTTTGTGAATTTAAAGACTATAATCGGATTACTTAACGTACATATGAGTGAAAATAGAGAATTATGGGATCATGCGCTTTCTGAGATCGAGCTCTATGTATCTAAAGCTAATTTTGGGACTTGGTTTCGAAACACTATTATTATAAAACAAGATGGGGGGACTGTTTTTTTGGGGGTTCCCAACGCATTCGTAAAAGATTGGCTCCAAAATAAGTACCATATTTTTATTCTTAAAGCGCTTCGTAATCACGCGGAGTATATAAAAAATATAGAATATATTATTACTCGTGGAGATAAAGTAAAAATAGAAGAGCACCCAAAACAAATTTTTAAAAACCAACTTGAGTTTTCAGAACTTTATGTTAATAAAGATGATAATTTAAACCCTAAATATACCTTTGATAATTTTATTGTTGGATCGTTTAATGAAACCGCCTACGCGGCAACACGAGCAATACTTAAAAATTTAGGAACTACATATAACCCCCTCTTTATTTATGGAGGAACAGGATTAGGAAAAACACACCTTATCCAAGCTGTTGGAAACCAAATTAAAAAAGATTCTCCTGATAAAAAAGTTTACTATATTACTTCAGAAAAATTTGTTATTGAAGTAGTAAGCTCTATCCAAAATAATCGTGCGAATGCTTTTAAAGAGAAATACCGTAAGTATGATCTTTTTATAATGGACGACGTTCAGTTTATTGCGAACAAAGATCGAACTCAAGAAGAGCTCTTTCATCTCTTCAATAGCCTTCATGATCAAAATAAGCAAATTATTTTTTCTTCCGATAAAATACCAAAATACATACCCAATCTTGAAGAACGGCTTCGTTCACGGTTTGAAGGAGGAATGATTATTGATATTTCTCTCCCAGACTACGAATCTCGACTTGCGATACTTAACTCTAAACTCAAAACGAGTGATTTTATCCCTTCCCAAGAAACAATTGAGTATATAGCTTCTGTTGTTAAAGGAAACATTAGAGAGCTTGAGGGTGCCCTCAACACAATTATCTGTCAATGTCAGCTTAAAAATAGGGATATTAACCTCTCGGAGGTTAAAAATCTCATAAAAAACACAATTAAACCACAAAAAACAATATCCATTAAAGACGTCCTTCATATAATTGCAAATTTCTATAATATAGAAGAAAAGGTTTTGTGTGAAAAAACAAGGAGGAAGGAGGTGGTAAAACCACGACAAATTATTATGTATATACTCCGTGAGGATTTTAATATTTCATACCCTTATATTGGACAAAAACTTGGTGGAAGAGACCATACTACAGTTATGCACGCGTATGAAAAAATAAAAGAGGAGGTAAAAAGTAATAATTTACTCACACAAGAGGTTGAACAAATTAGATCTCTCCTTTATAACAACTAGTGGATAAGTTATGTATAATTATGAGTGTTATTTTTAAATAAATATTTTTAAATAAATAAATATGAAGTTATCAACAATAGTAAACTCACAAATACCTTTCTATAAGGCTGTTAAAAATCTTTTCCACATATTAACACTTTTTATAATAATAACTTCTTTTTTTAAATAGATAATTTATGAAAATAGAATGTGGAAAAGAAAAAATACAAAACACACTCGCTCTCCTTGATAGAATCACGGGGAAACATTTAAGTTTACCAATACTTTCTTTTGTGTATTGTGAAGCTAAAAAAAATACACTCATACTACGAGCAACAAACTTAGATATTGGTGTTGAAATACAAGTTCCCATAAAAACCATACAAGAAGGATTTTGTGTGGTACCCGCTCATTTAATAAGTAACACCCTCTCCCCAATATTTTTTGAGAATATTATTTTAAGTTCCGAAAATAATAAAATTTTTATTACCACACCAAAACATAATATAATAGTGAATGGGTTTGTGGGAATAGAGGATTTTCCACAACTCCCTAAAATTGAAAAAGGCGTTTCTTTTGAAATAGAAACAAAACAATTTATTTATGGGATAAAAAACGTTCTTTATGCAGCGGCACCAACAGAAATTAAACCAGAAATAGCAAGTGTTTATTTTTACACAACAAAAAACAATCTTATTTTTGTTTCCACTGATGGATTTCGTCTTGCTGAAAAAAAAATACCATTCACTTCTGTGGATGAAATTCACACCATCCTCCCTTATAAAAACGCACTAGAAATAATTCGTTTACTTGAGGGAAGTGAGTATAATCAACTTTCAATCACCATAACAACAACTCAGTGTGTATTCAAATGTGGATCAATAACTATCTCATCCCGCCTTATTGATGGGGTATACCCAGATTACCCACAACTCATCCCACACTCATTCTTAACAGAAGTCTCTCTTTCTAAAGAAGAGTTTCTCGCGGCTCTTAAAGTGACACAATTTTTTTGCGACTCATCAAATCAAATTATAATATCAATCAACCCGACAGATTCCCATTTTGAGGTGGGAGCTAGAAATAGTTCTGTGGGAGAGAACACTATTTCTTTAGATGCAACCATAAAAGGTGAGCCTCTAGATGTTTTTTATAACATCCGCTATATTAATGAATTTTTTCAATCAATTAATACACCGCGTGTTATTTTTGGATTTAACTCAAAATCAAAACCCGCGGTACTCCGTGGTGAAGGTGATGGTATGTTTACATACCTCGTTATGCCGGTAAATCGTTAATGTGAAGAAAATTAGCTCTTATTTAAATAAATATAATAACGTCACACCCTTTTGGAGTAGGACACGGAGTGATCTCGCCAACCACCTTTCAAAAATTACAGGGGAAACAGTGCAAAAAAGCCAGGTGTCAATTTCTGGAAAAAAGATTTACCTACGAAATGTTTCGTCCTCACTGCGTTCCTATCTCTTGATCCACCAAAAAGAAATCAATCAATTTATACAATCTATTCATGAGGCGCAACAACTCCACCTGTAGTTGTTGTACCTTTGTTTTGTGAAGCCCAGAGGAGTATTGGGGCTTCCCAGAGACGGAATTGAGGATCATTCTCTGGTCGCTGGGGTTGTGGGCCTGTTGGGTTATTAGCATCTATAAAATAGAGAATTGAGTGAATATTATTTTGCCATACCCCAATAAGTATTGGCTTGCTCTCTATGGGTGTTGGGGTCGGTTTTATAAACAACTCATTTTCTAATTTAGGAAGAATACTCTTCATAAACACATTCCAAAGAGGGGCAATAATAAAACCAGCAACCTTTTTTTCCATAGGAGTATTATTATTATTTCCAGCCCATGCACCAACAACTATAGTGGGGGTGTATCCAATAACCCATGCATCACGGTAATCATTCGTGGTGCCTGTTTTCGCCGCAACAGAGTACCCAGGGAGATAGAGGTATGAGCTATCCCCAAAAGCGGGGGCTCGCGCAATATTATCTGAAAGTATATCAGAAATTTGTCGCGCGGTTTGTTCAGGGATAACACGCTCGGGGTTTTGTGTGTACTCTTCCAATGTTTTTCCTTCAGAATCTTCAATTTTGAGTACAAATGCGTATGGATTACGAACTCCATCATTAGCAAAGACCCCATAGGCGCTCACCATATCAAGAAGGGAGACCTCCCCACCACCAAGAGCAAGAGAGAGACCGTATTGGTTTGGGTTTGAGAGAGTACTTATTCCCATATCGCGAGCGGTTTTTATTGAGTTTGCAATACCCGCGAGGTACATCACTTTTACTGAAGGAACATTTACTGATTGAGCGAGCGCATTACGCATATTTATTGGACCGCGGAATACCTGATCGTAATTCTCGGGGTGGTAGCACGATGCTTCTGGGGTACTAGGAGTCCTCAGTGGAGTGCATGAAGTATCAAATTCTGTCGGCACATCAAAGAGGACTGTTTCTGGGGTGTACCCCTTCATAAACGCTGTTGCGTACGCAAATGGTTTGAATGCTGATCCTGGTTGGCGAAGTGCGGTCGCGACATTAAAGTTTCCCTCATTTTCTCTATCAAAGTAGTCACGAGAGCCCACAAGAGCGAGGATTTGACCCGTCTTGGGATCTAGTGCTACTAATGCGGCATTTCGTGCATTAAATTTTATTTCGTTCTCCTTAGCGTATTTTGACACGGTATCTTGGGCCTTTGATTGCATCTCCCAATCAATCGTTGTAATTACTCGGTACCCATCTTTCTCGATCGTATCGGTACCATACTTCTCCTCAAGATACGAACGTACGAGATCCACAAAATGTGGAGCCTTTATGCCGCCATCGTTCCTCTGTAAAAATTCCACCTCTTCTTTTTTTGCGCTAACTTCTTCTTCTGCTGTAATCATTCCTGACTCGTGCATTTTTGAAAGAACAAGATTTTTTCTTACAGCGAGCTTGTCTTGGTGTTGTCCGTAGGGTGAGTAGTAGGTAGGTGCTTTGGGGAGCGCCGCTAGGTACGCGGATTGTGCCAAACTTAGGTCTTTTGATGAAATTCCAAAAAATGATTGCGATGCTTCCTCAATGCCGTAGATACTTCCTCCATAGGGGGCCTCATTGAGGTACGCGGCGAGTATTTCTTCTTTTGTCATCACCTTTTCTAGTTTAAACGCGAGGACCGCCTCTTTTATTTTTCTGGTGATGTTGCGATCCCGAGAGAGGAGAGCGTTTTTAATTACTTGTTGGGTGATGGTAGAACCACCTTGAAGAACTTCCCCGGATCCAACATTTACCATAAAGGCGCGCAGTATTCCCTGGGGGTCAACTCCTTTATGTTGGTAAAAACGAGCATCCTCAATTGCGACCGTGGCTTTTTTTATATACTCGGAGATCTCACTAAAAGGAACGACTGTCCTTTTAACATTCCCGTGTACATCGTAGAGGACCACCTTGCCCGTCCTGTCATAGATCTTTGTTGATTCAACAATATTTCTCTCTTGGAAATTATTAAGGTCGGGGATATCAAGACTGACGGCCCAGAGGGTGCCTATACCACCAAAGACGAAAAGAAAAATCAGAAAAAGTGCCACTCCACGAGCGGCAAAGAATGAAATTCCCCGCAGGGAACGAATACTTTTCATTCTCCCCATAGGTGCTTTAGTATACCATATTTCTATGGTATTTTGAAGTGGTCATGCCCCATAGCCTAGAGGAATTAAATATACTCCGTGGTCTTGAGAGGGCCTTTCCTAATGAGACGGAAGCCCTTGCTTTTCTTAAACAACCACGACGCATCTACGCGGGGATTGATCCTACCGCTCCCTCACTCCATCTTGGGCATCTTTCAATACTCCTTAAACTCCGCGACCTTCAAACTCTTGGTCATTCCATAATTCTTCTTATTGGTGATTTTACCGCTCGTATTGGTGATCCCACGGGTAAGAAAACGGCACGAGTGACTTTAAGTCCAAATGAAGTTCAAAAAAATGAGGAACAGTATCTTTCTCAAATAAGTACGGTATTAAAACCAGAATCTTTAGAGTTGCGGCATAATAGCGAGTGGCTCTCGGCATTGAGTTCCGCCGAACTTTTACAGCTCGCGTCTGAATTTACTGTCGGGCAGATGATAGAACGAGATATGTTCCAGGAACGCATAAAAACAGGTTTAGCAATATATCTTCATGAATTTCTCTACCCATTACTCCAGGGGTATGATTCGGTTGCGCTCAACGCGGATGGGGAAGTCGGGGGTAATGATCAGACATTTAATATGCTTTCAGGAAGGACTCTCTTAAAACGGCGTGGGAAAGAAAAAATAGTACTCGCTACAAAACTCCTCGTTGATCCAACGGGTAAGAAAATGGGAAAGACGGAGGGGAATATGGTTTTTCTTTCTGATAGCGCAGGAAATATGTATGGGAAGATTATGAGTTGGCCCGATTCACTCTTACCGTTAGCGTTTGAGATCCTCACTCGCGAATCAATCCCGAGCGCAGACGAACTTTCTGAACATCCCCTTGAAATAAAAAAGCGCCTCGCTTACAGCATTACCGCACTCATCTACGGGGCTACCACTGCCATGAGTGCACAGGAAAATTTTACGAAAAAATTTGTTGCTAAGGAAATTAGTGACGACATTCCAACAGCCTCTTGTGCGCCGGGTGCGCTTCTTGTTGATGTGGTTACCGACACAGGACTCGTAACATCCCGTTCGCAGTGGCGACGATTAGTGGAAGAGCACGCGGTGGAAGAGGTGGGTGGAATGCTGGTGCACGATCCTCTCACTCGGGCAGAGCACAGTATGACGCTACGCATCGGCAAATCCCGCTTCCTCCGTATAGAGTGTAAATAAAAATCTCCGACCTAAGATCGGAGGTTTTTATTTATTTAGAATCCTTCCTCTTCCTCAAGCTTCTCTTCCTCTTCCTCCTCGTCTTCTGTCCCCTTACCTTCTTCCCCCTCTTCCTCTTCTGGTAAATCTACATCACCGGCTCGAGCGAGATCAAATTCTTCGTCCATATGACATAAAACTTAATAGTAATTATGTTGTCTCTAGTTGAGACCACTTTGTTGTACCACACCCTCGGGCATTTTCAATCATATGCCACGGGTTGTGTGGATAAGTTTTAGCGCACATACCCTAATGCCGTCAAGCTCGCGGCAATCGCGTCGTACTCATCATCATGACGAGGCTTGTGAGGGAGCGTAAGGAGCAGGGAGACCATATGTGCAACTTGTTTTTTATCCGCGTTCCCATACCCGGTGACTGATTGTTTTATTTGTTGTGGGGTGTACTCCATAATGATGAGCTGATGTTTCCCCGCGAGGTAGCGGAGCATCCCGCGGACCTCCGCAACCGCAATACCAGTGCGTTGATTATTGGTAAAAAATATTTTTTCTAAGGATACAATCTGTGGCGCGTACTTCTCTAAGGCGCTCTCAAACTCGCGCGCGAGGAGCATGAGCCTCTCTTCAAAGGGGAGTGTGGGAGAGGATACTACACAGGTACTCCACATAAGAGTTTCTTTTTTTCCTTTCGCGCATTCAACCACAGCCATTCCCATCCGATTAAAGCCAGGGTCAATGCCGATAATGCGCACCGCTGCAGGCTTTTGTTGTATCGGCATAAAAAATTACAAGAGCCGCGGCTGTCCCTCTTCCTGCGGATTCTCGTAGCCAAGGTGCTCGTAGGCGCGCTCGGTTACTGCGCGTCCGCGCGGGGTGCGGGTAATGAGTCCGAGGCGCATGAGGTAGGGCTCATACACCTCCTCAATCGTCGCCTCTTCTTCCGAAAGCGAGCTCGCGATCGTTCCGAGACCCACTGGTCCTCCATGGAATGTCTCTATGATGCAGGAAAGTATCTTCCGATCAACCGCGGAGAGTCCCCATTCGTCAATCTCAAGCAGAGCGAGCGCCTCCGCGGCTGATTTTTGCGAGACCGCCACCTTTTTAACTTGCGCGTAATCGCGGACACGTTTGAGGTATTGATTTGCAATGCGCGGCGTAAGCCGACTCCTGCGTGCGATTTCGGCGAGTGCTCCCTCATCGGGCTTCATCTCTAGGAGTTCTGCTGAGCGACGGATGATGCGCGCAATTTCCTCTTCGGTGTAGAACTCAAGACGGAAGGTGCCTCCCCCAAACCGTGAGCGGAGAGGTGAGGAGAGGAGGGCAATGCGAGTGGTAGCCGCAATGAGCGTAAACGGGGGGAGCTCTATCTGGATGGTCCGTGCTCCCGGTCCTTTGCCGATGATGATGTTGAGCACCCCCGACTCCATCGCGGGGTAGAGAATTTCCTCTATCATCTTATTGAGGCGGTGCGCCTCGTCAATAAAAAGGATATCTCCGGGAGAGAGGTTGGTGAGGATGGAAGCGAGATCTCCCACTTTTTCTATCGCGGGGCCGGAGCTCGCCTTCATCTGTGATCCGGTTTCCTTGGCGATGAGATAGGCGAGAGTTGTTTTACCTAAGCCCGGAGGTCCATAAAAGAGGAGGTGTTCCGGCGGGTGTTGGCGTTCTTGCGCGGCATCAAGCAAAATTTTGAGATTCTGTTTGATGTGTTCTTGCCCAATATACTCATCCCAGCGTGTGGGGCGGAGCGCGCTATCAAGGTAGCGCTCGGTGTTGAACTCTCCCGCTTCTTGAGGGTCTCTTGACATAGTATTTTTTATATGCTAATCTCTTGTTAGTAGTTAGAAAGAGACTAGGAATCTCTAAGCAATCGAAGAGCTTGCTCTGTGGGTGCGCCGACGAGGACGTTCTGGTTCTCTTACCTCTGGTAGGAGCGGCTGGGGCTATCCTTTACGGCATGCCTGACTTTCCGATCCGTCGGAAAGGATTGTTTAGAGATTCCTGGTCTTTTTTAAATGATCTCCTCATTTAGATCAATGACGCGACCGAGCTCGGAGAGTGAGGTACTCCCCTCGAGCACCTTCACAATACCATCTTCCCGCATATTGAGAATACACTGGGGGAGTGCGGCGATCTTAATCTCGCGCTCGCTCGGGTTTGCAAGCGTTACCTCGGTTACCTGCGGGTCAGAGAGTATGGCCTCATAAATACCCTCTCGGCCACGGAACCCCGTGCCATTGCAGGCATCACAGCCAACCTCAACGTAGTAACGATCTGCCGGTGGGAGCGCGAGGTCTGGCTTCTTATTTTTAATTCGTTCCACTATTTTATCAATGAAAGCGCGTTCCTCTGGTGGTGGCGCTGCTTCTTTCTTACACTTCACACATAGTTTACGGACGAGACGTTGCGCAATGGCAACGTTGAGCGCGGAGCTGATAACTTTAGGATTAATATCAAGGTCAATAAGGCGGGGGATGGTGCCTGCCGCGTTGTTGGTGTGGAGCGTTGAAAAGACGAGGTGCCCGGTGAGCGCCGCGTTGACGGCAATTTTGGCCGTTTCTTTATCACGAATTTCCCCGACCATTATAATGTCGGGGTCTTGGCGCAATGCCGCGCGGAGCCCTTCAAGAAAACTGTATCCCTTCTTATCATCCACCTGTGTTTGATTAATTCCTTGGAGGTGGTACTCAATCGGGTCCTCAATGGTGATAATTTTATTCCCCGTGTTTGAAACGCGCCGGAGGAAGGCGTAGAGCGTGGTTGTTTTACCCGAGCCGGTGGGGCCGGTCAAGAGTATCATTCCGTTGGGCTTCTCTATCTCTCGCGAGAGGATTGAAAAGAGGTGTGGTTCAACCCCGAGATTCTCAAACGTGAGCGCGATAGTCTTTGGGTTTAAAACGCGCATAACCACAGACTCTCCGTAGGCGCCGGGTATCACCGAGGTGCGGATCTCAATCTCAACTCCCTTGATTTTGATGCTAAAGCGTCCGTCTTGCGCCGATTCCTTTACATTGAGCTTCATCCCCGACACGAGCTTGATGCGCGAGAGGATGGGGCGATAGGTGTTTGAAGTCAAGAATGCGATATCTTGGAGCACGCCGTCAAGCCGGTAGCGGAGGCGTATCTGTCCGTCTTGCGGCTCAATGTGGATGTCGGAAGATTCTATTGCCACTGCTCCTGCGAGAATGACTTCCACAATATTAGAGACACCCTTCCCCGCGCTAAATTGGGACTGCTCTCCCTCGATCGTGTTCTTAATACTCGCGACGGACCCTAATTGGTCAAAGAACCGGGAAATTTCCTCGTCAGAAATATCGATCACCCCCGCGGTGGTGCGCGATGAGTCGGCAACCTCGCTGTAGCGCTCCCACGCACGTTCTAAACTCGCTTTTGAACCGATGTAGAGAATGGCGCCATAGTTCTTAGCGCGGAGATCTTCTAAAATCGCGATTACCTTCTCGTTGGTGGGAGAGGTCGCGATGACGTGTACTTCTTTACCAATGAGTTTAAACGCCGCGAGTTGTGCCGCGCGTGATTCATCTTCAGGAACCATGCGGAGCGCGTCGGTGCTGATGGAGAGTTTGGAGAGGTCTATGTAGGGGAGCCCGTACTTTTGTGCGAGGATCTGCGCGAGCTCCTCCTCCTCGTGTGCGTGAAGTTCCTCAATACGTTTATTTTGTTTCTCCTCATTAAACTGCAACATCATTCAATTATACGGTGAATTGTGGTGGAATAAAAGAAGTGCTTGACAGGAATAGTAGGATATGCTATACTGGAAGATAGATAAAAACCCTAGGCGCGGCCTAGTTAAAAGGACTTTGAGAAGAGAGAAGGAGACAGAAATGAAATTCAACAAACTAGTTGGTTTCAGTGTTGTTGTGGGGGTGTTGTTGTCCTATTGTATTAGTGAAGCGTTGGCGGGGGATTTGGGCGAGCGCTACCAATACCAGCAGGCGCGTGAACAGCAGAGGTATAGGAATCAGCAGATACGCGACCAACAGCGCTATCAACAACAGCAACAGCGTGACTTGGAGCGGCAACAATATCAACAGCAACGCGACCAACAGCGCTATCAGTATCAACAGTATCGGAATCAATCCCGATACAATCAGTATGGGTACGGATACTCTGGTGGTGGCTACGGTGGCTTTCGTCCGCGGTATCAGGACTATGGTTATGGTTATTACGGTGGCCATTCCTGTCATGGATCTCACGGATCCAGTTTTGGGATTCACTTCGGGTTCTAGTCCCGAAACAGCCCCTCAAGCCCCCTTTTTCGCCACGGCGAATTAGGGGGCTTTTTCTGTTACAATAGCGGCATGAAGGAGGTTACCAACAGCGCCGATGCGATGAAGAGTCTTGCAGAACGCTTTATCCGCTCAAAAATAGATACTCCACGGCAGGATGGCTCCGGCGCACTGGTCATTGGTCTTGTGGGTGATCTTGGGGCGGGGAAAACAACATTTGCACAAGGGGTTGCCGAGTCATTGGGGGTGCGCGATGCGGTGGTGAGCCCTACTTTTACCATTGAGCGCGTGTATAAAATTATTCACCCAAACTTCTCTCACCTTATTCACCTTGACGCCTATCGGCTCGAGACTCCGGAGGAACTTACGCGCTTGGGTTGGAACAATCTTGAGTCCGATGACCGCGCTATTATCCTCATTGAGTGGGCTGATCGCGTGAGGGAAATCTTGCCCGCGGGTACTCTCTTTATACATTTTACGCTCGTGACCCCCACCATCCATGAAGTTAGCTACTAAAGGAACAAAAAAGAATACGCTCGTACTCTTTGACGCGCACGCTATTATTCACCGTGCCTACCACGCGCTCCCTGACCTGCGCACGCAGGCAGGAGAGCCGACAGGCGGACTCTACGGCATTGCTTCAATGTTGATGCGCATCATCAATGATTTAAAGCCAGACTATCTCGCCGCCTGTTATGACCTCCCCGAGCCAACCTTCCGCAAGCAGGTCTACGATGCGTACAAGGCGGGGAGAGCAAAAATTGATGATGATCTTGTTGCGCAAATAGAGCGCTCGCGAGACATTTTCCGCGCGTTTGGCATCTCCATCTATGAGCACAAAGGATTTGAAGCGGATGATATTTTGGGGACTATTGTTGAACAGCTAAAAAAAGAAAAAAATCTTTCCATTATTATTGCCTCGGGTGATATGGATACACTCCAATTAGTGAGTGGGACGCGTGTGCAGGTATACACCTTACGCAAGGGACTCTCTGACACAATACTCTACGATGAAGACACGGTGGTAGCGCGATACGGATTTACTCCACAACAGGTGCCCGATTACAAAGGGCTCTGTGGTGACACATCCGACAACATTATTGGCGTCCCCGGGATTGGAGAAAAAACAGCAACCGAACTCTTACAAAAATTCGGCACTGTTGAGGATATTTATAAAAAATTAAAGAAAGATAAAGACTTACTTGTTCGCGCGAGGATCAAGCCGCGTGTCGTAGGACTTTTGGAAGAGAATGAAGAGGAAGCGATTTTCTCTAAAACGCTTGCAACAATACGTCACGATGCGCCCATCACCTTTGTACTGCCCGAACACTCGTGGCAAACGGAGGTAGACGGAGCAAAACTCTCGCAACTCTTTGATACTTTAGAGTTTGCTACGCTCAAGCGTCGCGCTCTTGCCCTCGTTGGTGTGAAGGAAGAAAAAAGAGAAGAGGATCCGCCAGCTGGCGGAGGAGAACTCTTTACTAAAGCACGCATCGCACTCTGGCTCCTCAACTCAAATAAAACGGATGCAAACTTAGAAGATATCAGGACACACACACATGAAAGAATTTTGGAAGTAGCAGTCAAAAAGCTGGAGAAAGAACTCAAGGAGAAAGAACTCGCGGGAGTATATAAAGACATTGAACTTCCTCTCATTCCCATCCTCGCGCGTGCCGAGGAGCGCGGGGTCTTGGT
>ERZ1292629.2277-Hain-H43-01um-R1-2277-length-16520-cov-6_pt1 | contig 16520 bp, 28 predicted proteins | sample MGYA00564399_ERZ1292629 | MGnify/ENA primary metagenome ERZ1292629 (study PRJEB36523, sample SAMEA6512636) | groundwater metagenome | collected 2019-01-08 | study: AquaDiva: Metagenomics assemblies of 32 groundwater samples
GGCGGACACGGTGGCCAAAACGTCAACAAAGTGGCTACAGCAGTCAGATTAACTCATAAGCCCACCGGAATTGTGACGACAGCCCGTCAGGAACGTTCACAAGAACAGAACCGGAAAATCGCCTTGTCTTTATTGCGGTCACAATTGTGGGAAATAAACGAAGAAAAAAATAAGGCACAGGTGACGGGATACAGGGATCAAATAGGCCGAAGTATGCGGTCAGAAAAAATCAGGACTTATAATTATCCCCAAAACCGGGTGACCGATCACAGAATAAACAAAAGCTGGCACAAATTAGATATGATTATGAACGGCGCATTGCAAGACCTACTCCCAGAGCTACGACAGCTCCTCCAATCAGAAAATTCCATGTGAGGCTCTCACCCAGCCAGAAAAAAGCTAAAGGCGTGGTAATCAAGGGTTGAAGATAGGTAAACATGTTGGCTTCAGAAACCTCAATTGTTTTTTGTCCTTTCAAAAACAACCAATAAGCAATAATTCCGGAAAATAGAACCATATAGGCTAAGCCTAAATAGCCGGATAAGGATACGTTATTGGTTATTAGTTGATGGTTACTTAGAAAGTAGATAGGAGTGATTGATAAAAACCCTACAAAAAAAGAAAACATGGTTAAGAATAGGGGAGACAGGTTGTGGCGCAATAGCTTTTTCATTAAAACAACTTCTACTATTTTTGCTAAATTTGCCAACATGACAAATAAGTTGCCTACAATATTTCCTGATATCGGACCGAATACTACGATAATCGTACCGGCAAAAGCCACAAACATTCCGACTCGTTCCTTTTTGGTAATATGTTCTTTCAAAAAATAGAATCCGGCCAGAGCAATGAGTATCGGTGCAGTTGAAAAAATCAATGTGGCTTCTATTGCAGAAGTGTGAGCAAATCCCAAAAATAATAATCCCAATTCTATTGTTGTGGCCGTAACTCCATAAACAATTAAAACCGTCCAATCTTTGTATGTAAGATCTGGAAACAAGTGCTTTTTGTGCCGCTCAGTCCAGATCCAGAAGGGGACTAAAATTAGTGATGTTAAACCAAATCTGATAGTCAGAAAGGTAATAGTGTCAAAATATCCCAGGGTGTATTTAATCACCGGCCCGGCAATACCCCAAAGTATAATGGCAATTAGAATATAGATATAAGCGCGGTATCTGGCAGACATTTTTGCTCTCCTGTGTCCATATTTTTTAATTTAACTGTTTTGTTCCTTATTTCCTCTGGACCCAAAATTGTTACAAAGGGGATACTTTTGGCGTTGGCATACTTCAATTGCTTTTCGAGTTTTGTTCGGTCGTCCGGATAAAGTTCCACCCCCACTCCGGCCCGACGAAGTCTTGTACTCAATTCAATAGCTTTATCTCTTAGCTCTGGAGAAAAGACGGTTACAAGAACCTGAGTAGATATATTTAGTTTTGGTAACAATCCACAAACTTCAATTGCTTCTAAGGTGCGGTCAAAGCCAAAGGCAATTCCTGTCGCTGGAATATCTTTCCCCGTAATTCTTTTCATCATGCCATCGTAGCGTTCGCCGCCACCGACAGATCCAGATGGATATTCTGGGATTACCATTTCCCAAATAGGCCCTTGGGAGTAGGAAAAAGATCTGGCTAGAGTCGGTTCAAAACTGTACCAATCGTCATCAAATCCATATGATTTTAGGTATTCAAAAATAGTTTTTATTGTTTCGTCTGGTTGAATATTTTTGACATAGTCGAAATATTTTTGCGCTTGGTCTTTGTCAATTCCCTTTGCAACCATATCGGCGATTATTCCGTCAACACCAATTTTTTTCAATTTATCAATCGCCACAATAGCTTCATAAGGAACACCTTTCATCAGATCTCGACTATTGATGACAGCTACTGCCTTTTTGAAACCGAGTGATCTATATAAATCTAAAGAAACTGCAATTGCTTCTGCGTCAGCAAGAGGGGAGGCAATACCAAAGATATCGATATCTGCTTGGACAAATTCGCGGAATCTTCCGGCTTGGGGTTTCTCAGCTCTAAAATTAGACTGAATCTGATATCTTCGAAAAGGGAATTTTATTTCATTGGCATATTGGCCAATGACACGGCAAGTGGGGACAGTTTGATCATATCGTAACATGACCTCACGGTCACCCAGATCTTTGAATTTATAAAACAGTTTCTCATCTTCGCCGACTTCACCCTTAAATAGGTCATAAGGCTCGAGGGTAGGGGTTTCCAGGGGTTCATAGCCCCATTTTTCAAAGACTTTGATCATTTGTGCACGCAACCACTGGCGTTTCCGCGCCTCGACAGGTAGAAAATCTCTAAAACCTTTTAGGACTTGTATTTTATTTGACATAGATCATTTATTTAAATTATTTTCAGTAAATTTAATACCGTATTCTACTATTTCACTATTTTGATATCTCTGGGCAATATCAATTGCTTTATCAAGAGTATTGGCTTTGCCAATTTTTGACAACAATTCCCCAGTATCAGCATCCCGTAAAGATATGTCAAATTTTTTGCGATTGATAAGAATATAGTTATTAGCTGACATATGTTGATTATAAGACAAATAATTTAGGTAGGGTAGGTCTATTTTGTGGATATTTGAAAAATTCATATTTGTAAGTGTCAATTGATCTGGTCCCAGCAAGCAAAACAGGGTTTTTAAAATATCTATAAATAATAGCAGTTTCTGCGGCAAATAGTCCAAAAGCTTTTAGGCCGATTTCCTTATCTTTTCGAAACAACATCTCTTTCTCGAGCTTTTTGGGATCAATACCTGAACTTAAGCTTTGATAAAATACCAAGTCATATGTTTTTCTATTAAGAATTTTAGTTAGTCTAATGACTTTAGTGTTTGGATAAATATTTTTAAAATATTTCTCAACTTGTTTTGCAAATGTAATTGCCTGACGATTTAAGCCTTTACCGTAAAATATTCTTGGTAATTCATCTGGAATAAGCTTAATGTAAATAAATTTTATTTTCAATTTAATCAGAATCTTAATAAACTCTTTTTCTTTTTCAATATATTTATCAGCTAGTGCCGGATCGAAGGTGGGCTTGACAATATCAAACATTTTCCAACTAAAGAAAGTAATGGTTTTGTTCTCGGCAATGTATTTAATTACCAATTCAAGGTTCTCTGCAGGTGAGCACTGTAATCTTTCGGTTTCAATAATGAATTTGTCAAAATTGTTCATATTATCAAAGATATGAAATGGATAAATCATCCTTAACAAGTATACTTTGATTTTTGGCAAGGATTAATGGATCTGGGTCAATAATAATCAGCATACCAAATTTCCGAATTAGTTCTCGTCCTTGTGCTCCATACAATGCAACATTTCTTTTAGCTGCGTCTATCCAACGCTCCGAAAGTTCTAGTGTTTCATTGAGGAATCCTTTTTGAGCAAAATATTTTTTACGTCGATTAACACTGCGATCAATTACCTCTTGGCCAACTAGGCTTGCTACATTTGCGTATACTTTTTGAAAATCAGATATATATTGTGGATCACTTGACGGTTGAATGGTTGACCAGCGAATAATCTGAATTTTTCCAGGTAACCTTTTTAATTTAGGAGTAATATTTTCGATATATTCTTGTATTTGTTTTTCAACAATATCCTTAGAGTCAGCCAGATATTTTCCATATATATCATTTGCGTCTGTATCTGCAATTAAGAAATTTAGCCTGAAATCGACTCCGGATAATTGTAGAGCTAGAATAAATTCTTCTATTCGCTGATATATTCTTGGAACCAATATTCGTGAGTTTTCTATTGAACTACTAAAACGATCCCGAGCTTCTCCACCTATATTTACAATGCTTGAATTTAAGCAAACAAAACATGCAAACTCAAATGGTCTGTTTTCCAATCTTGCTGAGATAATTCTCTCCGGTATTTTATCTAAGTTCTGAGGAGGATAATTTGAATACCTAAACAGTTTCTCTTTAAAATTTCCAACTGCATCGAACGATCTATCCGCTTTTGCAATTGCGGTCAGCATACGACTTATAGCATAATCAGAAGGAGAAAGTGGTGTTTTTGCGAACTCTAGTTTTTGAGACTGTGCATATTGGTCAAAAGCTGTGGGGTTTGCAGGTTGAAACAATGACAATTTTAATTTTGGTGAAGATGGGTTCTCCTTGGGTCTAACAAAAATTTTAACTAGTTTCCCTTTACTGCTCTTTTTTCCTCTAATTGAAATTTTTAGATTGTCTCTCTTTTTTGATTCAGTTGGTATAAGTATTGTACTTTTTGGATCTGTTGGAATCTCGCGCATAAATCTATTTATTCCACGAAAAGCTTTTCCGCCAAAACCGGTTTCCGAAATGATATATAAAATATTTTCATTTGACATAAGGGTAGGTGAGGGGAATCGGACCCCCATTTTCAGCTCCACAAGCTGAAGCTCTACCATTGAGCTACACCCACCACGTCACCCGCCTTCGCTTCTGGCTACGGCGAGGCAAAGAAAAACCTCCCGTTCTAAAAGAACGAGAGGCGTCTTTACAAACCCACCGCATCTTACTTTTCGCCTTAGTTCATTTGAACTGCGGCTCAAAGAGCGATTGCTGGCGGGCAAGAAAAGACCGCTTCCCGCGGTCAATCCTTATTATTAGACTGGCTCGATCCATTAGGATGAATTCAGTTGTCTGATTTGTACAGTTTGACTTCTGTTCCCGATTTTGCGGGACTCCTGGCGAATCGTGACTTCGCTCATAGCGGATTTATAAATTGTAGACGTATGATAGCTTATAGTTATTCGGTTGTCAATACCATATTGACAATAACATAACTGTATGATTATATAGTAATGTGCTGTCTACAAATAAAATAAAATCATTTACTAACCTTTTTAAGGCCATGTCTGACGAGTCTCGACAAAAGATTTTACTCTTATTGGACAAGGGAAGTCTGCCGGTAGGTGACATAGCTAAAAAAACCAAATTGTCTCAACCCAATACTTCCGGACATTTAACAGTATTAAAAAATATCGGTCTGGTTACGTCCTCGAAAGAGGGAAATACTGTGGTCTATTCGATTGACAAAAAATGGTTTGTAAAATGTTGTGGCGATTTCTTTTGTAACTTTCAAGGGATGTCATTGAAAGGAGATAATAAGACATGCAAATAGATTTCTTTTATTTTGATTTAAATACTTGTAGTAGATGTAAACAGACTAAGTTAAATCTAACTAATGTCTTAAATGAATTAGGATTATTAACTAATCTCAAAATGCACAAACTTAATGATCACCAAGAATTTGTAGAAGGATTCGGGAGTGTGGTTTCTCCGTCTATATTTGTGGACGGGGAAGACATTTTCAAAAAGGTGGAAACAAGCAAGTGTGATGAGTGTTCTCAGATATGTGGTGATTCTGTAAGTTGTAGGGCCGAATCTGACGAAAGTGACTCATTCTCTAAAGAAAGTATAAAAAAAGCGATATTGGTTATTTCTTAACTTCTTAACTGTTTGTCAATCTTTTGTACACATTATTACGATATGTGAACTTAAATTTTGCAGTATCTTCCAATATATATTTCTTTTCCATTTTAGTTCTGTAGTCACTTTTATTTACATGACAAAATCCTATGAATTTCATATCACCCTTTTTATTTTTATTAAAATATATTTCGGAAAGCTTTCCGTTGACAATTGCAAAACACCAATCCATATACTAAGTTTAACATTTTGTAATTTACAAGTTCACTGAACTGATATAATTTATCTATGTTAAATCATTTACATGATTATCTAGTAATACAGTCCCGGGACGATAAATTTTCGGGAAGTGTTTTATTGGCTAAAGATGGTAAATCGATTTTTGAATTTTCATCTGGGTTTGCAAATAAAGAAAGAAATATTTCAAACGGAATTGATACAAAGTTTAACTTAGGATCTGCCAACAAAATGTTTACTGGAGTTGCTATTGCGCAATTGGTGGAAGCAGGAAAACTAGGATTTCAAGATTTTGTAGGCAAATATTTGCCAGATTATCCCAAGCAAGTCGTCCGGGAACAAGTTACGATTCATCATTTGTTAACTCATACATCAGGTTTGGGAAGTTTTATTGACATAAAATTTCGAGATGAGTTTTTGGCAGCTAGAAGCAAATTAATAAATATTACCGATGTTGTGAATTTGTTTAAGAATCGTCCATTATCTTATCCGATTGGAGAATTGCATTACAGTTCGGATGGATATGAAGTTCTCGGAGCAATCATTGAATCCGTATCGGGCAAGAATTATTACGAATATGTTAGAGAGCATATTTATAAAATTGCAAACATGCCGGACACCGATAGTTACGAGATAGACCCTCACAATCCTAGATCTGATATCGCAATCGGATACACCCATCGTGATCCAAAGACAGACAGGATGCTTGATGATGAAAGATTTGATAATTTCGGACTAAATCCTTTCAAAGGAACGGCTAGTGGATCGGGCTATTCAACTTGTCCTGATTTGTTAAATTTTACCCAGGCATTGTTAACCCACAAACTACTTAGTCCGGAAATGACAGAATTGGCAATAACACCAAAAGTTAAAGAAGGAAGTAAGGGCAATCAAACTAAATATCAAGGATATGGTTTTCAGATTTTTGATATCGACGGCATTACTCGGATTGGCCATCCGGGAAGATTCGCCGGAGTTAACACCAGAATTGATATGTACCCAGAACTTGGTTATACGGTTATTGTTTTGGCAAACTATGATCCACCCGCTGCATTTGATGTTGCTGAAAAAGCAACAGAACTCATAGTAATGGTAAAATAAGATATGAGTAGTACCGAAGAAGTCGAACCAAAGGAGCAAAGTTTGGGTTCAAATGTCCCGCTAATTCCAATAACGTCAAGTATGACTTTTGAGAAGGCGGTTGAGTTGGGGGAGTATCACCCCGAGTATTTGTCGGGATTCCCCGTTTGGCATACTTTGTCTCGGTTTATGCAATTTGAATTTATTGTTCAAGCTTTGACAAACCGCCGTAAACAATTATTGCGTCAATGGATGGAAGTTAACAGAGCCAATGATTTTCGATTGAAACCTCACTTAATGGAGGCATCCAAAAATATTGAACAACAACTAGAAAAGCTTCGAATAGACAAAGAAAAACTGTATACGGAATACTCAGATTTCGAAGCGAATTGAAAGGCGAGCACCCAGAGCAGCGGCGACTTTTTGAAGTAGAGAAATAGAAGGTTTTGAAACTCCTGATTCAAGTCTGGAGATAGTAGCTTGGTCGGTTTTTGCTTTCTTGGCAATTTGAGTTTGAGTAAGATTTTTCTTGATTCTGGCGTTAATCAAACTTCTGGCCAACTGATATTCTGGCTCGAGTTTTGCGAGTTCCTTAACAAATTCAGGATCTTTCAACCATTCTTTTTCTAAATCATCAAACGAAACATGTTTCATATGTCAAATATGACATAGATTGTGCCCTATGTCAAGAGTGAAATTCTCTTTACCGCAATATTAATTTCGCCAATCGGAGTTTTATTGCTTTTCTTTATGAAAACATGAAGAATTATAAAACCCCTCTGATAATTAGTATAAAAAAGTCTAACAGGGGACTTTCCAGAAGTTCTTAGTTCAAATAAGTTCCTATAACCACTGAGCTTTTTTGAGTGAGGTACTCTTAAACCTGGACCAAATTCTTTCAGTAATTTAAGGCAATTTGTAACTTTCCCCCTTTGACCACTCTGTAATTGCAATAAGAAGTCTTTTACTGGTGATCTGCCAAGACTTGAAGTAAACAAACTCACTTCCCACATATAAATCTAGTTTAGCACAATATTATTTTGTCAACTTGTGGATTTTCAGGGCATTGAAAGTGGAAGGAGTGGAGGCCAGAGAACCGATGACCACTATTTTGTCACCAGATTCGATATTGACCAGTTTAGTCTTTGCAGTATATCCGGTATCGGACGAAATCTTTACCGTCCAGGCTTCTTTCTTGAGATTCTCTACAGCCAGAGAACTTGTGCCGGTCTTGCTAACTGTAAAAACCATGGCTTTGCGTTTGTCTTCAGGACTTTTGGTGACTATTAATATTCTCTTGCCAGTCAGATTTCCTGCAGAATCCACATCACCCATGGCGATTACAAAGTCACCCACTTTAATATCTTTTAAAGTCAACTCAGTAGATCCGTTTTTGATAGTTGCTTCCGGAGTAACCACTACCGTTCGTGTTCCTAAACTAAAGCCAATTTCTGATTTTGCCGTCACATTACCCACATAGGCTTTTTTGGCGACAGCTAATTTAATATCAGCAATCTCAGCTGCGACTTTATCTTTGACGGCGTTTAAAATAGCACTATCTGTGGCTGCGAAAGACGGCATTGGGGAGATAAGGGAGATAAGGGAGATAAGGGTGATTAGGGTGATAAGCTTTTTCATATCTTGGCTGTAGTATAGGTAACAACGAGAGTCTGAGTGGATTCGACGCCGGTAGTAAAATCAATGCCCGTGACTACAATAGTATTATATCCGCCGATCAAAACTATATCAGCACTGAAATTTCCGGTAGCATCCGTTTCGACAATGGTCTCGTCATCTTCAAAAGTAATAGCAACTGCAGAATTGGGAAGAAATTTACCGGTGACTGAAAGACTGCTCTTATTGACCAGAGCTTCATTTTCGGGACTGGAAATAGTTAGGTCACTGGTGACTTTTGGCGTATCTGAGTTAGGAGTGGGAAAGGGAGAAGACAAAACCGGAAGGGGCGAAGCGGCAATCTTTGGAGTTCCAAGTTGCTTGAGACTTTTGTTGGCTGTCCAGATTCCAAAGGTAATGACCAGCCCCAGACCGAAGCCAACCCCGATTGCGACCAATACTTCCTTTTTCATATCTGACGTTCAGGATAGCGGGTCAAGTCCATATTGTCAAGTCGGATGATATAGTGTATCTTTAAGACACATGGATATTTCAATAAACAAAGGAAAAATAAAGCTCAAAGATAAATCGGCAAGTGTCGAAGTGGATGGGGGAGTTTTAATAACCCGGCCCGATGGTACAGACTTTACTATTGATAGCCCTGGTGAATATGAAGCGGGAGGAGTATCGGTAATCGGGGTAGCGGCTTTTGCGACTTGTATCTATGTTGTGGAAATAGAGAATTTGAGAATCTGTGTTTTAAATTCACAAATACAAGAAAAACTACCGAGCGACCTGCTGGATGCTTTGGGTCCGATTGATATTACCGTATCTGAAAAATTGGATTTGGCCAAACAAACTGATCCCTATGTAGCAGTCATAACCAAAGCGGAAGCAGGCATGTCTGAGCCGGTTTTGAAATATTCAGTGACTTCGGAAAAATTACCCCAGGAATTGCAGGTTGTAGTTTTGACATCAAAGTAGTAAATTGCCTGCATGGACAGTAAGATAAGGATACCTCCTCATTCCACAGAAGCCGAAAAATCAGTATTGGGTTCAGTTTTGTTGGACCGCGATGCGGTAGTAGCGGTAGTCGAGTTTTTGCATCCGGAATATTTTTATGAAGACCGGCATCAAAAAATCTTTTCCGCCGTCGTTTCTCTGTACCAACAACGCGAGCCGGTAGATGTAGTGACAGTCGCTGAAAAATTAAAGAATGCCAAAACCCTCGAGGATATCGGGGGCATGGAATATCTCAAAGAATTGGTAAACGGGGTTCCCACCGCATCACACGCCGCGTCATATGGCCATGCCATCAAAGATTCATATACCAAAAGAATGTTGATATCGACAGCGGGGATGCTCATGGACATGGGATTTGACGAAGGTCAGGAAATAAAGCAAATTTTGGACGCGGCTGAATCCCGCGTCTTTTCATTGTCTCAGCAACATTTATCGCAAGTCTTTATTCCTATCAAAGATATTCTGGCCGAGTCCTTTGACCGGCTGGACGAATTACATAAAACAGCAGGATCTCTGCGCGGGGTGGCCACGGGTTTTACTGATTTGGATGATACATTGGCTGGTATGCAGGACTCAAATCTGTTAATACTGGCGGCTAGGCCTGGAATCGGAAAGACCGCACTTGCTCTGAATATTTGCCGAAACGCCGCCTTTAATCAAAAATTACCGGTGGGATTTTTCTCTCTGGAAATGAGCAAGGAGGAGCTGATGGACCGCCTCCTGGTCGCTCAGGCGGACATAGATGCCTGGAAACTCAAGACAGGACATCTGGACGAGGATGAGTTTACCAAGCTATCTGATGCCATGGGCGAACTCTACGAAACCCCCATTTATATTGATGATACTCCCGGGATGTCTATTTTGGAAATGCGCACTAAAGCCCGCCGGCTTCAGGCTGAACACGGACTGAAATTAATTGTAGTTGATTATCTTCAATTGGCCCGCGGGTCAAAAAGTTATGATAACCGGGTTCAAGAAGTGGGTGAAATTTCTCAAGGACTCAAAAATTTGGCCCGGGAACTGAAAGTTCCTGTCTTGGCTGTGGCTCAATTATCCAGGCAAGTAGAACAAAGGGGAGTAAAGAGACCCCAGTTGTCAGATTTACGTGAGTCAGGCTCGATTGAGCAAGATGCGGACGTGGTCATGTTTATGTGGCGGGAGGATGAGGAAGATATGGAAAATATGACACTGGATATTGCCAAACACCGGAATGGCCCACTGCGCTCTATTAAGCTTCGTTTCCGCGGCGACCGGATCAGATTTTATTCTATGGAAGGCAAAAGACGGGAATAAAGAGGGACTAATTTTGTCAGTAGAGCTGTCCAGTAATCAGTATGTTTGAATGTCACCGGATCAATTATATACAAAGCTTTTGCTAAATTGGCAGGGTTTTGGATATCCCCAGCCAGAGGTTCTAGTTTTATCATTTGGTCTGGAGTTAATTGGGTCTTTCCGGAAGATAAATCTGAAAAAGTCTGATAAGCTTTTTGGATATCGCTGACACTGGGCTGATAACCGTCGGGTGTATGCGGTAACACAAATTTCCAAACCAAAACTATCACCAAAACTGTGATAATGATATTCATGACCACAAATCCAATGATGGATTTAATAATCCACCAAACAAATTTTCCCAACCAATTAAATAGTTTCATTTTATGTTTTATCAAATTCTAAAGTGGATAGAGCAAAGGTAATCGAGGCCATCATTTTAGGTCCAAAAGCCACATAATTTCCACCACTATGAAAAGGAGCTTCATAAAGAAGATTTGGTTCATCAGCAAGCGCTTTTCTAAGAGCTAATAGAGTTGAATTTGGAATATACAGATGTGTATTGGGTAATTGACCATACGGATATGGGGGTAGGGGGCAATCTTCATCTGTTGTTTCAATGAGTTGTAATAAGTCTAGAGCATCATTGATTGTCTCGGAGGAGTTAAGTAGTGCTTGTTGGAGATATTCTCTGGTGCTAATTAAAACATATAAAGCGTTATAGCACCTTGTTGCCATACCAATTCCAAATGTTTCACCACCATTAAGCAATTTGATATTATTAAAAAACGGCTCAGTCATTAACCAGATTCTATCACATGGGTCATTCTGGTGCAGAAAGACAAATTCGAACCGCCATCCCACAAAGCGGGGCAGGATGTTATTTTCTTCTGGCCATTCCTTCTACTTGTCCGGCAATTATTTGTGTTCCTATATTAGTAATATTCTGTATGGTCGTTATCTGTAATTCTAATTCTAAATTTTTAATCTCAGCAAGTTGCTCAGCTTCATGAATTTTAAGGAGTAAAATAGCTTCTGGATCTCCTTTTACCGCCGCTATATATAATTGGGCAACTACATTGATAGGGTTCATGTTTGCGATTATAGCACACTTTGTGCCGGGAGAGGGAGTCCCTGCCCGCATCCCGCTAAAGCGGGAAGCTTTTGCAGGCGGGGAACCCTCACGACTTGTGCCGAGAGAGGGAGTCGAACCCACACGAGCTTTTGGCTCACGAGTTTTTGAGACTCGCGCGTATACCATTCCGCCACCCCGGCAATATGTTTATTTTAACCTGTTTTAAATTGATTGCAAAGCGGGTGTATAATTAAGAATATGAAACCAAGAAATCTCACACCACTCATAAAAAAATACGGTCCTGGTTATATTGCCCGTAATATTAAAACCGGTAGAGTTTTGGCACATAATAAGCGCATCGATATTTTGTTCAAAAAAGTAGGAGGTAATAAAGATATAGTTATCGGTTGGCTTCCGGAGCCAAATACCCGCTATGTCTTTAGAATTTCCATTTGACTATGGTTTAATTGAGGGAATCGGTAAATTATTTTATCCTGTTGTTCGGTTACAAGTAAAAAGTATTCTTGGTTGGCAGGATTTAGAATTTCTGGTTGATACAGGGGCTGACATTACTACTATCCCAGATATATTATTGCCTGCATTTGGAATCGATAAAAAGAATCTGAAAGTCAGTAATACCTATGGGGTAGGTGGATTTTCTGTAAAAACTTGGGATATACAATTAGAAATAAAAATCGGAACTGAAATTTTAAATATCAAATCAAGTGCAGTGGAGACAAAAAATAAGTTTTCACCGCTACTTCTTGGTAGAAAAGATATATTTGAAGATAAATTTAGTTTACTCCTGGACAGCAAACACAAAAAAACAGTGATATTCAGAAATTAAGATTTGTAGTAAAATGCTTTTATTATGGCAATGATACCGGTACAAGACTTGAGAAATGGGATGACGTTTTTGATGGACGGACAGCTGTATATTACTCAAAAATATGAGCATATCAAGATGGGCCGGGGATCAGCAACCATCAAAATTAAAGCCAAAAATTTGTTGACCGGAGCAACCACAGACAAGAGTTTTATCAATTCGGCCCGGGTCGAGGAGACAATTACCACCAGACGGCCAATGCAATATCTTTATAAAGATGGTCAGAACTTTGTTTTTATGGACCCTAAGACCTTTGAACAAATAGGAATAAGTAGTGATGTAGTGAGTAGTGAGAAACAATATCTTCAAGAAAATGTTTTGGTCAATATTTTATTTTGGGAAGATCGGCCACTCTGGATCGAGCTTCCGCCCAAAATGGAATTTACGATTGTCGAGACCGATCCCGGAATCAAAGGCAATAGTGCTGCCAACATGTATAAATCTGCAAAATTGGACAATGGGATGTCCGTCCGCGTACCCTTATTTATTAATGAAGGCGAAAGAATTTTAGTGGATACTAGAGATGGTTCTTATGCTGAGAGAGTCAAATAAAAATTATAAACAAAGCCCCTAGCGAAACGATAATTTGAGCGAGCATTCCCCACAAAACCGGGACATTCCACTGATGACTGCGTTGGAAGGTAATCAAATCTTCCATCCATTTGATTTTTTGTTTGAAAAAATAATAAGGAATTTCCAAGACATCGGGGAGAACAGCCATCAGACAACAAGCCATAATGACCAAGAATTGAGACAGAGATTGGGATTTGAGATAGGCAATTGAGGCCCCCAAAACTAAAGCGCCGCCTGAATCGGCGGCTAATATCAAAAGTGATTTTTGGGTAATTGAACCGTATTTTTTAATTTCGGTATTGATATGCGGATTCCAGTGGGGGATATAGTCAGTAATAAAATGCGAAGCCAACGCCAAAGGGAAAGCTAGCACCGGGTTTGAGACCGATGTTGCAATCGCTGCTCCAACTAGGACGTGGGGAAGTTCTAACATGTGTTATTATTTTAGCATGGTTTACAAGAACGCAATTATTTTGGCCTTGGGTTTTTTGTTTTCAACTTACGTAGCCTGGAAAAATCTGAAAAGTGACTATGAGGAAGAAAAAATATTGTCCCTTGTAAGCTTACTCGGAATTGTGGGGCTCCTAAGCGGATACGCCCTTTTGCTACATGAGTGGGGAGTAATATTTCCTGCCCTTTTGGTCTTAGGTTTATGGTGCCGGAAATATAAATGGAACATGGGAGAGTGGCTGGATGTCTTGGTTCCCCAGGGGCTTTTGATTACTGCCGCATTGGGAATATGGCCACTGATATTGGTCTATGTCTGTATCATGATCTTAAAGCGTTACTACCGTAAATTTAGCTGGTACAAAAGTGGTAAACCAGGTTTAGTGGGCTTAGCAGGTTTAGCCGGTTGGGGTGTAGTCCGGATAGTCATTGCTTTTTGGGACAAGGGGGGAGTATACTTGTGGCTCCTGACGCTGGATCAATGGATTGGGGTCTTGTTATTGGTGACAAATACCGTTATCATTTACTTGCGATCAGGGCAAAAATTAATATGGCGAAAATAAAATATCCAAAAGAAGTTTTAGAACCGGTTTCAGTACACTTGAATACTGAACTGTCCAGATTGGAAAAACGCAAAGCCGAATTGGATAAGGAAGATCCGTTTGCCGACCGCAACCGCGTGGATGACAATGCCGCCGTTGACACCGATGCCGCCGAGCAAATCGGGCACATGAGAGTGTCTGCGATCAAGCAAACTCTGGATAGGAGTATTATCCAGATCAGAAAAGCCATGTCCAGAATTAAAATTGGCAAATATGGCTTGTGTGAACGCTGTGGTAAGTTTATAGATACCGATAGGCTGATGATCATGCCGGAGAGTACGGTTTGTATATCCTGCGAGAAACTGAAAGAGAAATAATGTCATGCAATTGTCATACGGTTGGCATACAATGGGCATACAATGGTAACAAGATACGAAGACTTGGAGATTTATCAAATTTCTGTCGAAATTGCGATTGAAGTATATCGATTAACCAAAAAGTTTCCCAAAGAAGAAACCTATGGAATCACCGATCAATTAAAAAGAGCAGTTACTTCAATTGGAGCAAATATTGCAGAAGGTTTTGGGAGATTTTATTTTAAAGATAAATTAGTTTTCTTCTATCACTCTCGAGGCTCATTGTTTGAGGTTAAGCATTTTTTGGAAATAGCATTTAGAATGGAGTATATTACAGAAGAAGAGAAAAATAATCTTTTTTCGAAACTTAATAATCTGACAGTCAAGTTAAACAACTTTATTAATTCAATAGGCAAACAATAAACAATGATCAAGTCATACAATGGTCATGCAGTGGGCATCCGGTTGGCATACGATGGTCTTGGCAATATAGTTGAACAAGTAAATAAACTTGGTCACAAAATTGAGGTACTTTCCAACATAAAATCTGGGAAAGAAGCGACAGTTTACAGGGTGATGTTGGATAGTCAATTGATGGCGATGAAAGTTTATAAAAATCCCGAGGAAAGAAGTTTTAAAAATACTGGCAGTTACTTATTGGGAAAATATTACAAAAAACCTTCGGAACGAAGAGCAGTTGCAAAGAACAATAGTTTTGCAAAGAAGTTGATCCATAAAAACTGGGTTAAACGAGAATTCTTTATGCTAGAAAAACTTTTTAACAACGGAGCCATGATTCCTAAACCAATTTTACAAGTTGAAAATGCAATATTTATGGAATTATTGGGTGATGAACATACAGTAGCGCCACGACTTTGTGATATTCGTTTAAGCAACGATGAAGCAAAAAGAGCTCAAGATCTAATATTAAAAAATATTGAGCTCTTTTGGAATTCTGGTATTGTGCATGCAGATCTTTCTGAATATAATATTCTTTGGTGGAAGAATAATCCCTATATTATTGACTTCCCCCAATCGGTAGACGTTCGAACACATCCAAATTCAAAAGAAATCTTTAATAGAGATTTAAAAACTATAATGAAATATTTTTCGAGATACGGACAAATGAATGCCAATTGTATGACCATTGTATGCCCATGAATGACAAAATGATTATTTTCGAGGATGAGAGTATTTGTGTGATAGATAAACCATACGGAGTGATTGTAAATAATGCCGAATCGGTAAAATCGGAAACAATTCAAACGTGGTTTGAAAAGAAATTAGATATTAGAAATTGGAAATTAGAATCTGAATTTGCAAAAAAGGGGGGAGTGGTGCATAGACTGGATAAAGATACCAGCGGGGTGATGGTTCTGGCTAAAACCGAAGGAGCGTATGAAGCGCTTAAAACGCAGTTTTTAGAGCGGACTACCAAAAAGACTTATTTAGCTTTGGTACATGGAAAAATGTCCCAAACTTCTGGAATTATTTCAGCGCCAATCGATCGGCACCCCAAAGACAAAAGAAAGTTTTATGTTTCCCAGAATTTATCACGAACCGCTATCACAGAGTGGAAAGTTATCAAAGTGCTAAGTGCTAAGGGCCAAGTGCTAAGTCTATTGGAACTTTCACCACACACAGGAAGAACTCACCAACTGAGAGTTCACATGCAACATTTGCATCACCCTATTGTCTCTGATCCGATTTACGGGTGGCAAAAAAGTCTGAAAGATGATTTGAAATTTTGTCCCAGATTATTCTTACATGCTCATACATTGGAATTTGTCCACCCAATATCCTCGACAGTAGTGAAATATATTTCTGATATTCCATTAGAATTAAATGAACTACTAACGACTAGCTCCTAGCTACTAGCTCCTAAATTTGATAGACTTAACCCAATGCCTGTATTTGTAGGACTAGCAATTATCATGGCCTTTGCCGCTGCAGGGGGA
>ERZ1292629.296-Hain-H43-01um-R1-296-length-53253-cov-13_pt1 | contig 16499 bp, 14 predicted proteins | sample MGYA00564399_ERZ1292629 | MGnify/ENA primary metagenome ERZ1292629 (study PRJEB36523, sample SAMEA6512636) | groundwater metagenome | collected 2019-01-08 | study: AquaDiva: Metagenomics assemblies of 32 groundwater samples
TGTTCGGGTTTTGGCGTTTTAGGTTAGGTGTTAATAATTACAAGAGTGTTTTTTGAATTATTTATCTTATTCACATTTTATTTGACTTTTAGGAATTGGTTGCGTATAATGATAGTGTGCTTGTAGGCGAAAACCTCGTTCAGTTAAGGATTACCTAAACTGAAGGCAAGCGCATAAATTCGTTAATCCCACTGCCTTCTTGATTTTAATCAGGACGGCAGTTTTGGTTTATAATAATAAAAATGAATAGAGCTTTTGTTTTTATAGATGGTAGTAATTTTTATTATAAGCTTAAGGAATTGACTTCTATTATCAATATTAAAATCAGTTTACTAGATTTTAATTTTTATAAATTTTCAGAGTGGCTTGTTGGTCAAAATAATTTAATTGAAGCCCGATATTATATTGGAGCAATTAAGCGACGGAATGATAGTAAATCGGAACAATTATACGCAGATCAGCAAAGATTGTTAGCAAAGCTTCATAATCAAAATATCCCGGTTATATTGGGTCAGCTTATACAGCATCCAGATAAAACATTTCATGAAAAAGGTGTAGATGTTAGATTATCAGTTGAAATGATTCGTTTTGCGCGTCAAGATAAATATGATATGGCATACCTTATTAGTTCTGACACAGATATAGTTGCCGCAGTTGAAGAAGTTAAATCATTTGGTAAAAAAGTTAATTATGTAGGCATTGCTAAAGGGCAGTCATTCGGGTTAACAAAAGTTTCTGATAATACGATCCTATTGAGAGCTGAAGATATAGAACAATTTTTACCAAAAGTTTTAATATAAAAATTTAAAAAACAATGCCCTAGGGTTCGCTACCGAATTAATTCAGTAGCAAAATATGTAGTAATTACCCAACCCTAAAAATGCCTAAACCCTATTCGGGTTTTGGCGTTTTAGGTTGGGTGTTAATAATTTCGGAGTGTTTTTTGAATAATTTATCTTATTCACATTTTATTTGACTTTTAGGAATTGGTTGCGTATAATTATGATATCAACGCCCCAGCTAGCCGAAAGGTCCGCTGGGGTTTAAATTTTTATGAAAATTATTCTATTTATAGACGGTAGGAATTTTATTAGTAAAATCAATCGCTTTAATGACGCGGGTTTTTTGGAGGTGGCGTAATATGGCGTAAAAAATTCACTTATCCACATTTGCCCTCTTGATTTTAAAATTAAGGGGGTTTAAAATTGTCCCTGTTATTGATATTAATACCAAATATACCATATACAAAATTTTATGCATAATAGACTTCTGACGATAAAGCAAAAATTAGTTTATAAGGCAATTCAGGATTATCATTTTAGATTTGGAAAGACGCCGACATTGATGGCGTTAAAAGATTTTTTATCAAAGAATTATAATCTCCCATTAAAAAGTTTGAAAAGTGTTTATCAATATGTGAATTCTTTAAAGCAAAAAGGGTTGATTAAAAAAACGCGCGGAGGTAATTCTATAAAATTAAATCTATCAGAAGTTTCTAATTTTGTTCACATTCCAATTTTAGGTTCAGTGAATGCTGGAACGCCAGCTTACGAATTACAGGAACACGCGCTCGGCTATTTAAAAGTTTCCAAAAAACTTTTGTCAGAAAAAAATTATGAAAGATTATTTTCAATGGAAGTATCTGGTGATTCTATGAATTTAAAAAATATTTATAATAGCGACCACATTATTTTTGAGCCATTAACGGACAATCCTCGCGACGGCGATATTGTTGTCGCGAATATTGATGGAAATTTAACAATAAAAGAATTTCAAATGATAGATAAAAATATAATTGGGCTTTTTCCCAAGTCGTCAAATCCAGAACACAAGCCAATATTTTTGAGCAAATCAGACAATTTAATAATTATCGGAAAAGTAAAAACAATTTTGAAAAGTCCATATTTCAAACAAAAACCAAAATTTTTAGAGTAAAATAAAGAAAGATGTCAAAATATTATAATTCGCAACGGAAACGGGGTTTGTATGAGCCGAATTCAAAAGAGCCATTTAAACTTTCGCGTTCAAAAATTGATTTGTTTTTAGAATGTCCGCGATGTTTTTATGTTGATAGAAAACTTGGAATTGGCAGACCGCCGGGATTTCCTTTTACATTAAACAGCGCGGTTGATAAATTATTAAAACAAGAATTTGATATTCATCGTGCGAATAATACAAAACATCCGTTGATGGAAAAATATGGGATTGACGCAGTTCCGTCGCAAAATAAAAATTTAGAAAAATGGAGAACTAATTTTACAGGAGTTCAATATTTTCACGAATCCACTAATTTATTAATTACAGGCGCGATTGACGATTTATGGGAAAACGCGGAAGGTGAATTAATTGTTGTTGATTATAAAGCGACCTCTAAAAATGAAGAAATTACTGAATTAGACCAAGAATGGCACGAAGGATATAAAAGACAGATGGAAATTTATCAGTGGCTTATTCGCAAAAATAATTTTAAGGTTTCAGATACTGGATATTTTGTTTATTGCAATGGAAAAACAGACAAAGAGGCTTTTGATGGAAAGTTAGAATTTGATATTACAATGATTTTATATAAAGGCAATGATTCTTGGGTTGAAAAAACCATTATTGACGCGCATAAATGTTTAAATAACGAACAAATTCCAGAAGCCAATTCTGAATGCGATTATTGTAATTATGTAAAAGCAGTTAATACAAAAGTGAGGTGAGAAACTTAATATATTTTAAAGCAGTAAAAAATTGCATTAGAATTAATATTAATATATGGACGATTCTATTATTATTAGAAAAAGCCCGATTGTTATAATAAAAGACATTATTGTTGTGCAGATTTTAGCTGTTTTGACATATCTTATTGTGGCAATCATAGCTGACTATGGTGAAATATACAGACATCTTTCATTTTCACAGACGCTTTCATATGAAATCGCTAAATTTATATTTGTAACTTTATGTGAAATTATTTTGATGGGGTTTGTATTTTTTAGATGGTTATTTGACACTTATACAATTTATCCTGATTCAATTGTTAATGAGCGAGGAATTATTTTTAAGAAAAAAACAATTATACCTCTTAATGAGCCATTGTCAGTAAAAGTTTGTAATAGCGCGCTATCAAAAATTTTAAAATATGGCTGGATAGAAATTAACGATAAAAAAACCGGTAAATTTTATACTATAAATCACATAATAAGCCCTGAAGATTTTATAAGAATGCTTTTTAATCAAAAGAATCAAGAATTACTTGGTGGCGTTATCAGTCAACCTGAAGATATATATAAAATTTTAGAAAAAGGAGAACATGAAAAACTTGAATTCAAATCTTCTTTTCGTTGGGATATTAGAGAAAATAAATTGAATAGGACAATAGAACAAATTGTTATGAAAACAATTGCGGCGTTTTTAAATACAGGCGGAGGACATTTAATTATTGGCGTTGATAATAATAAAAATATTATAGGATTGGAATATGATTATAAATCTTTGCCAAAACAAAGCGCGGATACTTTTGAAAATCATTTTACAAATGTTTTTAGAGAAGTTATTGGTTCAGAGCACAGACTTTTTGTAAAATTAATATTTCATTCTATTGACGGAAAAGATGTGTGTGTTATGAGGGTTTTGCCAAGTGATAAACCAGCGTATATTAGAGCAGATAATAACGAAGCTTTTTATATTCGCACTGGAAATTCCACCACAGCCTTAAAATTAAGCGAGGTAACCCCGTATATTCAATCTCGCTGGAAAAAAATTTAAAATTATGCTAATTAAAGTAAAAGTTTTTTCCAACTCAAAAAGTAATGAAATTGTTAAAAAATCAGAAAATAGTTTTGAAATAAAAATTAAATCGCCAAAAAATTAATTTTTTTTAATTTTTTGGTGCTAAAAATAACTTGTCATTTTTAGCGAAGCCTATTGAGGGCAGAGCGAATAAAGAAGTTATAAAAAAACTGGCTGAATATTTTAAAATTTTTGAATCGAAAATCAGACTTATAAAAGGCGGCAAAACAAGAAATAAAATTTTTGAAATATTAGAATAAAATTTCAAAAATCGCGCCATTGTAGTATCTTTTGACATTGTATTATTTTTGTAATATAATATATGTAGCAATCTAGGAGGTGTAGGTATGAGATGGATAGCGACTACAATATTCGCAGGTGTTCTTCTGTTGGCGTCGGCGAAGGCAAGTGGCGCAGAAGAGGAAAATGAGCCAGTTCTCAGGGCTGGCGACTCTATCTATATTGTAGTTCGGGCAAAAAGCTATATGCCATTTGTGTCCGAGCCGACGAGAGAAATCGCGCGAGTGTTTGAGCGCGTTGGAGTTAGTTCGGGAATTCCAAGCTCGGAATTCTTACGGAAATACCCTGACTTCAGAAAAGGGTACCCAGCAACTCCGCGAATGACTAGTTCGGCAAACTGGCGAGGCACTGCCAAGTTTGTCGCGGATGTGATAATTGAAACGCTTAATGGCTCTACTAAGCGAACAGTCACCCTAAAAGGACAAGTTCGCGGAGGTTTAAAGCCGCGAATAATCGTTGCCAATGTCGGACCCGTCTCGGTGAGCGCCAACAACTCGCAGATGGTCGTTTCGGTAGAGAGTAAAGAAGAGAGCAAGAGAATCGCCCTTAACATAACTCTTTATCAGATAGGCAACGACGAGTTGTTGGTTCGGGGAATTATTCTTGAAGAGGGCAAAGGAACGCTTTCCGAGGGTAAAGTGATTCTCCCGGGTTTTCGCGTTGAAAAAAGAGAGAGCAAGTCGCTCTTAATGCGAAAGTCGTTTGATGATGCGATGAGTAAGTTGGAAGGGGCACTAATCACATTGAAGTCGCCGACAAAGTAGTTGGCAATGAGGCAGGAGATTTGACTAGGTCATCTTCTGCCTTTTTATATAGGAGTTTAAAAATTTTATGTATAATATTTGACATTTAAAAATGGGTATGATATACTTATAAACGAAGAAATAGGGTCGTTATGGGCGAGTAGGTTGGTCAACCTCTCGCCCTATTTTTTTTATATTAAAATTAATTTATGAATACAAACAAAAAACAAAAAATAATTTTTATTACAGGTCCGACTGGTTCTGGAAAATCGGAGCTGTCATTATGGTTAGCTAAAAAATTGAATGCTGAAATAATCAACGCTGATTCAAGGCAGGTGTATAAAAAATTAGATGTGGGAAGTGGAAAAATAAGCAAATTAGAACAAAAACAAATTAATCATCATCTTTTGTCAATTGCGTCTCCGAAAATAAATTTTTCATTAGGAAGATGGTTAAAATTAGTTGCCGTATCAATTAAAGAAATTTTAAAAAAAGAAAAAATCATAATTTTTTGTGGTGGAACAAATTTATATTTAAAAGCGTTCAAAGAAGGTTGGATTTTACCAGAAATTAAACCTGATTATAAATTTAGAAAAAAATTAGAAAAACGAACGGTTGAAAAATTGTTTGAGATATTAATAAAAGTTGACCCAGAGCGAGCAAAAACTATTGAATCAAAAAATAAGCGAAGATTAATTAGGGCAATAGAAATTACAAAAGCAATCGGCAAAGTTCCTAAATTAAAAAAAGAACCATTATACGAATTTTTGATTATTGCAATTGATGTAAATTGGAAAGTTTTGGAATTAAAAATTGAAAAACGATTTTTAGAAAGATTAACAGGAATTATTAAAGAAATAAAAAAACTAAGAAAATCTGGATTAAGTTTTAAGAGAATTATGTCGTTTGGGTTAAGTTATTATTGGCTTGGCGCGTATATTGAAGAAAAAAATGAAACCCATCGGTTTCATTCTAAAAGATTTTCATCACAGCAAGTTTATAAAAAATCTTTTAGTATTTCATTAAACGAAGCAAAAGAAAAAGCTTGCAAATCAGAAATAAATTTTGCAAAAAGACAAACAAGAGAGCTAAAAAAATTGCCGTATATTGAATGGGTAAAAAGTAAAAATCAAGCGCTTGATATTTGTAAAAAGTTTTTACAGAAATAACGGTTGAAAAATTAATCATTAAAACAATCGATTAATTTTTCGGCCACAAAATCAACTTTGTCAATTTTGTGATTTATTGTATAATTAATATAGTTCGTACAACATTAGGGATGAGATAACTTGGAGGTTAGAGATGAGACGCCGTAGGATTTTTCGTGTTCCGTCGTTAGTGGTTGCTGTGGTGATGTTCGTCAACATCGCTGGGTGCAGTGGCGGAGGTGGTCCAGCAGGTTTATCTCCAACTGTTCCACCGAAGGCTGACATTGTGTTGGCTGGGACAGATGAGGAATTAGCTGCGACAGTCAAGTCGCAGTATAGCAGACTGAAAGATCTCGCAAGTCAGCCGGGGCGTGCGACAACAATTCAGCTCGGGGATACAAATCCCGAGTTTTTGAGCATGGCGTTTGTGAAAAACGCCGCGGCGAAATATGAGCATCCGCGATTCGTTCGGCAAAGTACGGGCGAGGTCGTCAATCTCGTCTGGGGAATGAAGAGCATTCTTCCGTCAATCAAGGGCGTTGATGATTCAGGGAAAACCCTTGTTGTCGGCGGGAAATCGCTTGAATTTCCGGTTGAGAATGTGACAAAGTCGCGCGGAACAGCCGATTTGGTCGCATTGGGCGTCAAAGTCGCGGCAGTGGCGTTTGCGGTTTGGCTTGGAGCTGGAGTCGCAAGAGTCGCTATCGCAGCAACAGGCTGGTTGGCGTTTAACGCGTTGGTGTTGGGGCTTGTTGTAGCCGCTGGCGCAGTTGCAGTATCAGTTGCCAAGCCAATTCTTGATTTCTTCGGCATCCACGGCGTTGAAGATGTGAAAAACATATTCGCGTGGAGTGTCGAAAGTATAACAAGTCTTCTTATCCAAATCAAAGAGTCTCTTTCGTAAGGAGGAGACGGCGCCAGAATTGTGGATGCTATTCACAATTCTGGCGATTTTTTTTTGCGTATATTATATAATGAAATAGAAACCTCCTTTTTTATGGGAGTAAATCTTTATTTTAAAAAGAATGAAAAAAGTTTTAATGATAGGCTGGGAATTGCCGCCGTTTAATAGCGGAGGATTAGGTGTTGCCTGTCTTTTTATGGCTGAAGCGCTTGCGAGAAAAACTGATTTAACATTTTCTTTACCTAAAAAACTTCCGATAGACGATACAAATTTTCTTGTAATTTTTGCAGATGATTCGATAAAATCAAATGCCAAAAATTTTTCAGCTTATATGTGCGAAGATTCAAATGGTATGAACGAATTATTTAATGAAGTTGAAAGTTATGGCGAAAGACTTTATAAAGTTATTCAAGAAAAAGAATTATCATTTGATTTAATTCATGCGCATGATTGGTTGTCGGCTTCTGCGGCAATATATTTAAAAAAGAAATTAAATATTCCAGCTATAATTCATATTCATGCTACTGAAATTGAAAGAACCGGCGTTAGTCCAAATTTTGAAATTTATGATAAAGAAAAAAAAGCATTTGAACAATCTGACGCGCTAATAACAGTGAGTCATCAAACAAGAGAAATTGTTTATCAACACTACGGTATTTCGCGAGATAAAATTTTTGCTATTCCAAATGGAATAGATTTAAAAATTCGTTCAGCCAAACTTCCGCTGTATCTTAAAAAATTAAAACAGCAAGGTTATAAATTAGTTTTATTTGTTGGAAGGTTTGCGTTACAAAAAGGTCCAGATTATTTTTTGGAAACTTTGCCATTAGTAAAAAGTTATATTGAAACGCCGAAAAATAAATTTTTCGGCGATAAAAACGACAAATCGTTTTTATCACTATTTCCAATTGATTATTCGGCAAGACGAAAAAAGATTTCTAATAAAGTTAGATATATTTTTTGCGGAAGCGGTGAAATGATGGGAAGTTTAGTGAGTCGAGCTAGTGAATTAAATGTTTTGAATGATGTAATCTTTTCTGGATTTTTAAGAAACAATGAGCTTTGGGGAATTTATCAAATCGCCGATGTATTGGTTGTTCCATCTGTGTTTGACCCGTTTGGGCTTGTTCCTCTGGAAGGAGTAAAATATAAAACCCCTGTAATTATTTCAAAAACAACTGGCGTAGGAGATTATTTAATAAATGTTTTGAAATCAGATTTTTGGGATACAAAAAAAATGGCAAATCTAATAATTTCAGCGTTAAAATATCCAGAAATGAGCAATGAATTAGCAAGAACTTCTTATCAGGAGCTAGAAAAATTTAGATGGGAAGATAGAACAGATAAGATATTAAGTATTTATCAGGGTTTAAAAATTTAATCAAAAATGGAGTGGGCCTTAGCCCTTTAATTGGGGAGATAGAGTTGATAAAATTTTAAATGTTTATAATAATTTGAATTACTAACGCTTTTTTAAAATAGCGCGTATAAATTTAAAAAATGCCGAAAATGACGGAAATTTATTTTCCGTCGCTGAAAACGATAAATCGTTTTTAGCGTTATTTTTCGGCGCAGAAAGTCATTTGCCACTTTTTGCATTTTGATAGTTCATAGTATAATATATACATAATCTTATTTTTTTATGCCTTCTGTTTCTTTTTATTTTAAAATTCATCAACCTGAAAGATTAAAAAATTATTCTGTGTTTGATATTGGAAATAGCGATGACTATTTTGACGATGAAAAAAACAAATTTTATTTGGATAGGATTGTTGAAAAATGTTATGTGCCGACATTGGAACTTATAAAAGAATTAATTTACGAAACCGACGGAAGATTTAAGGCGAGCTTTGGAATAACTGGAATTTTTTTGGAGCAACTTTTAAGGTGGCACCCAGAAGTTATTGGATTATTTCAAGACCTTGCAAAAACTAATTCTATTGAATTTACGGGCGAAACATATTATCATTCATTGGCTTCTCTTTATTCTGTTGAAGAATTTAAAAATCAAGTATTGGAACATAAAAGATTGATAAAAGAATTGTTTTTAAAAGAACCAAAAGTTTTTTCAAATACAGAGTTAATTTATTTTGATGATTTAGCAAAAGTTGTAAATGAGTTAGGGTTTGACGGAATCATCACAGAAGGAGCTGAACGAATTTTAGGTTGGCGTTCTCCGAATTATGTCTACAATACTCCTTGTAATTATCTAAAAGTGATTCTTAGAAATTTTAAATTGTCTGATGATATGAGTTTTAGATTTTCATCAAGAGATTGGAGCGAGTATCCATTAACGACTAATAAATTTGCTTCATGGCTAGAGAGTCTTAATGGAGGCGGGGAAGTTGTTGGTTTATTTATGGATTTTGAAACATTTGGCGAGCATCAATGGCAAGAAACAGGAATTTTTGATTTTTTAGCAAACTTACCAAATGAAGTTTTAAGAAAAAAAGATTTAGAGTTTTCAACATTAAGCGAGGTAATAAAAAAATATCCTTCAAGGGGCGAATTTTCATCAAAATATCCCGTAACCTGGGCTGATACTGAAAGGGATTTATCTGCGTGGCTTGCTAATCAAATGCAAAAAGATTCAGCTCAGATGATATATTCATTTGAAAAAAAAATGCAAAATGAACCAGAACTTATAAAAAAGTGGAGAAAGCTTCAAACTGCCGACCATTTTTATTATATGTGTACAAAATGGTTTGCCGATGGCGATGTTCATAAATATTTTAATCCATATCAAAGTCCATATGAAGCCTACATAGTTTATAAAAACATATTAGAAGATTTACATATAAAAGTTAACCGATGAATAAATTTTTATTGGAAGTAAGCTGGGAGGTTGCAAACAAAGTAGGCGGAATTTACACTGTGCTTAGCGAAAAGGCTCATTATATAAAAGAAAAATTTGGAGATGATTATTTTGTGGTTGGTCCGTTTTTAAAAGATAAAGGTTTTCAAGATTTTTATCAATTTTTGCCCGATGAAGATTTAGGCGAAATAATTAATGAAGCGGAAAAATACGGGATTAAAATTTATTATGGAGAATGGCTCATAGATGGACGACCAAAAGGATTTTTGGTAGATTTTGAAAACTTAAAGCCAAATGCCAACGCTTTTAAATACGAACTTTGGGAAAAATATAAAATTGATAGTTCAAGGGTAGGCGATGATTATAATGAACCAATCGTGTGGTCTAAGGCTGTATCAATATTTTTGAAAGCTTTTTGCGAACGATTTCGCGAACAAAAAAAAGTATTTCATTTTCATGAATGGTTATCAGGCGCGGCATTGCTTTTTTTGGATTCAGATGAATCCGATGCTAATTTAAAAACAGCATTTACAATTCACGCAACGGTTTTAGGCAGAACTCTCGCGAGCGCAGATGTTAATTTTTGGGAAAATTTAAATTCTATATCTCCTGATAAAGAAATTTATAAATTTGGAATTGAAGCAAAGTATGGTGTTGAAAAATATGCCAGTCAAAAAGCTTCATATTTTACAGCTGTGAGTAGTGTGCTTGGAAAAGAAGCTGAAACATTTTTGGGAAGGAAGCCTGATTTTATTTTGCCTAATGGTTTGAATTTTGATAGATTTTCTACAAATGAAGAAATAGCGCACGCGCATAGAAAAAATCGTGAAATTTTAAAAGAATTTATTTTATTCTTTTTTGCGCCATATTATAAAGTTGATGTAAAGAATAGTTTGATAATGTTTATTAGCGGAAGAAAAGAAATAAAAAACAAAGGCATCGATGTTTTTATAAGGTCATTAGGAAAATTAAACAAAATTCTTAATTCTGGGGATAAAAATATTTTTGTATTTATTTTTGTTCCTGATGAAGTGTACGAAGAAGATAATATTCTTAGAAATAATTTAAATGTTTATAAAAGTATAGAAAGTATAATTGATGAGATGGGAAATGAATTAAAAGGAAGATTGATAAATTATTTAATACATAAAAAAGAAGTTTCATCGGGAAGTTTATTTAGCAATGATGAATTTTTAACATTTAAGAAAATATTTAGTAAAGTTAAAAAAGACAAAGAAATTCCACTATCAACACATAAATTAAAAAGCGACAACCAAATCATTGGATTATTAAAAGAAGCAAATTTATCAAATAAAATAGAGGACAGAGTAAGGGTAATTTATTATCCAAGTTATATAAATTCTTCTGATGGATTATTAAATTTAAATTATGAAGACGTGGTTTCAGGAAGCCATGTCGGAGTTTTCCCATCATTTTATGAGCCATGGGGATATACTCCGCTTGAAACTTCAGCTTCAGGAGTTATTTCTGTAACAACTAATTTGACTGGGTTTGCTGATTATTTAAAAGAGAATGTTAAATTTAATAATGAAGATCCCGGAATTTTTATTTTAAACAGAACAGGCGATAATATCGAAAAAACTATTGATGAACTTACTAAAATATTGAGCAAGATTGCAAAAATTGAAAGACCAGAAAGAGCTCATAATAAACAAGAAGCAAGAAGATTAGCTGAATTTTGTAGATGGGAAAATTTAATAAAAAATTATTTTGCGCTTTACAATAAAGCTTTTTCATAATGAAAATTTTTTATAATGAATTAAATCGCGAGGTTAATGCAAAGCTTCCTATTCTTTCTTTGGTAAGAAATAATCACTGGTTTTTATGGGGGCTTGCTCAAAAAAGCAGATATTTTGGTTATTGGATAAAAGATAAAGATAGAGTTTTAAAGCTTGTTGATTCTTTTGAAATCCCGGGTTTATCTATTTTTGATGAAATTAAAAAAATCGAAATAGTTTCGCCCTATTTTGCAAAAATTTATTTTAAAGGAAATGTTCTTGAAATTTTATTAGATAGTCAAGGATTAATTTTAAAAACAAGCAAGCCATTAAAAATAAAAATAAATCTTGATTTTAAAAAAGTATATTCAAATCAGCAATTTGGAAATAATTATCAAATTTTGCCGTTACAAAAAGGATATGCCGTTAATTTTTTTCAAGAAAAAGATAACTATAAATTAGAATCCTATTTATTTTATGAGGGTGATTTAAAATTACAAAATTTATGGAAGGAAGTATATTGTGGATTTGATGAAGAAAGAAATTCTTTGCCTTATAAAAATTGGGTATATGAAGCGTTTGAGGGATATTTTACTGAAATTAAATTATTTTGTCCAGAAAAACAAATTTCAACTATATCATTTGACCATAATACTATTTGTGATTATGAATTATCAAACAATGATAGGCTTTCAAATTTTTTGCTTAAAAGAACAATATCTTTATATGACGGATATTTTCTCGCAGGGCTTCCTTGGTTTAGTGATTATTGGTTCAGAGATGAACTTATAAGTTTATGGTTATTTGAAAAGGCAGAACTATATAAAACAAATAAAATTTTATTAGATATAAGAAATAAAATGCTTAACCATTATCTAGAAAATTTAGAAAACTTTGCTTTATCAAATAAACCTTGTGGCAACAATTCAATAGATATATTTTTATGGATTTTGTTATTGATGGACAACAAACAAATTAAAAAAAATTTATACACAATAAAAATAATTTTTGGGAGGTGGTTAAATTTATATTTTCAAAATAAAAAAATTATACCTTTGGAAAAATCAACATGGATGGATTCTATTGACAGACCGAGAGCGATGGAAATAGATTTTTTATTTATGAAAGCGCTTGAAAAATTATCATTAATTGAAAAAGATTATTTAAAGCAGATTACACTGGAAAAATATAAACAAAAACTTAAAACAGCAATGGTAACAGAATTTTATCCAAAAGATGAAATGACTAGACCAAATGTTTTTTTAGCGTATTTGCTTGAACCTGAATTTTTATCTCCTCAAAAATGGGAAAAATTATTTGATAATGTTATAAAAAATTCTTGGTGTAGTTGGGGAGGTTTTTCTAGCATTGCAAAAAATAGTCCGTCTTTCAATTCAAAGCACACGGGTGAAAAATCAGAAAGTTATCATCAGGGAGATAGTTGGTTTTGGTTAAATAATATTGCTGGAATTTCAATGCAAAATTTGAATTCTAAAAAATATAAAAAACAGATTGAACAAATAAAAAACGCTGGGTTGAAAAACCTTCTTGAATTAGGCGCTTTGGGTTGGGGCAGTGAACTAACTTCTGCAAATGAATTAAAAAGTGAAGGTAGCCCTATTCAGCTTTGGACAATGTCAAGCTTGATAAAATTATTGGAGTAATACGATTTTTTCATCCAAAAATGTCAGCCCGTCGGTCGGATAAAAATTGGTTAGATGAGATGAGGGATTTTTGAGTAGTTTTTTTTATTCTATATCTTTTAATGTGTCTATATCTTTTTGGTATCTTGCGGCGATTGCTAAAACATCATCGCCGTAAAATTTTAATGAAGTCTTACTCCAATTTCCGCCAGCAAAATATATCATTGCTGATTTCCATTCAGCGTCAGTTGTTTGTTTTCCAGCGCCTGCGTCTGTAAGTTTTATGCTAGCCGCCATAAACGCATCTAAAATATTCCATGGAGACGGAGGATTGTTACCAGTTAATTTTTTAACCCTATTTTTATATTCCATCCATGTTGCGGGCATAAATTGCGCCGGACCCATAGCTCCACCCCATCCATACCAAGGTTTGCAAGAAACTTTTACGGAATCTGGATCTAATCCCAGTTCATTAACAATGTTTAAAAATGTAGGATGTTGATTTGGATTCATAGCGGTTTTATAATTACAGCTTCCTACATTTTTTCCTATTTTTGATTCATAATCTAAAACACCTAAAAGAAAAGCGGGACGAATTCCTGTTACTTTGCTTGCAATATTAGCTAATCTTAATGCTTCTCCAAATTGAATAGGCGCGACATTACCAGCAAGTTTATATATTTGAGCTCTAATTCCAGCGGCTATTTTTTCTTTTTCATCCAATACTTTTTTAACTTTATTTTCTTCACCCTGGGTTTGTTTTAAAACAATTTGCTTTTGACCTTGCAAATCTTGTAATTCTCCTTTTTTAACCTGAGTTATACTTAAAAGCCCGCTTGTTTCTGATAATTGGTCTTGCAATTTAACTTTTTGATAACCGAGGTCAGTGTTTAATTTTTGTAAATTTATAATTTCTTCATTTATTTTATTTTGAAGTTTTTCTGTATAAACAAAATTGCTGAAATAATCAGAAAGTTTTTCTTCTGCTAAGACTATTTCAATCGGTGATTTTCTTGAAATTTGATAATAATATCTTATCGCGGCTTTTAAAAATACCCTTGATTTTTCAACTTTTCTTTCAGTTTCATTAATCGCTTTTTTTGTGTCCCCAACTCTTCTGGATAGATTATTTATTTGAGTTCTAATAACATTCATTTCTGCCTCAGCTTTTTTTACTTGCGCTTGAAGAATAGCTATTTCTGATTGAACTCCTTGTTTTTTAGAACTTATGTTTTTTATTTGTTCTTTATATCCATCAATTTCTTTTGTTAGTTCTTTTAATTGTTTTTCAAGCGATTGTTTTAACGCGTTTTCTTCTGGGGATTGCGCCAGCAAAGCGCCGTTTATTTTATAAGAAAAATATTCTGATTGCGATGGAGCGGCTGTAATGTTTTGCGAGCCAGTGATAAACCCAAAAGATAAAGCAAATAAAATAAAACCAACCCCAAACCTTTTAAATTTATCAGGAATTAAATTATTGAGCTGTTTTTTAAAATAATATTTTGGCTTTGAATTTATATCAGAGATTTGTTTCATTTATTTATTCTTGCGCGGTTTCTAAAATTGATACCACCGGTGTTTCTTCTGGAATTGTAACTTTTAGATTATTTGGCAATTTTAAATCTTTTACAAACAAAGATTGGTGAGCTTCTGTTAATGAGCTTAAATCAACAACAATATTTTCTGGGATATTTCTCGGTAAAGACTCTATTTCAATTTCATCTAAATTTTTATTTACAACAAGACCTTGTTTTTCTAATTCTTCTACCCCAATAAATATCAAAGGAACAGAAGTAATGACTGGTTTATCCAATTCTGGAATATAGATATCAAAATGAACAATTTTACTTGTTGTAGGTTCAAATTGGCATTCTTTTAAAATGCCTTCCACTTTTTTCCCGTCAATTTCAAATTCCGCGAGTTGACCTTCTGATTTTTTAAACGCAATGCTTATTTCGTTAAAATTGGTATAAATTGATGCGGTGTCGCTTTTTGAACCATAAATAGTCCCCGGAACTAAATCTTGCTTTCTGTAAAAATCAACACTTTTGTCTTGGTCTCTTTTGTGAAGTTTTATGGTCATTATAATATTTATTATACACTACATTACGCCCTTGTTATTTTTAAGTTAGAAAATCGTTCATTTTGGTAGTCTTTTTCATCTAATATTCCATTTTGCGCTCCTACTTTTTCAATAACTGACACTGCGTTAGCGCAACCTCTTCTGATCGCTTCTTTGATGTCTTCTTCATTATTAATTGATTCTGCAAATCCACGCCTTAAAAGATAACTACAAAAAGCGCTTCCAAAGGCGTCGCCAGCCCCTGTTCCATCCTCAATTTTTTTAGACTTAAATCCAGCTGTTCGCAGTAAAAATCCTTTTTTGGAAGCTATGCTATTATTATGCGATAAAATTACGCCCTTATCACCCATTGTAATAATCAAGATTTCTGGTTTTGGAAGAACTTTTTTGAATTCGCTCATTAATTTTTTTTCATCGGTTATTTTTTTGTTAAGAAAAAGTTGCGTTTCCTCTTTATTCAAAATTACAATATTAGCTGTATTTAAAATTTCCATAACATCTTTTTGGGGTTCTTTTAAAAATGGTTTTGATGGATTTATTGCGATAAATTTTTTATTTTTTTTCAACTGGTTCAGATAAGTTTTCCAAGTTTTGGCGAGCGTTTCGTCTGTATTCACAAAAATAAAGCTGTTTTTAACATTTTGCGGAAATTCTTTTAGTTCCCATTTATGGTAATTTTTTGAATGATATGCAAGAATTATTCTATCTCCATTTTCGGGCAACAATATAACGCTAAAAGAAGACGGATTATTAACAACTCGCGGTGAAATTTTTATTCTGCCAGTTTCTTTTTCTGAGCATAATTGAAATACTTGTTTTTTGAGTTCTGACATTATAGTTTCGCCGACAAAATCTTCTCCAATTTTAAAACATACATCTGTTTCAAATCCTAATTTTGCAAAAGTGAACGCAGAATTTACAGCGCCTCCGCCCAAACCAAAGCGCGCTTCATTTATATATGATTTACTCCCAGCAGAAAACGATAAAATTTTTTCTTTTGTTTTGAAATCATTGCTTTTTAGGGCAATATCCAAAGTTGCGTTTCCGATAGTTATTACTTTCATTAATAACATTTTAACAGAAAATTGTGGTATAATATAATTCATAAGTACACTACAAGAAAGGAGATATGGATATGTTTTGGTATGAACAAAGTCTTATAAAAAGAATAAGACAGTGGGCGGAAAGTTTGGGGAGAATAGATAATAAAACTATGAAGACAACGGTTTTATTGTCTGGAACCGGGGTGCTTTGCAAAAGTCACTGCTCAAATTACTCACCAGAGCGCAGTGCCTGTGTTGTTGGGGCAAAGAAGTTATACAGATATGAAGATGGCAATGAAACTTGTGA
>ERZ1292629.2282-Hain-H43-01um-R1-2282-length-16497-cov-8_pt1 | contig 16497 bp, 18 predicted proteins | sample MGYA00564399_ERZ1292629 | MGnify/ENA primary metagenome ERZ1292629 (study PRJEB36523, sample SAMEA6512636) | groundwater metagenome | collected 2019-01-08 | study: AquaDiva: Metagenomics assemblies of 32 groundwater samples
ATTCCGGAATTCGATCGCCTAAAGCCGTAGCCGCAGGCATACTAATCTACTATCCGAAATTATTGTAACAAAAATGCCTGCGTGAATATATTCACGCAGGCAAAAATCAAATGGACCAAGGGTCTAAGAAATCAATCCGCCAGCTGGCGGATCAAAGTCCAAAATCCGATTACTTGCGGACAGCGAGGAAGCGAAAGTAGCCATACCAGTCAAGCTCAAACCAGAGCAGATTCAGCTTGCGCCTGCGGCCGTACCAGTGCAAAATCGGGACATAGCGATGGTCATACGAGTCCCGCCACACTGAACCGAGAGCGACGATCTGGAATTCCTTTTGGAGTTCAGGCTGTGTTTCGCCGAGAATGAGGAGCTCGGGGAGTATCGCGGGGCGATATCCTTCTTTTTCCATTTCCTTTATTGCGTTCTCAGATGAGATGTCGCGATTGAAATGGAACAGTCTGTATTCTGCGTCATAGTCTGCGGGGATGTTCGTGGGAAAGTGCTTTTCCGTGATATCAGAGTTTACCCAGTTGTACTTGCCGCGGGCGATGCGGTCTGCGAGTGTGAGGGAGGCGGGGATGGGGAGAATTACTTTCTCTTTTTGTTTTATTTCGTGAGTTCCCCTGATAACACCACGCACACCATCTCCTAATGCGGTGTCCGCTTCAGAAAATTTCTTAATGTCTTCGTTGGTCCAATTAAACCGCCTGAAAGCAAGTTTCAGTTCGTTTACTTGGCCGACATCGAGCATAAGTCCTTCACTCATTGTCGTTCTCCTTATGTTATGCCGATTGTTAACCTACCATTTTGGTAGGCTCTCAATCAGCTTTTTTAAATTCCCAGTTGTTATTGTACTATACTGTTTTCTATCTGTCAACTACCTCACCTCCGCGTTGAATTCCTGTTTCGTTCGCGATTCTATTTCTTTGTGGATTTTGTCCACTTCTTCATTCGTGAGCGTGCGCTCGTTTGAACGGTACGTTATGCGGAACGCGTAGCTGATTTTATCCTTTCCGAATTTTCCCTCGTTTTCATATTTATCAAACAGTTTCACTTCTTCAACCAAATCCCCTGCGCAGTCGCGGACTATTTCGTAGTAGCTGTTCAAGCTCGCGTTTTTATCAACAACGAAAGAAATATCGCGGTATGTCATCGGATACCTGCTGACTTCGTGATACTTGCTATTCAAATCTTTAAACTGGCTCGTTATTCTTTTGTCAGTTGACCAGAAAATCCGAATGTCTGGAATGTTCATCTTTGTCATCGCCAAGCGCTCCAAACCGAAACCGAAAGCCCATCCGTTGTATACATTCGGGTCAAGGCCGAGTTTTTTCAGAACCTCCACATGGACCACGCCCGCGCCCAGAATTTCAAGCCAGCTCCCGCTTGTGGTGAGCGACTCGTCCCGAGCGAAGCCGAGGGAAGCCGAACCATTCAGTCGAATCGCCATTTCAATACTCGGGTCAGTGAATGGGAATGTATCTTCTGAAATCTTGTATTTTACGTCCGCGCCATAGATATGTTTCGCAATATCAACTAAAACTTCCGTTAGTTCCGGAATGCCGATGATTTTCTTGTCTTTCCTGCATACATACCACCCGTCTATCTGATGGAACACCGGATAGTGCGAGCGGTCAATTTCGTCTTTGCGGTAGACTTTTCCATAACATAACGCTCCGACCCCGCCGTCTTTTTCCAGTCTTTTCCTCACTTCTTCCGACAGATGGTACGACCACATTACAGTCGTGTGCGTGCGAAGTATCCAATCTTTTTCAAGATAGTACGTGTCGGTTTCTCTACGGCTCGGGTGGTCCAAAGCAGTGTTTAATAGGTCAAAATTATTTTTAACGCTTACAACTTCGGGGATTTCCAAAACATCAAAATCGCGAAACCGCGGCACCGCAAGAATTGCATCAATCAGCATTTTCAATGGAGAACCTGCAGTTCTTGTTAGGTCAGGCAATTTCAATAAATTTTTTATACGCAGGCTTTTGAAGTCGCTTCTTCTGTCAAGCCGCTCGAGCGCTTCTACGGCTTCTTTGTCGTTGATTTTTACAATTTTTGGAGACATGCTTTGTTGTTTATTTCTTAATGATAGCCATTTTTTTATCCTTCCGCCATCCCTTAATCTGCCTTTCGCGCTTCAGCGCGTCCTGTTTGGTATAAAATCGTTCACAACCCAAAAGTCTCAATGGTTTGTGTTTTTTAGTATATTGACCGCCCTTTCCCTCACGGTGCTCTTGAAATCTTCTGTTAACATCGTTTGTAACTCCTGTGTAGATACTACCATCTTCATAGAGGATTAGATAAAGATAATACATGAATTTGTCCTTCAGCAAGCTCAGGACACTTCGACTCACTCAATACAAAACAGCTTGCACTGAGCGAGCGAAGCGAGTCGAAGTGTTGCGGGGGTGGGAATTGAACCCACTACCTCAAGGTTATGAGCCTTGCGAGCAACCGTTACTCTTCCCCGCGTAGTGAGAATAACAAACATTACCTGTATTTTCAACTTGCTTAAGCAAACCATTTTCGTGTTTAATAGTTATACGCCTCTGTAGTTCAATGGTTAAAACGGAGCATGCACCCCGTTAGATATTATAATGTAGTATGCCTGCGTAGCTCAGTGGTTAGAGCATGGCACTCATAACGCCAAGGTCGGTGGTTCGATTCCACCCGCAGGCACTAAGAAATCTAACGGGGCGAGTAACGCTCAGAAGGTGGTTCGACTCCACCCAGAGGCACGAAAATTATCATGACAAACAACCAACAAGCAAAACTTATCTCGCTCGCGAAAAGTTTAATTGGAAAACCGTACAAGTATGGAGCAAGAACAGAAGAAGCCCCAGAAGTTTTTGACTGCTCGCTTTTTACGCAATACGTTTTCAAGCAAATCGGAATTGAGATTTCGCGGAGCACGATAGAACAGGCCACTGAAGGAGAGAAAGTGAACGGTCTTGAGAACCTCGAAATTGGCGACCTGATTTTTCTCCATGGCACGCGCGGGCACTATAATCCCCATTTCCCTGAAGGCATCGGCCATGCAGCAATTTACATAGGAAATGGAATGGCAATTCATGCAGGTTCGAGGCGCATTGAAGAAAATCCCAAAATTATAGAGGTTGGTAAAGTTGAAGAGATAAAACTTGACACACTCATTGAACGTGCAAAACCTGTCATTATTGTTCGACGGTTTTAAGAATTGCAGGTTTTAAAAAAGTTGGTACAATAAGTTTGTTTGCAGCCGTAGTGTAGCCTGGTTAACACGTCTCCCTGTCACGGAGAAGATCGCCGGTTCGAATCCGGTCGGCTGCGCCCCGTTAGAAATTACCGTCAACGAACTTATTTTATAAAATAAAGGTTTAGCTTATTTTTTTACAAAACTACACAATCATCAGCGTTTCTAATGGGGCTGCGCAACATTTTTCGATCAACCGTGGATTTGTGTTTTTCTCTGCTATAATAAAGGTATGAACTCCAAATTTTTCGTAGCTGCGATTATTCTCGTAGCTGTATTCTTTCTACCTATCAAGTCGACTTTCGCGCAAACCACAACCCCTACATCACAAGAACTCGAGGCGATGATGAAGCAGCTTCAGGAACAGGTAAAGCAACTCCAGAAGCAAATTTTGCAGCTCCAGGCTACACAAACAACAATTAGCGAGCCGGCGAGTACAGCTTCAGAAGCAATGCAAAACGCAACCAAGGCACAGGAAACATCCGCGGCACTCACTGAACCGATGAATCGCGGAACTTCAGGTACTGAAGTGCAAAAATTACAGAAACTGCTTAAGGAAGATTCAGAGATATATCCTGAAGGCATTGTCACTGGATATTTCGGATCTCTTACAGAAGCAGCGGTGAGAAGATTTCAAGAAAAACGCGGCATTCAAGCAACTGGAATGGTAGATACAGAAACTCTCGCACAGCTTAATAAAAGAACTAAGGAATCCATACCAACTTCCCCATTAGGAACAACTCCCACGACTCCAGCCGTACCGGCAGTACCAAGCAGTCCAACATCTTTACGAACGACACCCGCGGTTCCAGCAACATCTGCAACTTCAAAATCTATTCTTGCCACAACACCTACACCAGTTACACTTCCTAAAGCACCAGCTGTACAAGCCACAATACCAATAACACAACCCATACTAGTACCTACTTCAACATCTAAGTCTAGCGTTGCTGTTCCTCCTCCGCCAGGATGGAGTGTGGTAAATACCGGCATCAACCATACTATCGCGGTTACAGTGTCTTCAAACCCATCAGTCAATGGCGCCTCACTAGAATCCGGCGATTATATCGGAGTCTTTTATCGTGCGATTGATGGCAACCTGAAAGTAGGGGGATTTTCAAGATGGGAAGGCAGTAAGAATATTAACATTACAGCGTGGGGAGATGATGTAATCATAACCCCAAACGTGAAGGATGGATTTGCTTCAGGAGAACAGTTTGTGTGGAAGATTTGGAAAAATCGCGAACAGAAGTTCTACAGCGCAACCGCATCATTTCTTCCTAAAGAAGTTGGGGTTACAGCCACGAACGCATGGGAACCAAATGGTATTAGCGTTGTATCTGAATTAAAGGGAACTGGCGTTGGGACAACTATATCCGCTTCGGTTCTTGATTCAATTGGCTCTTTCTTCAAGAATCTATTCGGAGCAACGCCTAAATAACTTAATCCGCAAATAAAAAAACCGCTCGATAAGAGCGGTTTTTTCATCTCTCTTCGTACCATCTTCCAATTCCTAAAATATCCGCTTCGCGGAAATGGCGGCCCGTGAGCTGGAATCCTATGGGTAATTCTTTTCCGCCTAAGTGGTAGGGCTTCACCGGCAGTGAGAGTGCCGGAACGCCAGCGAGATTCTGCGTTACCGTAAAAATATCAGAGAGATACATTTGCATCGGGTCGCTGGTTTTCTCGCCGATTTTAAATGCCGGAGTCGGCGTTGTCGGTGTAAGTATTACGTCAACTTCGTCAAACGCTTTTTTAAAATCTTCTGTTATAAGTTTGCGAACTTTTTGCGCTTTCGCATAATACGCATCATAGTAACCCGCGGAGAGTACAAAAGTCCCTAGAAGAATTCTTCGCTTTACTTCTTCGCCAAATCCAGTACCGCGCGTTTTGAAATACAAATCACGAAGAGTCTCTACGCTTTTTTCTATTTCAGAGATACCACCATATCGAATCCCGTCAAATCGCGCCATATTCGCTGAAACTTCAGCCGGCATAATTATGTAATAAGCGGACAAAGCGTATTTTGTATGCGGTAAGGAAATTTCTTTGAATTCAAACCCATTGCCTTTAAATTTTTCAATCGTCTTTTCAATCTCGCGGGCAACTTGCTTATCTATTCCGTCCGCAAAATATTCTCTTGGAATCCCAATTTTTAATTTTTTAATCTCATTAAAATCCGGCTCGAGAAGATTCTTGTCGTATTCCGCGTCTACACTTGTCGCGTCATATTCATCTTTGCCGCGAATAGCGTCAAAGAGAATTGCCGCGTCTTCAACTGTTTTTGTGATAGGGCTTATCTGATCCAAACTCGACGCCATCGCCATAAGCCCAAACCGTGAAACCGCGCCATACGTGGGCTTTAAGCCGACCACTCCGCAAAACGCTGCCGGCTGGCGTATAGAACCGCCGGTATCGGAACCGAGCGCTGCGAGCGCAAGCCCGCCTGAAACTGCCGCCGCCGAGCCGCCTGATGAACCACCAGGAACACGCTTTAAATCATGCGGATTTTTTGTAACTTGGAATGCCGAATTTTCTGTTGACGAGCCCATCGCGAATTCATCCAGGTTTGTTTTTCCTAAAATCACGCCTCCATTACTTTTCAGTTTTTTTACAACAGTTGCGTCATAAGACGCTTCGTACGTTTCCAAAATTTTCGATGCCGCCGTAGTTTTAGCTCCCTTAATTAAAATATTATCTTTCACCGCGATTGGCGCGCCGGCAAGAGCTCCGGCTTTTTCCGTTTTTAAATTTTCATCAATTAGTTCCGCATTTTTAATTGCGTCATGTTCGAATACAGCAAGATAAGACCTTAATTCCTTATCCTTGTTTTTTATTTCGCTCAAAAACTCCTCTGTTATTTCTTTAGCGGAAAATTCTTTGTTTTCCAATCCTTTTCTAAGTGAGGAAATTGTCAATTCACTTAAGTTCATTGCATTATTCAAAAACAGGCGGAACCTTTAGAAATCCACTTTCTTTTTCAGGAAAAGCATTGATAGTTTTTTGCGTATTAAACTCGCTTTTTTCATAGTTATCATCGCGAAAAACATTTTTATCTCTAGAACCTCCTGTCATCAATTGAACATCTTCAGTATTAACTTCTTTAAGCACATCAAAATACGCTAAAATTTCTTCAAGGTCGCGCGCGAGTTTTCCTTTTTGTCCAGCTGAAATCTCAATTCTCGCAAGTTCGGCTAGATGTTGTATTTCTTCTTCTTTAATCATATTTGAGATTATAGGTGCTTGTGGCCAACACTTCAACTATGTTTAGTGCAGGCTTGTCGAACCAACTTGTGGTGAGCCCTTCAGTCCTGAGGACTTCAGGGTCGAAGGATTTACCGAACCATAACTGTGTTATTTAATAAGTTCAAGAAATTTTTTCTCGCTTAAAATCCTGATTCCTAACTCCTGGGCTCTATCCAGTTTTGAGCCCGGGTTTTCCCCGGCTAAAACATAACTCGTTTTTGAAGAAACTGATTCTGAAAGATTGCCTCCGTGTTCTCGTATTTTCTGCTTTGCCTCGTCTCTAGACATAGTATCCATTGTTCCTGTTATAACAAATGTTTTCCCATTAAGTTTTTTACTTTTCGCCGTTTCTTGTTCTTGTGAAATGCGTATTCCAGCTTTATTAAGTTTCAATAGAATTTTTAAATTTCTTTCTTCTTTAAACCAATTCACTATGCTCTCCCCGACTTTCGGGCCTATGCCTAGAATTGATTCCGCGGCGTCAAGCGTAATTTTGCGGAACCTCGTTTCAAAATCTTTTACGGAGAAATATCTTGCCCGCGACGGTGAAAATTCTTTCGCGAGCAAAAGTGCTGTTTCTTCTCCAATGTGCTGTATTCCTAAGCTAAAAATAAATCTATTGAATGGGGCTGTTTTTTTCTCTTCAATTTCGTGCGTTATATTTTCCGCCGATTTTTCTCCAAAACCTTCAAGAATTTCTATATCGCCCTTTTTAAGCGCGAAGATGTCCGCCGCGTCGGCAATCAATCCTTCATCAATAAACCTATCAACTATTTTTTCTCCAAGCCCGCGAATATCAAACGCGTGGCGCGATACAAAATGCGATAATGATTCCTTGTTTCTCGCTCCGCACCTCGGATTTGAGCAGTGATAGAGCGCGCCTTCGTGAATTATTACAGAACCGTCTACCGGACATTTTACTGGAACCGCGAACTTTTTCTCCTTGCCAGTGCGGAGACCCGTAAGTACTCTTATTATTTTCGGAATCACGTCGCCAGCCCGGCTTACAATAACCGTGTCTCCTATTTTTACATCTAACCGTTCTATCTCGTCAAAATTATGAAGCGTGGCGCGGCTGATTTTAATTCCGCCAACTTCAACCGGCTCAAGCACCGCTACAGGCGTTAGTACTCCGGTTCGTCCAATTTGAATTTTGATGTCTTTCAATATTGTTATTTTTTCTTTTGCCTCAAATTTGTACGCTACCGCTCCGCGCGGCGCCTTCCCAACGGCTCCGGCTTTTTTAAATAATCTATTTTCATTTATTATAATAACCGTTCCGTCAATTTCATATCCAAGCTTCTTACGGCTTTTTTTCCAATACTCTCTGAACGCGAGCGCTTCATTAAATGAGGCGACCTTCTTATTGTGCGAGTTCGTATTGAACCCAAACGCTTTTAGAATCAAGTGTTCTTCTTTGTGCGTTTTTTGGCCAACATTAGTAACTAGCGCATATTGATATGAATCAAGCTTTCGCGATGCCGCGACTTTGGGGTCCAGCTGGCGGATTGACCCAGCTGCGATATTGCGCGGATTCGCGTAAGTTTTTTCACCGCGCTTTATCTGCTCTTTATTAATTTTTTCAAACTCGCTAATGCTTAAAAATACTTCGCCTCTCACAACCAATCGGTCTGGGATTTTATACAAAGACGGTTTCAATCCAAGATTTTTCAGATTTTTTTCAACATCATCCTTATCTAAAATTTTAAGCGGAATTGCGTCTATCGTGCGCAGATTTTTTGTGACGTCCTCTCCTATCATTCCACTTCCGCGCGTTGACCCCTGAACAAATATGCCGTCTTCGTACACAAGTTCAATCGCAAAACCGTCCATTTTAAGTTCGCAGTAAAATTCATCAATTTTTTCTTCAGTAAATTTTTGGAGCCTTTCAAGCCATTCCCGCATCTCCTCGTTTGAGAATGCGTCATTCAACGATATCATCGGCTCCTCATGGCGCACTTTTTTAAATGACTTTAATGGTTCGCCTCCAACTCTCTGGGTTGGCGAATCTGGCGTTGCGAGCTCTGGAAATTTCGTTTCAATACTCAATAATTCCCTTTCCAGAGAATTGTATGCCTCATCAGATATTATCTGCTTATCTAAATCGTGATAAGTATGCCTGTGCAGATTTATTTCTTTTTTTAATTTTTCAATGCGTACTTTTGCATCTTCTTTATTCATATTTATAGCTCGTATCCATGCTTATTATTGAAAATTAGCTGTTTTTATGCGCGTTTCAAATGTGCGTTGTGTTCTGCCAGAACTTCCAACAGAATTTAGTACAAATCCAATTTGTTCGCCACTTGTTGCATCGGTTTGGCTAATAATTGTTTTTGAATAAGATGAATTTGTAAGATTTCCTTTACTATTTATAAGATAATTAGTTCCAGCGCAGGATCCAGCAGTTCCTGATGATAACATATAATAACAATATAACGCGTCTTCAATGCCTGCATCCGCTGCAAAAAATGCCTTTGTTGATTCTACTGAATCATTCGCTTGGCGGATTTGATACGTAATCAAAAGCCCCGCGACGGCGCTTGCGGATATAAGTATTCCATTAAGCATAATCACGCTTAAGAGAATCGCTTGTCCTGAGCGAAGCCGAAGGACCTGCCTTGAATGGCCTACTATGAACTTTACTGAATAAAACTTAATAATACGTATAAAATAATTTTTCATATTATTGATAAAAATCTCTTGGTAGTGTACGCGAACTCACTGTTGTTTGAATATACATCGGTTTTTCAGTTACATTTTTATCTTTTGAATCAACCCGGAAATACATTGTTACCAACCATGGATAAGACGGGTCTGTTTGTTTTATATTAAAACACAAAGAACTCACATTAATATTTGATGCGTTTAGAATAGTTTTTACTGAAGCTGAGCCAGGTGGCTTTTGTTCCGAGCGTTCTATTGAACTGCTGGAATTATTGGTAATAAGTTGATATATAACTTCTGACTTTTTTCCTTCTATGATGCGATTAAATGTAAGTGTTTTACCACATCCAGAATTAGGATCTTGGCTAAAGCTATATCCCAATCTAATTTCACGCATAATTTGTTCCATCATAAGGCCGGCATTGCTGTTTAGTTGTATCAATGAGTTAAGAATTTTCTGCGACCTAAGCGCCTGACTGAATACTCCGACAATAACTGAAATTGCAAACGCAAAAAGCCCCACGGCGATAATCATTTCAACTAAAGTAAATCCGCTTCGCGGAAAATTATGAATTATCTCGCCTTCTTTGCCGGATGGCGGATTCGGACAGGTAGAGAATAGCGAATTACGGACGTAGGATTTTTCCTTTTTTCGTCTCTTTCTATAATTCCCTGCCCATCCGAAGTTTGACGCAGGCGGGATGATTCGTAATTCACTATTCATAGTTATCTCCATCTTTTGAAAACATCTATAACATTTACCGTCATATCAGATCCGCGTGATTTCCATAAAACCACTGACTCAACTTTTATTTCTTCATAATCCGCCGGTTTTGAGTCAGTGTTTATTTTTGTAATAATAACTTTTCGCATATACGGTGTAATGGTACCAACTCCAATTGAATATTCATATTTTCCGTTATTTAATTTTAAATTTGTCGACAAAAACTGTCCCCTAATACCACTTGTGTCTACTTCGTACTCATAAGGACCTACATTATTGATACCTGAATCCCAATTTATACTTCTAACAATATTCGTATCAATCAAGTTCTTAACAATTTCAATTCCTTCAGCCGCGAGATACGAGGAAACAAATTTCTGGCTCATATCGTTATTAAACGCCATAGAACGCGATGTCAGCGATAGAACGCCCAAAAGTCCGACAAGCGCAATTGACATGCTTACCATTGCCTCTACTATTGTTTGCCCTTTGGAATTTTTTATATTCATCTAGTAATAATTTGACCTCCAGAGGAAACAGTTACTGTCCCTGAACGCATGCTACTTACTATGCTTTGTATCGTAATATCTTGTTGTTGTATGTTTGTATTTCCATTTATTATTAACCCGAGGTCTGGCGGTATGAATGCAATATGTAAATCTTTTGCATTCATAAATTTCATACGCTTATCAAGTTCCAATGTTTCTATTATTTCATCATGATTTGGGTTATACATATAATCTCCGTTGTAGGTTTCAATATTATTTACATAATCTACACCTACACATTCTGTTGTATTTGGCCGCGATCTCTTATCCGCAAAAATAATCAGATTTCGCGAGGGGTTGTTATTTATCAAAACTCTAGAAGTATTTATATAACTACTTGCTGGAATGTATATCCCAAATGCGCAAGCAGTAGCGCCGCTAGTAAGCCTGTATCGTTGTTGCGCGAAAGCTTTTGCGCGATTTATTGCGCTTATAAGCGTCGCCTGGTCTTTAAACAGCATAATTTGTTCATCGCCAGACCTGTTATATCCTATAAACATTCCGGAGGTTAAGGCCATGATGCCAATAACAATTAATATCTCTATTAGAGTGAAGCCTTTTGCGCTTACGGAATTACTTCCGACCCTTTTTATATTGTAAAATTTAGACATTGAACATCGCCCTCTACAACGAGGTTTGTTGTTTTATTATACCCTTTTCCGCTATATGCCGAAAAGGGCAAAGTAACCTCCTAAAATAAGTTTGCCAAAAAAGAAAGTCACAGCAACTCCAAGCACGAAAAATGGAGCGAATGGAACCCTGTCTTTCATTCCTAATCGCTTTGTTATAAGTAAATACCCGCCAAAAATACCGCCTAATATGAACGATGAGATAATCATAAGCGCGATATCAGGCCAGCCAAGCAAAAGTCCTGAAGCCAAGGCGAGTTTTACATCGCCGAATCCCATACCATGCCCCCTGCTCGCCACGCTCAATAATGCAAAAAATGCGCCAGCGACAAGCGCGCCTAGAATATGGTTTATAAGAACGCTTCCGGAGGGCGAGAGATACATCGCGTATTGCCCAAGAAACGAGTTTGAAAAGAACGGCAATTGCGAATTATATATCCATATTATGCCGACAACAATTATTCCTAAAATACCTAGTATGGCATTAAGTTCGTTCGGCACGACATAGTGTTTTATATCAATCAGCACTATAAGAAACCAGACGGCGAAGGCAAAAATCCATGAAAGAGTAAGCGCGTACTGCCACCATGGCGCGAAAAGGGATAAAAAAACCGCGCTTGAAATCTGAAAAAATCCATTCAGATAATACACTGTCGCGACCGCCAAAATACCCATAGCTATTTCAACTATAGGATATTGCAATGAAAGTTTCGCTCCGCATGACGCGCATCTCCCTTTCTGTACCAGAAAACTAAAAATAGGAAAAAGCTCAATCCATGTGAGCTTCTTCTTGCAATTCATACACCGCGACCTTCCTCCGATGCTTTTGTTTCCGAAAACGCTTTTTTCCGGATTGTAACGCATAGAGAGCACGTTCAAAAAGCTCCCAAGCGCAGTCCCAAGCATGAATAAAGCCACGTACGCTATTATTTCCGTTGTGATTGCCATTAGAGGTTACTGAACACAAGTTACACCGGCTGATTTTTATGTTAGGACAATTCACCTACTGACATTTTGTTGCGTTAATTTGGGGCGTCAGAGTAATTGTCCCAGTATATCCACTACTATCAGTACAGTAATATTTATTCGGGTCGCTTTTAAGATTTGAATATGCTGCGTATGCAGTCTGTGGATTAAAGTTTGGAATAATTATAAGCTGTCCTCCTTGATTTTCAATTTCTAGTTTTACTTTGTAAATTTCTCCCGTAGCTACAGTTGTAAAAGAGCTGTAAATTCCCGAATATGGATTTTGACTTCCTGAATCATATATTACTTCAGCAAGTGCGCGAACCTGATTTATGCCCGATATTATACGCGCATCTTTTGCTTTATTTCTTGCCGGACCGAGGGCAGAGAGAACCGTAGCAGAGAGAATACCGACAATCGCGACCACAACGAGCATTTCAATGAGTGTGAAACCTGAATTCAGAAAACCCGTTGAATGTTTAAAATCGCGAAATTTTTGCATCCAAGTATGGAATTATTGAGGACATACAGCTGTTGCTGCTCCATTTGGTATTGTTGTTGCTGATGCTACTGATGCCGATGTTACTGTTTTTGCAACACCATTACTATCTACGCAGTAGTATTTTAAATTATCACTCGCAAGTTTAGAATATGCAGCATAGGCCGTTTTAGTTGAGTTTACACTAATAAATAGCTCCCCGTTGTTGTTACTAATTTCAGTCACTACTCCTTTAATGTCATTATGAGTATTCGATAATCCATCATATGGAGTACCGCCGCTCGAATTATATATTACTTCCGCAATCGCTCTTACTTGGTTTAAACCGGAAATAATTCTCGCATCTTTCGCTTTACTTCTTGCGGGACCGAGCGCGGAGAGCACCGTAGCAGAGAGAATACCGACAATCGCGACCACGACAAGCATTTCGATGAGTGTGAAGCCTCCTTTGCCTAGCTTCGGACTGGCTTGCCCTGAGCGGAGCCGAAGGGTATTATTTCGGAAAAACATATAAATTAGATTTTTTCGACTTTGTTCTTGATATTAGTATAGCATACCGCACAGATTGAATAATAGAGCGTGAATCATGAATAATGGAATCAGAAATTTTTGTCCCTTCGGGACATCTCCCGCAGGGAGACAGAACCATAATTTTTACCCGTCCGAAGCCCGGCGAAGGCGGGCATAATTCACTATTCATAATTCATTACTCCTTAGAACGTCTGCGTAAGCGAATACATCGGCAGAAGAATCGCGGCGAAAAGAAGCGCGACAAGCCCTCCAATTATCACAAGCAGCGCCGGCTGGATAAGCTCAACAAGATTAGAAACCTTATCTTCAACCTGTCTTCTGTAATAATCGCTTAATTTTGACAGAAGCATTTCAAGGCGTCCGGTGGATTCTCCAACAGCAATCAGTTGTGAAACGAGTATCGGAAAATATGGAGCGTTGCGCAATGTTTGCGAAAGGAGTTCTCCCTTGCGGACGTTTTGCGAAACTTCGCTTAAAATGTCCTGATACACGACATTTCCTATCGTATGCGAAGAAATTTCTATTGACTGCGGAATAGTAAGCCCGCCCTGAATTAGAATTTTCGCGGACTCCGCGAATCTTGAAATATAAAGATACTGGAAAAGTTTTCCAAAAAGAGGCAAACGAAGGCTAACTTCGTCAAAAAGAACCTTTCCCTCCTTCGTCTGCACATAATCAATCACCACGAATATGGCAACAACTGCCGCGATAAGAATCACAAACCACCAATTTATTATAAAAGTCCCGACTGACATAAGTAATGTAGTCGTAATCGGCAGTTCTACCTTTGATTCCAAAAAGATCGGAGTGATTTGAGGCAAAACCATCGTAACCATAACGATGACAACCGCAAAAAACAAAATTATGACAAAAACCGGATAAATAAGCGCGTTTTTAACCTTGCCGGTGAGTATTGATTGTTTTTCAAAATAATCCGCCAGGAATTCAAGAACCTGGCCCAAGCGTCCGGTAACTTCCGACGCACGGACCATGTTTACATAAAATTCGGAAAAAATTTTCGGATGGCGCGAAAATGCCTGCGAAAGCGACAAACCGGCGTCAACATCGCTTGAGATATCCGCGATTACCTGTTTTAATACCGGCTTTGATGTCTGCTGATAGAGCGAGCGTAAACTATCTCCTAAAGGAACCTGCGACGAAAGCAGTGTTGAAAACTGCCGAGTGAACATCAATATATCCGCTGAAGACGTCCGCTCAAAAAAATCGGCTATTCTTTTGTACCAAGTGTCAGCTTTAATTTCTTCAATGCTTAAAACAAACAATGAGTGGCTCAAAAGCACGCTAGTCGCCGCCTCGCGCGAAACGGAATCTACAGTGCCTACCTGTAATTCCCCTTCTTTTGTTCTTGCTTTATAACTAAATTTCATCCCGTTAGAGACAGGAAGCGCCTCGTGCGGTTCCTTAGATATCGCTTGCCCATGCCCGTTTTTAGATATTGCTCGCGCTGCAAAGCGTCAAACTTATTCATACATGCTTCGTAATATATCACCGTGAATGGGCCGCGACCTTTAGTTGATAATACCAGATTTCTATTATGCTCGGAGAGGCGCTTCCGTAGGTTATCAGTGAAGCCAGTATACAGCTTGTTATCTTTGGTGTTTTGTAAAACATAGGTATAGAACATTGTCGTCTCTAACGGGATGAATCCTGTTTATTATACCAGTTATTTATTATCCCCGCGTTTGACCACCTAATACCTAGCTTCTAATGCCTAGAGCTTATTTACTACGACCGCTCAAGGAGAAGTCTAAGTTCCGACGGGTTCAATGAATACAATTCCGCTTGTTCAAGTGAGACCTCCTTTTTCTTTATAAGTTCGACAAGCGACCTATTGAGCGAAATCATTCCATCCTGAATGCTTGTTTCAATTACAAGGTCTATCTGATAAACCTTCCTTTCGCGAATAAGATTTTTGACAGCGGGATTCGTAATCATAATTTCAATAGCGGGAATCCTCCCTCCGCCAAGGCGCGGAATGAGGCGCTGTGAAATAATTCCGACAAGCGTTGAGGCAAGCTGCGAAATCGCCTGTCCTTGCTGTTCTGGAGGAAAGCTGTCGATAATGCGGTCTATTGTTTGTGAAGCGGAGTTCGTATGAAGTGTTGAAAACACCACGTGTCCCGTTTCAGCCGCTGTCATGGCTGTTGCTATTGTTTCGGAGTCACGCATCTCGCCAATCATGATAACGTCCGGGTCCTGCCGAAGAATCGCGCGAAGCGCGTCATGAAACGACGTTGTATCCTGTCCGACCTCGCGCTGTGAAACAATGCAGCGGTCTTGCGCAAACATATATTCAATCGGATCCTCAATCGTTATTATATGGTCATTTCGCGTGTGGTTTATTTCATCAAGCACCGCCGCGAGCGTTGTTGATTTTCCCTGTCCCGCGGGGCCAACCAATAAAACAAATCCCTGCTGGAGACGCGCAAAATCATGGAGAATCGCCGGCAAGCTAAGATCTTCAACTGTTTTTATCTGCGGAGGAATCAAGCGAAGCGCTGCCGCCATAAAGCCGCGCTGTAAAAACACATTTACGCGAAACCTCGCTTTGTCTTCGAAATTGTACGAAAAGTCAATTTGCTTCAGCTGGGCAAAATCTTTTTTCTGTTCTTCCGACAACAAAGAAAGCACAAGTCCTTCCGCATCTTCTTTTGTTGAAATCGCTTCTTTTGTAAGCGGAATTAGCACGCTGTCTACTCTGATTGTCGGGTGTTTCCCGACAGCAATGTGAAGGTCCGACGCATTTTCTCTCGCTGTCGTAAGAAGCAACTCGTTTAATTTTTGTTTATAGTCCATATGTGTAAGAAATTTTTAATCTGAAATTTGTCTCCCTGCTGGAGATGTCCCGAAGGGACAAAATTTTTATCCGCCAGCTGGCGACGCTCTTCGGGTTTTGGAACATTGATTCATTGTAACATTCATTGATTCATTGTAACATTCATTGAAAATTTCCCATTTTATACCGACTCTCTCATAACATCCTCAAGCGATATATCGCCGGCAAGTGCTTTTAGCACGCCATCCTGCCGTAATGTCATCATTCCCTGCCGTTTCGCTTCGTTCAATAATTTTCCTTCCGTAAACCCCGCGCTTATAATATCGCCGAGTTCTTGCGTCATTTTAAAAATTTCAATAAGCGCCTCGCGTCCAGACGACCCTTTCCCTTTGCATGTTTTGCAATTTTTATCTTCTCCCGGGCGATACACGGTGAATGGCGGCTCTGTTTGCAGCGCTTTTGCTTTTGCTCCTTTTGGAAGTTCTTTTAACGCTTCAATAATTACCTTCTCTAATTCGCCGCTCACGCTTACTTTTACTTTGCAATCCGGACACAGGCGAAGCACCAAGCGCTGTGCAACCATTATGTTAATTGACGATGAAAGAAGAAATTGTGGAACGCCCAAATCGGCAAGACGAGGAATAACGCCTATTGAGTT